>ENA-OQKS01000209-OQKS01000209.1-human-gut-metagenome-genome-assembly--contig:-NODE-209-length-18471-cov-2.646315_pt1 | contig 18471 bp, 16 predicted proteins | sample MGYA00242804_ERZ504808 | MGnify/ENA primary metagenome ERZ504808 (study PRJEB26092, sample SAMD00036375) | human gut metagenome | host: Homo sapiens | study: EMG produced TPA metagenomics assembly of...
CACTGAGTGCAAGGAGCGTAACTACATCACGACGAAGAACCGTCGTAATACGCCCGACCGTCTTGAGCTGAAGAAGTTCTGCCCGCGTTGCGGCAAGCAGACTGTGCACCGCGAGACCCGCTGAGCTTTATCAAGTCTTTGTCGTAAAAAGCCCGACCTTCACCGGTCGGGCGTTTTGTTCGTTTCTATCGCCCGGCCGTCGCACGGCCGCCGCTCGCGGGACGGGCGCGTGTACCCTAGAGGGCATGACGAGTTTTGTCAGATCTGACCACTATCGGCGTCGGCGGCCATATCGCCCGATTCATCGAACCGACCTCGCGCGTCGGGGTGATTGAAGCGGTGGAGGACGCGGACTCCAAAGGGCTGCCGCTATGCGTGATTGGCGGCGGATCCAATCTGCTGGTCGCTGATGGGCCGTTCAATGGCGTCGTCGTGCGCGACGCCCGCCGGCAGATCACCGTGCCCGACGAGGCCGCGCCGGTCGAGAACGGCGAGCGAATCGTGCACGTCAACGCCGAAGCCGGCTGCAACTGGGATGATTTCGTCGCGTTCACCGTCGAGCTCGGGCTGGAGGGCGTGGAAGGTCTGTCCGGCATCCCCGGCACAGTCGGCGCCTCGGTGGTGCAGAACATCGGCGCGTACGGACAGGAAGTCGCAGGCGCGGTCGAATCCGTGGAGGCGTGGGACCGTCGGGACAAGCGGACGCTGGACATCGCGGCTGCCGACATGGGATTCGGATACCGTATGAGCGCTCTCAAGACGAGCATGTATCAGGCTCCGGCGGTGCCGGCCGGCGAGTTCTTCCCGACGCCGCGATACGTGGTGCTGTCGGTGACATTCGCGCTGCGGCACAGCACTACCGGCACGGTCGGTTACGGACAGCTCGCCAAGGCGCTGGGAGTCGAGGTCGGTGACCGCATGGAGACCGCGGCCATCCGCAACGCCGTGCTCAAGGTCCGTGCGGCCAAGGGGATGCTGGAGGATGCCGCGCGTTATCTTCAGCCGGCGATGGCCGGCACCAAGCGCGACGTCAACGTGCGCATCGCGCTCGAAGCGCAGCGTCGCCAGCTGGCCGCAGGCGCGGACACGCCCGTCGTGCGCGATCCCGACCGGCACAGCTGCGGCAGCTTCTTCATGAATCCGGTGCTTCCCGCCGATGCGGCCGATAGGCTGCCGCAGGACGCCCCGCGTTTCCCCGCGACGCTGCCGGATGGCACGGCGGGCGTGAAGACCTCCGCCGCCTGGCTGATCGATCATGCAGGATTCCATAAGGGGTTCAAGGTCGACGAATCCTCGCCGGCCGGCCTGTCCACGCTGCACACGCTGGCACTGACCAACCGCGGGGATGCGGCCGCCTCCGACATCGCGGCGCTGGCGCATGCCGTGCAGGACGGCGTGGAGGCGGCGTTCGGCGTCCGCCTCGTCCCCGAGCCGGTCGTCGTCGGCATGGACCTGCGTTAGCCGCCCAAAGTCCCATCTCGTGCGCGTTAGATGGGACTTTTGCGGGGTGGAGCAAGGCGGGAGCGTGACCGTGCGTCCCCGTTGCCGCGTACTGTGGTAAGTCAAGCTAAGCCAAGGAGGAGTCATGCCATACGTTATCGCCCAGCCGTGCGTGGACGTCAAGGACAAGGCTTGTGTGGACGAGTGCCCGGTCGATTGCATCTACGAGGGTTCGCGTTCCCTGTACATCAATCCGAACGAGTGCGTCGATTGTGGCGCATGCGAGCCGGTGTGCCCGACCGAAGCCATCTTCTACGAGGATGACCTGCCCGACGAGTGGGCTTGGTACAAGGATGCCGCGGTGAGTTTCTTCGCCGAGGTCGGTGATTTCGGCGGTGCTTCCGCACACGGCCCGATCGGCCACGATCCCGAGCAGGTGGCCGCGTTGCCGCCTCAGAATCAGGACTGATCCGCCCGGTATCATTCTGCAGGCCGTCGCCTTGTGCGGCGGCCGCTTTCATAGAGCACGGTTCCTTCGCCGGGTGACACGCCACGGCCGGCCGGAGGACGTCGAGGAAAGGACCAGCATGGGCTTTCACGCTTATTCATCGCCATACGATTGGTCTCGCATCGCCCCGTACAAGACAAAGGCGGCACAGGTGCCGGGCGGCATCGTCGACCTGTCGGTGGGCTCTCCCGTCGACCCGGTGCCGCAATCCGTGCGTGAGGCGCTTGCCGTGGCCTCGGACGCGAAGAACGCGCACGGCTATCCGGTGACGGCCGGATCCGGTGATCTGCGCGACGCCATCTTCGAATGGTTCCGTGCCGTGCGCGGCGTGGACCTGCAATCCATCAACGCCGACGTCGTGCCCACGGTCGGCTCCAAGGAGGCCGTCGCGCTGATGGCCTCGCTGTTGCACCTCGGCGAGGGCGATGTCGTGGTCCAGCCGAAGGTCTCGTACCCCACGTACGAGATCGGCACGCAGCTGGCCGGTGCGAGCGTGCTGAAGGTCGATGACGTCTCGGATGTCGACTCATGGTGCCATGTGCCAGGTGTGAAGGCGGTATGGGTCAATTCGCCGTGTAATCCCACCGGCGGCGTGCTGTCCGGCGGCTGGCTGTCCGATATCGTCGCGGCGGCGCGTCGCATCGGCGCGGTGGTGCTGTCCGACGAGTGCTATGCCCTGATGTGCTGGTCGTCGAATTCGCGTGATTTCCACGTGGACGGTGCCGAGGCCGGCACGTCGACGCCGGTGTCGTTGGCGACGTCCCCGTGCGCGTTGAACACCGCCGTCTGCGATGGTACCGCAGACCGGATCCTGGTGCTGTACTCGCTCAGCAAGCAGTCGAACATGGCGGGATACCGGACCGCGTTCATCGCGGGAGACGCCGGCCTGGTGCGTGAGATGTCGGCGTACCGCAAGCAGATCGGGCAGATCATCCCCCGGTCCGGTGCAGTCCGCGATGGCCGCGGGATTGCGTGATTTCGATGCGGCGAAAACCCAATGGACGCGCTATCGCCGCCGTCTGAAGACGCTGGTCGGCGCGCTGCGGTCCGCCGGATACGACGCCCGCATGCCGCAGGGGGCGCTGTACGTGTGGGTGCGGGCGAAGTCGGGCGACTGCTGGCGCGACATGGACGATCTGGCCGCGCTCGGCATCATAGCGAGCCCCGGGGAGTTCTACGGAGCGCCGGAATGCCTGCGCTTCTCCGCCACCGCGAGTGACGATGCCGTCGCCGACGCGGCGAGGCGTCTCTCGCGCTGACGTCGGTCGGCTCACCCACCGGCTCACAATCCCAGCGACGCCGCGCCCTTGCCGTATTTGCGGCGTATCGCGTCCAGCGCCTGCTCCGCGTCGCGCTGCCGCGCCGACCGCGTGACGGTTCCGGCGGACTGTGCCTCGGTCTCCTCCAGCACGTCATCCAACGTCGGCTGCACGGTCGAACCAGCCGACCTCGCCAATCCGCTCGCGCTCATGCCGGCGAGCCGGATGTCTCGCGGCAGGGGAGTGCCGGGGCTCCGCATGGCGGCGACGCCACCCTCGATCCCCAGCATCCGGCACAGTAGCTCTACGGATTGCGGATACAGCGTGGCGGCCGTGTCCTCGGCGCGTTCCATGGTGTGTGACATCGACTTGTAGCTCAGATCGGCGAACCGCAGTTTCACCGTCACCGTCCGCGCCACCAGACCGCGTCTGCGTAGCGAGCTCGCCACTTCGTCGCAGCACCGGCGCAGCAGGTCGCATACCCGTCGCATGTCGCGCGTGTCCTCGGGGAACGTGCTCTCGGAGCCGATCGACTTCTCCGGAGTGTACGGCGTCACCGCACGCCCATCCATGCCACGCGCGGCCATATACAGGCCGTGGGCCATGGTCTGCGAGCCGATGGCCGTGGCCAGCGTCTGCTCGCTCAATCTTCGCCAGGTTCGGCCTACGGTCTTCACGCCCCACTCCGTCCAGCCGCCGCTCCAGCGAAGGCCCGATTGTCCGGGTATGCCCCGACAGCGGCATTCATCTGTACGAACTCGGCGTGACGGGCGACGGGAATCAGCAGCATAGCCATCAGGCTTCGCATTCGTCGACGCCATTTTCGCGACCAGCTTGTTCGCGGCGACGCCCACCGAACAGGTCACATGGAACCGCGAGGCGACCTCCTGTCGTATCCAGGCGCCGATCCGGGTCGGCCGTTGCCAGGCGAGCAGCGCCCCCGACACGTCCATATACGCCTCATCCACCGAAACCTGCTCGAACCGGTCAGTGACCTGGCTGAACACCTCTTCGACGATGCGCCGAGACCTCATCCGGTAGTAGTGCATGTCCACCGGCAGGAACACGCCGTCCGGGCACAGCTGACGGGCGCGGGCGCTCGCCATCGCCGAATTGACGCCGTAACGCCGTGCCTCATAGCTCGCCGCCGACACCACCGAGCGCGTCCCGGTGCCGATGATCACCGGCTTGCCTTTGAGTTCGGGATGACGTGCCACTTCCAGCGAGGCGTAGAAGGCGTCCATGTCGATGTGCAGCACCGTGCAGCCGGTCTCGTCATGCCCCCAATCGCGTTTGGCGGCGGCCAGTCTAGGTGCGGTACTCATATCCCTTATCGTACCGTGCCGGGCCGGGATGGAGCGGGCCTTGCCGTACCGGTTGGGGAGCGGCCGTCGCAATCTCTTTGCCGCCCGCGCGTGGCCTGGCCTGCCGGAGCGCAGGGCGCCGCGAAATTGCTGGCGTCGCGCTGCTGATCGTCGCGGGGATCGTCACGTTCACGGGCGACTCGAATCCGGCGCGTTGACCCGCCGTCAGGCCCCGTATGACGCCGCGTGCGGCACACCGTGTTGCTGAAGTCCGGGGGACGATGGTAAGATGCCATGTTGTTGCGCCAATGTGCAACATGGAGACATGCCTGAGTGGCCGATAGGGGCACCCTGCTAAGGTGTTAGTCGTGTTTAGCGGCTCGAGGGTTCGAATCCCTCTGTCTCCGCCGACTAGGCTCCGGACGTTTGCCCGGGGCTTTTTGCTTTTTCCGGGTCTTTCTCGAGGGACGTCAAGAACGACTATTGCAGCCCGTATTATGGCAGCAGGCTGGAGCTGCCGGCGCGTGGGTCGATGCTGTGTGACTGGTAGGGAATCGGTAAGCCGCGAAAAGCTGAATGTCCGCTGGGATTTGTGCGGTCATGATATGAGAAAGCCGGTTGTGCATAATCCGCGCGACCGGTCATCCGGGCAAGGCGTATCGTCCCTTGTAGCGAAGCAGGGGGGCGGAGGTACGCCATTGTCCGTCCGTCTCCAAGCAGTCATTCTACCCCCTTCGTTTACCATGGCATAATGATGTCATCGTTCACATAGTAAGAAAGATGCCGCCGCAATGTGATTGCATATGCCGGTTTCCCGCGCGTGTCGCACGTCTGTGCTTGTGTCGTATGGGAGATTCGCCCGCGCGTGTCGTGTCCGCTTACTGGACAGTAGCTGACGGGCGTTAGACTGAGAACCATCAGGACGAGATGAGCGAGGAGCGTACGATGGGGCACATCCGGGGAAAAGGGCATCACAGGACGACGGCATCGCATTCGCCCGTCAGGGCGCTCGTCGTCGTGCTGGTCATCGTGGCGGTGCTCGTCGGCGGCGGATGGCTGGTCGTGCGGCATATGCAGGCCGCCGCTCCCGTCGCGAAACCGGACAAGGCCGCGACGGTGACCCGGGTCGATCTCGACAACAAGCAGGCCGTACCCGAACCGGTTGTGGAGCACCATGGCAATTCGCCCGACTGCCCGGACACCGACTGCATCTCCATGCTGGTCAACGGCGACCTGCTGTTCCATCCGAACCTGTGGAAGCATTTCGCCGGTGCGAACACCGCCGCCACCGATGGCACGGCGTTCGATTTCACGCCGCTGTTCGAAACCATGAAGCCATACATCCAGGCGTCCGACATCGCCGTGTGCGAGTTCGAGACGCCGATCGCCAAACGCGGCGGTCCCTACACCGGCTATCCGGTATTCAACGTGCCGCCGGAGGTCGCCGATGCCGCGGCCTCGGTCGGCTACACCGCCTGCACGCACGCCACCAACCATTCATGGGATCAGGGTGCCGACGGCATCGCCCGCCTGTGGGATACGCTCGCGTCCAAGGGCATCGCGCAGACCGGTTCGTACAAGACCGAGGAGGACTCCACCAAGCCGCTGGTCATCGACTCGCCCACGGGCGGCGGCAAGCTCGGCCTGGTCACCGGCACGGTGTCGCTCAACGGCATGACCGCCGACCATGACTGGCAGGTCGACCGCCTGCGCGAAGCCGGCGACCCCCAGCATCAGTCCGACATCGACCGTGCCGTCGCCAAGGCCAAGGCCGCCCGTGAACAGGGCGCCGACGTGGTGGCCATGGCCATGCATTCGGTGCAGGAATACATCGACTACGCCGATTCGTGGCAGGTCTCCGAGGCGCATGAGCTCGCGGACACCGGCGCGTTCGACGTGATCTACGGCGCCGGATGCCATTGCGCGCAGCCCATCGAGAACTACAACGGCACGTGGATCATCTACGGGCTTGGCAACACGGTGACGGTCAGCGCCCCCGCCAGCAGAATCGTCAACAATCAGGGCGTGACCGCCCGCATCCAGTTCGCCGGCCGCAAGGGCGTGGCCGGGGCATGGCGCGTCAGCCGCATCGACTGGGTGCCGACCGCGAACATGCGGCAGGGCTCATACCAGTGGTGCCCGATCTCCAGCGACCATCCCAACGGCACATGCTGGTCCGAATCGCAGGATGCGCAGGTGCGCCAGCGCATATGGAACGTCATCTATTCGATGGGCGCCGACAAGAACGTCGTGAAGGAGTGGAACATCACCGATGAAAACCGTTCTTGACACGTCCGACCGGCCGGCGCATGACGCACTGGTGGAGAAGAAGTCCGAGTTCATCGCCGATCGTGTGCCATGTGGATGCGTTGGACGAGGCGCTGCTGTTCGTCGATTCCGTTCGCCAGCTGCACCCCAAGGCCCGGCATGGTGGCGTACGCCGCGATATGCGTCGACGGCGATGGTCGCGTGCGGGAGAGGATTGAGCGATGATAGCGAACCATCCGGCACCGCCGGCAAGCCCATTCTCGACGTGCTGCGGCAGGGAGATCTGATGAACTGCGCAGTGACGGTCACCCGGTATTTCGGTGGTATCCTGCTGGGGTCGGGCGGGCTGATTCGCGCGTATTCGTCCGCCGCCTCGCTGGGCGTCAAGGTGGCCAGACTGGCGTCCATCGAGACGTGCCGCAGATACACGACAGCGCTGCAGTACCCGCAATTTGACGTGTTCCGTCAACTCGCCTCGGATTGCGGGGCCGCGCTGGAGAATGAGCGGTACAGTGACCGTGTCGTACTGGACGCGGTGGTGCCGGTGGAGCGTGAGCGGGAATTCCTCCGGCGCGTGCGTGAGACGTTCAGCGCGACGGTGACGCCCGAATCCGGTGAACTGATAAGCCGTCCCGTCGCAATCTAAACAGGTGCGATGTTATGCGCAGCATGACTGGGGGTGGTTTTGCAGTACTCAGCTCACCCGTCAGCAGGAACGCAATACTTTGCGGAAGATATGGTTCGGTTCGGCGACCCCTCGGGTATGGTGATGACTATGAGCGAGATGCAACGACATGATGACGAGGCCACGGCGCGCGAGGCCACGGCGCAGACTGCAGCGCAGTCTCAGCCCGACAGCGCCACTGACTCCACGCCCTTCGAGCCTCTGACCGCCACGTATGAGCGGCTGCGGCACTCCACCGATAGCGCGGAACTGTCCGAGTTCGCGCGCCGTCCGTTGCCGGACCGTTCCGATCAGGCGGCGTTCTCCCGTGCGACGGCACTACTGGAGGCCGTCGCCGGCAACCGGCACACGCCGTTGGAAGATCGCATCATGCTGGCGGAGACGATGCCGTTCCCGAACATCCTGGTCAAGCTGTCGACAGACCCGAGTCCGGACGTGCGCAGGGCCGTGGCGGCCAACGGGGACGACAAGAACTGGCTGGTGGGGCGCCTGACCAAGGACGAGGTCCCCGAGGTGCGCGACGCGGCGCTGCGCAACAAGCGCACATCATGGAAGATGCGGCTGGAGGGAGCGCAGAACACCGATCTTGACGCCGACACCCTGGACGTGCTGTCAAGGCTCGGAGTATCGGAGGAATCCGGTGCCCCGGCGATTCTCGCGACGATGGTGCGGCGCGCGGTGGCGTTGAACCCCGGCACTTCGCAGGAGACGCTCGACCGGTTGCGCGACGACCCTTCGCCCGAAGTGGCGAAAGCCGCGGCGAGCCGGACCTCGGACGCCTCGTGACGCATCATTGCGCGACACCCTCCCTGCGCTCCCTCCTGCCACCCCCGTACTGACCCCGTTTCGTTCCGACCCGTCCGCCGCCGGCGGATCAGGCGATAATCGCGGGTAAAATCTGGCGCAATTCGCGGTATACGTAAGCGTGCCGCGCAAAAGCGGGCTTACACTAAGGAATATGACAGAGAGTACAGAAAGTGCGGAGCGTCTCGCGCGTCCGCTGATCCATCTGGCGCGTCTGGTTGGATTGGCCACGAGCTACATCGGCATGAGCGACGACTATCACGAGATCGATGATGATGTCCTGAAGGCGTTGCTGGGTGCGTTGGGCGTGGACGCCCATGACGATGACGCCATCGATGATTCCGTTGTCCGTATCCTTCGCGAGCGCCACGGGCGTCTCGTCGCCCCGACCGTGTTGCATGTCGTCGGCAAGGAAGATCGTGTGCTGCTCAACACCGGTATCATGCAGATTCCCTCCGCAACCATCACGCTGGAAAACGGCGACGAATACCAGGGTGCGCTGGAGCCGGGAGCCGGAGACGGATCGCAGGCGTACGAGGTCGACGGCAAGTTCGTGGCGACGGCATCCATCACCATACCCGCGGATCTGCCGATGGGATACCATACGCTGCATGTCAGCGTGGGCGACCGCACGCAGGACGCCACGCTGATCAGCGCCCCCGAGCGTATTCCGATGCTGCCGGCCATGGAACATGACCAGCTGTGGGGCTGGATGGCCCAGCTGTATTCCATCCGGTCCGCCGGATCCTGGGGCGTGGGTGATTTCGAGGACCTCAAGACCCTCATGGTCGATTCGCACAGCAAGACCGGCGCCGATTTCATGCTGGTCAACCCGCTGCACGCGTGCGAGCCGGTAGCGCCGCTCACCCCGTCGCCGTACCTGCCGATTTCCCGCCGCTTCATCAACTTCACGTACATTCGTCCCGAGGCGATCGAGGAATATGCCGGCCTCGGCGATGACCTGAAATCGCAGATCGGCGAGCTGCACGCGCAGGCCGAACCGCTGAACGGGGACGCGCAGATTATCGACCGTGATTCGATGTGGCGCGTGAAGATGCACGCCCTGTGGCTGATTTTTAAGGCCGGGCGCAGCGAGGAGCGTCAGAAGGCGTTCGACGACTACAAGAGCACGTCCGCCGAAGGGCTTGAGGCCTACGCCACGTGGTGCCTGTGCTACGACAAGTGGGGCGCGCCGACCGGCGAAGCCGACAGCTGGGAGAAGCGCCTCGACAAGAACAGCGACGAGGTGCAGGGGCTGCGTCGACAGTTCCCCGACACATTGGACTTCTACCGCTGGTTGGAATGGATCGCCGACGAGCAGCTGGGAGCCGCTCAGCAGGCCGCGAAGGACGCCGGCATGCAGATCGGCCTCATGGCCGACATGGCGGTCGGCGTGCATCCGTCCGGCTCCGACGTGTGGTGGAACCCGGAGTGTTTCGCCAAGGGCGCCACGGTCGGTGCGCCGCCGGATTACTCAACCAGCAGGGGCAGGACTGGAGCCAGCCGCCACTCAACCCGATCGAGCTGGAGAACACCGGCTACCTCACGTATCGTCACATGGTGCAGGGCATGTTCGCCCATGCAGGCGCGGTGCGCATCGACCACATCCTCGGCCTGTTCCGCCTGTGGTGGATCCCCTCCGGGCACACGCCCAAGGACGGCGCCTATGTGCAGTACGATTCCGAGATCATGCTCGGCATCCTGGCACTTGAGGCGTCGCGCGCCCACGGCGTGGTCGTCGGCGAGGATCTGGGCGTCGTGCCTGACCACGTCTCGACGTCGCTGTCCGCGCATCAGGTGCTGGGTTGCGCCGTCGAATGGTTCGAGCAGATGGACGGCAAGTTCCGCGCCCCGAAGGATTGGCGCGAGTTCTCGCTCGCCTCGGTGAACACGCACGACCTGCCGCCCGCAGCCGGATATCTCGCGTACGAGCACGTCGAACTGCGCGAGCGCCGTGGGACTGATCGAAGGATCGGTCGAGGACTTCGAGCAGAACGCGCGCGCCGAGCACAAGGCCATGATGGTCATGCTGATCGTCAACGGCTATCTCCGACCCCGACCTGCTGAAGGACGAGAAAGCCCACGAGCAGGAGATCGTCGAGGCGCTGTACCGCGGCCTGCGCGGCTCCCCCGTGCAAGCTGCTCGCGGCGTCCATCGTGGACGGCGTGGGAGAGCGCCGCGCCCAGAACCAGCCCGGCACCAACAACGAATATCCGAACTGGCGCATCCCGCTGGCCGACGGCAAGGGCAATGTCGTGCCGCTGGAGGAGCTGTTCTCCAACACGCGTCTGCTCTCGCTCGCCAAGGTCATGCAGGGGCGCTGAGGGTGCGATATGGGCATGCCATCCGGCCGTACATGTCGTTCGGCCGGATGATGAAGTGTGTCGTGTGGCGTTGCGAAATGTCAAAGGTGGCGTTATCATAGAGGATTGTTGTGTTTCCCTAAGGGGTCCTTCAAAGCGCTTTCCCACTCGCCATCGAGGACTTTCAGGGAGCCACGGATAATGAGGCCGAAACCGCCAAGCCTGACCAGCGCGGCAGTCCAAGCCCGGAACACAATAAGCAAGAAAAGGTACACCAGTGAAAACTTTCACTCCGAAACCAGCCGATTTGACTCATGACTGGTACATCATCGACGCCACCGACGTGGTGCTCGGTCGTCTGGCCACTCAGGTCGCCACGCTGCTGCGCGGCAAGAACAAGCCGACCTACGCGCCTCACGCCGATTCCGGTAACCACGTGATCATCATCAATGCCGACAAGATCGCTCTGACCGGCAACAAGTTGGGCAAGGAACTGTACATGCACTCCGGTCGTCCGGGTGGCCTGCGTCGCGATAGCTACGCCGAGCTGCTGGCGAACAAGCCGGAGCGCATCATCAAGGCTGCCGTCAAGGGCATGCTGCCGAAGAACCGTCTGTCCAAGGTGCAGCTGGACCGTCTCCGCATCTTCCGTGGTGCCGAGCATCCGCACACCCCGCAGCAGCCGCAGGTTTTCGAGATCGCTCAGGTCTCGCAGCAGGCCAAGTGAACCGAAGGGAGATAGAGAATCATGGCTGAAAACACCAACGACTCCGCGGTTCAGGCAACCGAAGAGGAGCTCACCAGCTACACCACCGAGACCAACGCGGGTGCCGGCACCGGCACTTCCGCGATTGCTCCGGGCTACGGCACCGGCCGCCGCAAGGAAGCCGTCGCCCGCGTGCGTCTGGTTCCCGGCACCGGCAAGTGGACCATCAACAAGCGCACCCTGGAGGAGTACTTCCCCTCCAAGCTGCTGCAGCGTGAGGTCAACTCCCCGATCGTGCTGCTCAAGCTCGAAGGCAAGTTCGACGCGATCGTCCTCGTTGACGGCGGCGGCACCACCGGTCAGGCCGGTGCCATCCGTCTCGGCGTTGCCCGCGCTCTGAACGCCATCGACCGTGACGCCAACCGCGCCGCCCTGAAGAAGGCCGGCATGCTGACCCGCGACTCCCGTGTCGTGGAACGCAAGAAGGCTGGTCTGCACAAGGCACGTCGCGCTCCGCAGTTCTCGAAGCGTTAATATACGCCAGTTCTGGCTATCGCGAGGCCCTTTCGGAAACATCGTTTCCCGAAAGGGCCTCGTTCGTTATGAGCACCTCTACTGCAGCCTGCGCATCACGCTGATGCTGAGTGCGGGCATCGTCCATACCACCGACCCGTTAACCGTAGCGTTGCCGCCATCACGGGCCGACGCGGAAGCGCCATGCACGGTACTGGCCGCAGACATGGTCGACCGAAACATCCGCGCCAACGCCCGGGGCCTGCTCGTCATCCTCGAACAGCACATCGGCATGCTCTGTGGTGGCGCCAAGCAGATCCAGCTTGTCCTGCTCGGCCAGCGACGCCTGAACGGTCTTCAACAGCTGATGGATGTTGTCCTTCTCGCTGACGGACATGATCCAGTTGCTGCGCAGCGCCTGGTTCTTGCCGATACGCTGCAGCCGATCGCCCGGCGCCGGCCGCAGTCCGACCGCGGTCGCGGAACTCCAGTCGCACTGCCAGGAGCAGTCGCTCGGCAGGGTGAACCGGCGTACCTCGTCGACGCCGTTGATCACGATGAGCACATCGACCTCATCCTGCGAGAGCAGTCGCATCGCGAAGCTGCGTATCGTCGTGTCGAACCAGTCCCGATCCATCGGTGTGGTGCCGTCGGGCAGATACCATTGCACGCGGCTCGACGGCTTGAACAGGCCGAGCTGCGTGAGCCGCGTGAAGAACTCCTCGTGATGGTACAGTCCCAGCGATTTGCGTATCGACAGCAGTCGGGACACCGTCTCCAGGCGGTGCATCTGCATGGTTTTGCGGGGCTGGTATATCCAGTCCCAGTTCAGCCAGGTGATGTCGTTGTCCTGCGCATAGGCGTTGTTGTTGCCGCTCTGCGAGTTGCCGAATTCGTCGCCCGCCAGCATCATCGGTGTACCCAGCGACAGCATCAGCGTGCCGAGCATGTTCATGGCGGCCTGCTCGCGTTTGCGGATGATCGCCGGGTCGTCGGACGGCCCCTCGACACCGAAGTTCGCGGAGTGGTTCACGTTCGATCCGTCGATATTGTTCTCGCCGTTGGCCTCGTTGTGCTTGACCGCGTATCGGGTCAGGTCGGTGAGCGTGAATCCGTCGTGGCACGAGACGTAGTTGATCGAGGACACGCATCCGCGCCCGGGCTCCGTGGCGAACAGGTCGGATGAACCGCACAGTCGCGTGGCCATCTCCTGCATGCCGATACCGCTGGGCGCCCCCGGTTGGGTGTCGGTGATCCAGAATCGGCGCACCGTGTCGCGGAACCGGTCGTTCCACTCGCTGAACGGCATGCCGAATCCGCCGGTCCTCCGGTACGTACGTACACGGCGAAACATCGTAAAATCCATTTATATGAGGTCTTGCCACAGCTTCCACGCCCATAAAGCCCCACACCCGCCGTCCGGCAGAGTTGGTGATGTTGTTGCAATGCTCCAGATTGAATCTCCCGGCATTGGCAATCATGGCATCGCTGAAGCTACGGGCTTTCAGCGGTGCAAGGGAGTTTTCCTCACACCACATCCGGTAGATTTCATAGAAATCCTTAGAGCTGATGGAAGCATCCGCTTTCAATCGGATGTATCCCTCCGACTCCATGAAATCAAAGATATTGTTGTTGTCACGCTTGACCGCTTCCCGGTTTTTCCGGATACGGTCACTCTCCGTAAACTTAAAGTTGTTGGCAACAAGCCGCTGTAAGCCTTCAAATGCCCACAGGAAGATACCCTCGGCTTCAGCTTTCATCTTCTCTGCAAGGTCAGGATCATCGGCTCTGTCCATGGGCTTTTCTTTGGTGGTCAGCACAAGCTGTCTGCGGTAAAAACCATCGCTGCGATCATATAGGGCTTGCAGATCACCATTGCTGAATGCCAGCAACCGGGCAAACATCCAGCCCTGATAACTCTGCTTGCCCTTGCGTTCCAAGTCCATTTTGCCCTGTGCAGTCACGATGGATTTTACATAGTTGGTCTGACGCAGAGCTTCCATCCGCATATCATCATCCACGCACAGCAGGATGTGTTCCAGATCGGCACGGGCAAAACGGTTTTCAGAAATCTTCCCGATGCTGCCGTCTTTCATATTCGTGCCGAAGATGGTGGACAGCACCGCACCGATTTGAGATTTACCCTCGCCACCGTTGCCTTTAATCACCATCATGCGCTGCCCCTTGTTGGAGGGAATCAGGCAATAGCCGATAAACTCCTGCAAAGTTGGAATGTCCTCGGCGTAAAGCAACCCATCCAGAAAGTTCAGCCAGATCACCGGTGCAGGAGCATCGGGATTATAGCCGACAGGCAGACGGCTTCGCACGATAGCCGGTCTGCCTTCGGTGAAAGTGCCGTTCAAGAGCAGCGTACCGTTGGCAACATGGATGCGATCCTGCTCCGGAGGGAAGTCAGACACCTGCGCTTCCAGTTTCAGCACTTCCAGAATGTTGGTGATCTTCCGTGGGATGTTGTTCACGGCACAAAATTTCAGCTTGTCGTAAATCTCCCCACGCAGAGGAAGGTCATCCGTCACTCGACCATCGGGCGTGAAAAAAGCTCCGTTTGCGAAGATGATCCTGCGCTCTTGCAGAAATTCTTCACAAAACAGAGCTTCGTTGATGTTCTGCCCGTCAAACCACATGGGCAAGTTCATATCAGGCGTTTTCCGGTTCTTCGCCATGGTGCGCCACCTCCTTTTTCTTTCGTGCGGTATACTCTTGCAGAAAAGCAATTTTGCCGTCCTGCATCAGCTTGTCCACCAATGCCACCCGTTCTTCCAGATCACCCACCGTCAGCACATCTGCCATATATTCGATATAGCAGTGCATCTGGCAGGCTTCCACAAAACGGTCATCCAGAGCATCTTCCGGTGTCTTGGGAGCATAGCGCACTTTCCAATCTTCCAACAGATGCAAATAATCCGTCAGCACCCGGAAGCACAGCATTTCATCCTCCCGGAACTGACGGATATAGGGACGCTTCGGCTTGACCATAGCTGCGGCAGTGGGCGGTTTCGGGTCAAGCCCGAAGTCCGCAGCCAGCTTTTGCGCTGCTTCATAACTGCTCAGATCGAACAGTCTTGCCACAAGGTCGATTACATCCCCCTTGGCTCCGCAGCCGAAGCAGAAAAAATAGTCCTCATTCAGCTTCAAGCTCGGATGCCTGTCGTTGTGGAACGGGCAGCAAGCCATGCCGTTGTGGCTCACTTTCAGCCCGTAGTGTTCGGCGGCTTGCTTGACGCTGATTGCCGCCTTGATGGTTTCATAGATTGTCATAGAAAACCCTCCGTTCATAATATTCTGGAAAGCACGAAGCACCCGCCGTGATTGGCAGGTGCTTCGCTCCTTCTATTATGGTTATGACGGATTTTTCAAAAAACAGGCTAATGACAGGACAATCCTGTTTCAAAAAACAGGACAACTTATCTGAGGGCGTAGATTTCTTTACATTTACATGATATAATTAGAAAAATGAAAAAACAGGACAGGAGGGCAAGCATGAATCAAGAATTGATGACATTGGATTTCTGGCAGGATACGGTCATATATGAGAGCAAAACATTTCCTGTCGGTACGCTTGCCTGTGATGCACTGAATATTCCTGTGAATACCATTGCAAAAATAAACGAGCAATGCGAGAAAATCAATCTGCTGCTTGGAATATTAAACGCCGGACAGGATGCTTCTGCACTCTGTCCTATTGCAACGGAAGCTGCTCTGACGATGCTTGATATTCTCAGTCAAACACCGCCGTTCTCCTATATGAATATCTCAAAGCACAGAGAACGGATTGAAAAAGTCTTTACTGTGGACAATGCGCTGAAATATGTGGAGTTTGCCATAAAAGCCGCAACCAATTCTTTGCAATTTGAAGAAATCCAGAACTTTGCCGATGCGATGATGCTCCAACGCTATACCGCAGTTTTCGGGCATCTGGCATACTCCCTTGGGGAATACCAAACGGCCATGCTTGATTTTGCAGAAAAAACAGACGGCAACGAAGCAGACCGCACCGCAGAGGGTTTTGCAAAAATGTTCGGCAGCTATTTCCCGCCGGAGTTTTCCATCACGGAAGGCAATGCCTGGATGTCTACCCTGAACAATTCCGTTCAGTATGTATCCGTCATCCGTCCCGGCGAAAAAGTTGCGAAGCTGGTCAAGCGGATGCACTATGTATCCTTTGTAGGGATGTTCCGGTCTGATCTTTTTGAGGGCTTATGTGTTGGTCATGCCCCGAAAAAATGCAAAATCTGCGGCAAGTGGTTTCTGACCACCAACGCAAGGCACACCAAATACTGCGGCGGCTATGCACCGGGGGACAAGCTGCACCGCACTTGCCGACAGATCGGCAACCTGAAAGGCAGAGAACAACGGGAGCTTGCGGACGATCATCCGGTGAAACAGATTTATGAGAAACGGCTGAACACCATAAACCGCTATGTGAAGCGTGGTACTCTGGACGCTGATCTTGCAGAGGTTATGAAAAAGCTGGCAAAGGATAAAATGCTTCGAGCGCTGAGCAATGTCGCCTATGCCAAAGGTGATTACGAAAAAGAGATGGGACAGGCTGCTTTGAAGAAAGAAGCAAAATTACGGACGAAATGAGGAATATGTAATGGCACAGAAATATGATTTAACTGATATTGGGAATGCGCTTAGCCGGGTTATGGACAATCCTATGACCAAAATAATCCGTTCTGGCTCTATTGGTGTGTTGGGCGTAGTAAACCCAGTTGCGGGAATTGTAGGCGGAATAGGAAATGATCTTCTATCTGAATACAATACCTTCAAACTCGGCCATCTACTGAACGGTCTTGCATCTGGCTTTAATCTCGAAAGAAGATTGAACGAGCTTTACAACTATGTAAACTCCAGCCCGGAAAAGGCTATTATCGTAGCCAATCTGTTCAAACAAACCGTAAATGCAGAATGCCCAAAGGTTTGCGTTATTTATGGTCTAATTCTTGCAAACCATTTAGAAACACTTACAGAATTCACGCACGAAGAATTGATTGTCTGTAAAGCTTTGGAAAACGCTACGGATTATGATCTGAAGAATTTCAAAGAAATAATGGAGAACTATCTTAAGCCAACATCAAATGGAAGAAGAATTGTATTTCCAAAAGACTTTGCAGATATTGCTGCTTTCACCACCACATGCGATTGGTGTGTATATAATAGAATCTTTGTTTCTCGCACAGCAGAGTGGGGTGAAATGGAAGAAGGCATTTTGGATATGAGCACGTACTATTACGAGGCAAATCCTGCATCTGTTCTTCTGGATAATATAAATGCTGCAAGACAAACTTGGAATTATGGTTAATTATTCCCGCTGATTACTTAGAAGGGAGGTGCGCTATGCTAAATGATTTTTCGTGGAACATGACCGGATACATACCGAAGCACCAAGTTAATCCACACGGTGACGGCATCATCCCCTATGTGGCAGAGCGCATCTTCCAACTGGAACCGGAACCGCCAGCGGTGGACAGTCTGAATGAATATATCCTGTCTGCTTTGCGGGAAAAGAATTTGCTATATTTTTCGTTCTTTCTGCACCACTACGAAACGCAGCTCAACAAGCGCATCAAAGGCTTTCTCAGTGTGGACGGCGGCAATCTGTACGACACAGACCGATTTATCGATATAAAGATCTCCTGCCGGGAGCAAATGCTCCAAAAGCTGATGGACTATGATCCTGCCAAGGGTGCGGAGTATGCTACATACATCTATCCGTTCATCTGGGATTCTATGCTCCGTTTCCGCATGGGCGAAGAAAAATGGTCGGTATCCTCTCTGACCAATTACAAAATGGTGCGATCAATGGCGTGGCTGTACCATAACACCAAAGATGCGGTCAACCAGTTTTCCAAGAAGTATAACTGCGACCTTGCTCTTGCGGAAGAATATCTGAAAGTTGTCCGTGGAATCCGCAACCAACAGCCGTTCTATATAACGGACGAGGACGGCGAGGAAACAGGCGAGGATATAGCCCTTGACGATAGCTGGAACTATACCGACATCCTCTGGAACGGCATACAAGCAGAAAAGGTACAGCGGGCATTTGAGAAGCTGAATTACCGGGAACAGACCTTGCTCGAAAAACGGTTAGCAATCTGTATGACCTGCGGGCGAGTTGGCTCATGGAAGAACCGCCCCACTTTTGAAGAATTGGCGATTATGTTTGAGGGCAGCACAGCCAGCGGTGCAGAGCGAGCCTACCGGAAAGCGGTGGACAAGCTGACAGAACTGCTGGTTGCCGAAGGTGCGCTCCATGCTGTCCGTCTGAAACAGAAATCCAAAACCAAGCGCAAAAAGAAAATCGCCACTGCAATCTACGAATATCAAGCAGACTGCGACAGCGAATGGGGCGAGATTTCATTTGATTTTGAGAACGGCACATCAGAAATAGTCCGACTTGCCGATTGGGATACAATGAAAACAAACCGCTTTGCGAACAAGGCAATAGCCTACCTTCTAAACTGCGAAAACGAGAAGTTGCCAAAGGAAACGATAGTAGCGTTTGAACTATAAAAAGGAAATTGACGAGGAAACGAGAATGAAAACAATCGCAATCATAGATGATGATATTCATATTGGAGATATGCTGAGAGAAGTGCTGGTGCAAGAGGGCTATTCTGTTCTTCGTGCATACTCCGGCACAGAAGCGTTATATC
>ENA-OQKS01000211-OQKS01000211.1-human-gut-metagenome-genome-assembly--contig:-NODE-211-length-18435-cov-3.154905_pt1 | contig 18435 bp, 23 predicted proteins | sample MGYA00242804_ERZ504808 | MGnify/ENA primary metagenome ERZ504808 (study PRJEB26092, sample SAMD00036375) | human gut metagenome | host: Homo sapiens | study: EMG produced TPA metagenomics assembly of...
GATTACAGAGTTTAACCGGGAGAATTATAAAAGTATGATTTGGCAGCTTCCTGCATCGGATCTGCTTTATGTTGGAAGACAGACTCGGAAGAAACTTCAGAAGCTGGGGATTCGAACCATTGGGGAACTTGCAGAAAGTGATGAAGCAATGTTAGAAAGCCATTTTGGAAAGATGGGAATTGTGTTATGGTCATTTGCAAATGGCTGGGACGATGATCCAGTTTGCAAAGATGGGTATACAGCTCCGGTGAAGTCAATTGGTAATAGTACCACAACTCCAAGAGATTTAGAAGATGATCTGGATGTCTGGATCATTCAGATGGCACTGGCAGAAAGCGTTGCAGCAAGATTAAGAAAACATGTTTTAAATGCAAACGATAGAAATTACGGTCCGAGACAATGGCTTGTTTCGTTTTTCGTAGGCAGAAACAATTACATCATCCGACAAATATAACAGATGAGATTGTTACAGCAGCATTTCAATTGTTTAAGGATTATTATAAATGGGAGCATCCAATCAGAAGCCTTGGTATTCGAGCAGTAGATCTTGTGTTGGATGATATTCCCGTCCAGTTGGAACTTTTTGGTAATCAAGAGAAACAGGAAAAATTGGAAAAGATGGATCGCACTGTAGATGAGATCAGACGACGGTTTGGTTATTTCAGTATACAGAGAGCAGTTATGTATCAGGATAAAGTCTTATCCCACTTGGACGCTGGTACACATACAGTTCATCCACACAGTTATTTTCATGGATAATGGGAGGGATAGATTTGAAACAGACATTAACCAGAAAACAGGAAGAAAGCTATCAGTGCATTTTGAATTATACGAAGGAGCATGGATACCCGCCGACAGTCCGGGAATTTGGAGAGTTGATCGGGGCGAAATCAACATCATCTGCTTTTTCCAGAATCAAGCAGTTGGAGCAAAATGGATATATCCGCAGAATCCCGGCATCGCCAAGAGCAATCGAGATTTTATAGTGAGGTGTCGGCATGAACAAAGTATATGTAGATGTAGTGGCAGAGTTCCGGAAAGACGGACGGCTGGTTCCCATATTTTTTACATGGGAGGATGGAAGAAAATATAGTATTGACAGAATTTTGAAAAATTGAGCGATGCGCCAGCAGAAAGGCAGGCGGTGTAGGAGTGATGTACACCTGTATGATACAGGGGCAGGAAAGCCACTTGTTTTACGAAGTGGATAAATGGTTTATGGAGAGAAAAACAGCATAAGGAGAGATTGGTATAGACGATATTATTTGGATTATTAACCGGCAGGGATAGTCACTTTCCCTTTATATTCCTGCAGGTTTTACATAAGAAGATGGATTTCGGTCAGCAAAGGCAGCTCCCACAATGCCTTTTGGATATCCGCTTCTGCAAGTTGTAGTAAGTAATTGCTTCCCATCAAAATCATGGGGAAAGCGAACTGGTCTGAAAGACCGCCAGTTAGTGTGATGATGATAAGGAGATTTTGAAACTGATGACAGACAGAGATTATGCAATTAAATCAATGAAAGAAATTACCTTCCAGATGGCAAGTCATGCACAGGATTATCTGGAAGTTACAATCGAAAGACATTATACTGATATTAAAGAACTGATGAGAAGCTACCAGAAACTGATTTTAGAAAAACCAGGTTGTATTGGAAGAACTGGATATGGAGTGCCAGGAGAAAATCAATGAAGATATGGCATATGCATTGAGTTATCTGAGCATTTATAACAATCAGCTGAATGTGCCAAAGATGCACCGGGAAATGAATAACCTGATGATCATTTATGGCTTGTCTGATATGATCTATCGTGGAATGACACTGGTGAAGTTCTATGCACCGAATGGTGTGATGCTCAGTGAGGTTCTTCATTCTTGTTTTTGCAGTCATTATAAATAAGACAGACGTGGAAGTACAACAGGAGTTAGGAGTAGGCAGGACTTCTTTTTATAAAATGAAGAAGCAGGCACTTGGATATTTAGGATTTTATTTTTATGAGATTGTGGTACCGCAGGCAAAGGATAAAAGATTTAAACCGTCACTGGGCGTTGAGGAAGAGTAGGTGAATAATATGAGATACGAAGATTCGATGAAAGGTGTAGCTGCTCAGATAATCAAAGAACAGCAGCGAGTCAGTAAAATTAAAAACAATCCAGAAGAGTTCCATTGGCATGACGAATATGCAACGTTGAATTTCTTTCGGTTTATCTGCAAAAATATCGGTAACTTGGGAAATGGAGAAATTGAGAAAATGGTCACACGCTTGAAAAGCATAGATCAGAAAGCAGTGGAAAACCATGTGAATGGTGCTGTTTGGGCATTTGATTATGATAAGATGTTCTGTGTATTGATGGAAAATGAAATTTGCCGAAAGGTGTGTGAAAAGAATAAATATAATAGTTGGACGAAGCTGATTGGACAGTATTGTGTTTCAATGGCTTAAAGATAAAGAAAGTTGCTGGAGAGAAAGAATATTCTCCAGCAACTTTGTCTTTGATGAATAAAGATCAATTTTTTATTTAACTATTCTCACTATTATTTGATTCAGTGATTTTTTTCTTCTTTGGAGAAACCAGTTTGTGACCGGAATAAATGGACATGCCCATACAAAGCAATGAAGAATAGGCAAAGTATTTATGTGCAGTCATAGATTTTTTGATTCCAGAATAAATGCATCCCAACATACAGAAAAGTGCGCCTAAGGACCAGTATTTATGTGATTTCATGATTTGATACCTCCTTTGATTTAACTGATTCAATTATAACGTTTTTTTACGTAAAATGCAAGCATTACCGGGAACGCTTTCATGTGGATGCTGTGACTGCCGCTACGGTCATGATCGGTGGGCATTACGAACAAGGCTCACATGTAGCATTCGACTCCGAATATCAGCCGGCACACATATGAGGACGGAAAATGTAGCAGCTTTTGAAAAAAATTGCTTTTTTCTGCTCAAAGTGCTACAATCGGAATATACCGAATACAAAGGGAGGAAAGCTCCCATGCCAAGACCGCCACGGTGCCGTCAAATTTGTGGCGTACCACAGGTCGATACATTCTGTCCCAACGGGTGCGAGAATACCGAGCCGATCCTGCTGACGCTAGACGAATACGAGGTCATTCGGCTGGTTGACTTGGAGCAGCAAACCCACGAGCAGTGTGCCGCGCAAATGGACATTTCCCGCTCTACCGTGCAGGAGATTTGCGAAAATGCACGGCGCAAGACCGCAGCGTGTCTTGTCCACGGGAAACCGCTGCACATCACCGGGGGAAACTACCGCATCTGCGGAGGACAGGAGGCAGCTCACTGCGGCCGTTGCTGCCGGATGCAGAGAGCCAACATGGAAAAATCAGGCAAAACTTGCAAAGGAGATTCTATTATGAAAATTGCAGTTGCCTATGAAAACGGTCAAATCTTTCAGCACTTCGGTCACACCGAGCAGTTCAAGCTTTATGAAGCTGTGGACGGCAAAATCACTCATAGTATCCACCATGAAAGAAACGAAATACGCAGGAACTCAAACCGAAAAAAACCTGATGGCTGCCTTTGCCGGTGAGTCCGAGGCACGCAACAAGTACACCTATTTTGCATCCAAGGCCAAGAAGGAAGGCTTTGAGCAGATCGCGGCACTGTTCCTCAAAACCGCTGATAATGAGAAGGAGCACGCCAAGCTGTGGTTCAAAGAACTGAACGGCATTGGCGACACCGCAGAAAACCTTCTCTCCGCCGCTGAGGGTGAGAACTACGAGTGGACGGATATGTACGATGGCTTTGCCAAAACTGCCGATGAGGAAGGTTTCCATGAGCTGGCCCAGCGTTTCCGCCTGGTCGCCGCCATTGAAAAGCATCACGAGGAGCGCTACCGTGCCCTGCTGCACAATGTGGAGATGGCGGAGGTCTTCGCCAAGAGCGAGGTCAAGGTGTGGGAGTGCCGCAACTGCGGTCACATCGTCGTGGGCGAGGAGGCCCCGGAGGTTTGCCCCACCTGCAACCATCCCCAGAGCTATTTTGAAATTCACGCAGAAAACTATTAAAGAAAGAAAAGGAGAGTTATCATGGAGCAGAAGTTTTACATTTGCAAGCATTGCGGTAACATCATTGCCAAAGTTAAGGACGCAGGCGTCCCTGTTGTCTGCTGCGGCGAGCCGATGAGCGAGATCGTTCCCGGCACCACCGATGCCGCCGTGGAAAAGCACGTCCCTGTCTGGACGGTGGAAAACGGCATCGTCCATGTCAAGGTCGGCTCTGTGGAGCACCCCATGCTGCCGGAGCACTACATCGAATGGGTATCTCTCCAGACCAAGCAGGGCAATCAGCGTAAGGAACTGCATCCCGGCGAAAAGCCGGAGGTCTGCTTCGCGCTCTGCGAGGGCGACGAGGTCGAGGCGGTCTACGCCTACTGCAACCTCCACAGTCTGTGGAAAGCGTAATTCACCTTCTTAAAATCCGGTGCTCAAAAAGCACCGGATTTTTTTTTTCAATGTAACCTCGTCACAGAAAAAGACTTTGTCCTGCGGTATGATAAAGCCACAATCAAGAAAGAGCTGGCGAACATGAAAATCAAGCTCAATCCCGATCAGGAGATTGTCAGCACCATCAGAAAAGGACTCAAGCGCACCGGCGGGTACTGCCCCTGCCGCAGGGAGCGCACAGAGGCAACCAAATGTATGTGCCAGGAGTTCAAGAATCCAATTGCAGATCCGGGCTTCGAGGGGGTCTGCCACTGTATGCTCTATTACAAATCCTTGTAGGATTAAGGGAGGAACGCTATGCTGTCAAAGAAACTGGCTGCCATAGATAAGACGCGGTGCGTCGCCTGCGGTGTGTGCGAAAATACCTGTCCACTGGGGGCCGTCAAGGTGCGCCGCGGCTGCTACGCCGCCGTGGAGGCGGAACGCTGCGTAGGCTGCGGCAAGTGCGCAAAACTCTGTCCCGTCGGCTGCATTGAGGTGAAAGCGAGGGCTGACGCATGAAAGCAAAGCATTGGTACGATTACCTGTGGGTGTATGCCATCATCTATTTTGTCACTGGGCTTTTTCTAACATCCTGTTTGCATGGCTGGGCATGATCGATTTTCTTCTGCCGCTGTTCTTAGCCATCTTTGGCGGGAACAAATTCTTTTGCAACCATCTCTGCGGACGGGGTCAACTGTTCAGCAAGCTGGGGACAGACCTTAAATGCTCCCGCTGCAAGCCCACGCCCCGCTGGATGTCCTCCAAGTGGTTCCGTTATGCCTTTTTGCTCTTTTTCCTGACGATGTTCGGCAACATGGTGTTCCAGACCTATCTGGTCGCTGCGGGTGCTGCGTCCCTGCGGGAGGCCATTAAGCTGTTCTGGACCTTCCGTGTGCCGTGGGGCTGGACTTATACAGCCGGTACAGTCGCTGATTGGGTGGCGCAGTTCAGCTTTGGCTTTTATAGCCTCATGCTGACCTCTCTGCTGCTGGGTCTGATCGTTATGGTGCTCTACAAGCCCCGCACATGGTGTGCGTTTTGTCCGATGGGAACCATGACGCAGGGCATTTGCAAGCTGAAAAACAAAGAATAAACAAAGATAACAGAACGGAGCCTTTCTTATGGCTGAACTGAAAATTACTGCTGCGAATTTTGAAAATGAGATACTGCATTCCGACAAGCCCGTCCTGCTGGATTTCTATGCGGACTGGTGCGGATCGTGCAAAATGCTCTCTCCCGTACTGCATGAGCTTGCCGAAGAAAAAAGCGGTACGCTCAAGGTGGGCAAGGTCAACGTGGACGAGCAGATGGAGCTGGCAATGCGTTTTCAAGTATCCAGCATCCCGATGCTGGTCGTATTCAAGGATGGAAAGGAAATTACCAAATCGGGCGGCTATCGGCCTAAGTCGGAGATTGCCGCAATGGTGGAGGGCGCAAGATGAAAGTTGTGATCGTAGGCGGTGTGGCGGGCGGTGCTTCTGCCGCTGCCCGCATCCGCCGTTTGGATGAACACGCCCAGATCATCATGATCGAGCGCAGCGGCTATGTGTCCTATGCCAACTGCGGTCTGCCGTATTATGTGGGCGGTGTGATCAAGGAGCAAGAAGAACTGACACTGCAAACTCCGGAGAGCTTCTGGGACCGCTTTCGCATTGATGTGCGGGTACGGCAGGAAGTAACTGCGATCAATCCCACAGAGAAAACCGTCACCGTTCACGCATTGGATAGTGGAAAGGTCTACACGGAAACCTATGACAAACTGCTTCTTGCCCCCGGCGCAAAGCCGACGGTTCCTGCGCTTTCCGGCGTCAGCAGTGAGCGTGTTTTCACGCTGCGCACCGTGGAGGATACCCTCCGCATCAGGCACTTTGTAGAGGATCAGAAGCCGAAAACCGCTGTTTTGGCTGGCGGCGGCTTTATCGGTCTGGAAATGGCGGAAAACCTTACAGAAATGGGCGTTTCTGTCACCATCGTTCAGCGACCCAATCAGCTATTAGCACCACTGGATGCGGACATGGCGAGCTTTGTCCATGCGGAAATGCGCAGACACGGCGTGACTCTGCGGTTGGGTGAAACCGTCACCGGATTTCGACAGGACGGAGATTCCGTGCTGACGCTGCTGGAGGAAAGTGAGCCGCTGCGCTCCGACATGGTGCTGCTGGCCATCGGCGTCACGCCGGACACCCATCTGGCAAAAGAGGCCGGACTTGAGCTGGGCATCCGTGGCAGCATCGCTGTCAACGAACGGATGGAAACCTCCGTGCCGGACATCTATGCTGTGGGCGATGCCGTAGAGGTCACCCATTTTGTAACCGGGCAGAAAGCGTTGATTTCGCTGGCGGGACCCGCCAACAAGCAGGGACGCATTGCCGCTGACAATATCTGTGGCGGCAATAGCCACTTTCACGGCTCTCAGGGCTCGTCTGTTCTGAAACTGTTCGGCTTGACAGCGGCCTCCACGGGGATCAATGAAAAAGCGGCGCAGGCAGCAGGAATCGCTTACGACAAAGTCGTACTTTTCCCGGCATCCCACGCTGCCTATTATCCCGGCGCACGGTCAATGGCAATGAAAGTACTGTATGAAAAAGAAAGCCTGCGGCTGCTCGGTGCGCAGATTGTTGGCGGCGGGGGCGTGGACAAGCGTATTGATGTACTGGCAACGGCCATTCGCTCAAAAAATGAAAGCTTTGGAACTGACGGAACTTGACCTTTCCTATGCGCCGCCCTATTCCTCTGCCAGGGATCCGGTCAATATGGCCGGTTTTATGATCGAGGATTTGGAGAGCGGGAAAGTGCAGCAGTTCCATTGGAATGATGTTGAGGACTTGCCCTGCGATGGCAGTGCGACGCTGCTGGACGTCCGTACGGAAGGCGAATATCGGCGTGGGCACTTGAATGGATTCCGCAATATTCCACTGGACGATCTGCGGGAGCACTTGGACGAGTTAGAGCGGGACAAGCCTGTCTATGTGAATTGCCAGACAGGGCTTCGCAGTTATCTGGCCTGTCGGCTTTTGACGCAGTATGGTTTCAGCTGTTCCCATCTCTCCGGCGGATACAGTTTTTATCAGGTCGTAACACAAGAGCAGCAGACAGCGCGGAGCGCCTATCCCTGCGGAAAGGAGAAACTATGAGTGAAAATCTATTTGGCTTGACGGTTGCGGCAGATAAAGGCTTAGATGATCTGCAGTGCCAGCGCCTTTTAAGCGAAAATCGCAGGTATCAGGAAGTCATGCTGCAATACCGATGTGCGCTGAAAGCACTGGAAAGCAGGTTGGAAATTCTAAACGAAGAGTTTTCATTGCAGCATGATCGCAATCCGATAGAAAGTATGAAAAGTCGCTTGAAGTCGCCGTCCAGCATTATGAATAAGATGCAGAAGCGCGGACTTTCTCTGGATTTTCCGACCATGCAGGCAAATATCATGGATATTGCCGGTGTGCGGGTGATCTGCTCTTTCGAGGAGGATGTGTTCTTTTTGGCAAAGTGCTTAAAAGATCAGTCTGACATTGAAATCATCACGGAGAAAGATTATATTTCACACCCTAAGCCAAATGGCTATCGCAGTCTGCACCTGACGATCCGGCTACCGGTATTCTTTGCGGAAAAAGAGATCCATGTGCCAGTGGAGATACAACTCCGTACAATCGCTATGGACTTCTGGGCAAGCCTTGAGCATACCATCCGCTATAAGAAAAATCTGCCGATAAATGCTGAAATCGAAACTGAACTGAAAGAGTGCGCCGATTCCAGCAGAGAATGGGACAGCAAAATGGAACATCTACTGCACATCTTAACATAATGCGTCGGATATAAAATGAAAAGCACGCACTTTGGTGCTTGCCTTGGACTTGCCAGGGATCGACTCATCCGCCTTGGATGGGCGACCCCTGCGAGCCCCAACCATTTCTCCGCTTTCTGGTTTTCAGGCATAGTCTTTTCTGCTTTCGGCGGACTGCCACAGCACAGCTTTTTCGGCTTCTATAATTGTAAGGAACATGGCTTTTCGCTGAATGGAAAGCGAAGCTGACCCGGGCTGGGGCGGTCTGTATTAAAGCGATATTTTTTTTTGAAATTATCTTGACAAAATTTATCAAGATTGATATTATGGTATTAACAAGCAAGCGAAAAGAGGATGTGGAGCATGATCATCACCAAAGAGACGGACTACGCGCTGCGCATTTTGCGGGTGCTGCTGGACGGGGAGAAGCATTCGGTGGCCGAGATGTCGGAAACGGAATTGATCCCCAATCAGTTTGCCTACCAGATTCTGCGCAAGCTCTCCGCCGGCAATTTGGTGCGGGTGAGCCGCGGCGCTCTCGGCGGTTGCGAGCTGTCCTGCGATCTGGACGCGACCTCCCTCTACGATCTCATGGGGGGTCGTGGGGGAGCGGGGCATCCTGTGCGCCTGCATGGAGCCGGGATATGAATGCCGCTGGCAGGACAAGCATGGGCGGTGCACCATCCACTGTCAGCTGGCGGCCTTGCAGCAAAAGCAGGACGAGGCGTTCCGTGCCGTGAGCCTGCGCAGGCTGCTGACCGGCGGATCCGATCCCCAAGATACAAGCAAGCTGTAAAATTTTAAAAGGAGGTACCCGTATGCTGTTTCAAACCACGTCGGCGCACGAAGAGCTGCGCGCGAAGATCCGGAGTTTTGCGGAGGAGGAGATCAAGCCCCTCGCATTTTTAATGGATCAGAACAATGAGTTTCCCGAAGAGGCTGTCAAGAAGCTGGGTAAGCTGGGCTGGATGGGCATTCCCTACCCCAAGGAGTACGGCGGTGCCGGTCTTGATGCCCTGAGCTACGCCATCGCGGTGGAGGAGCTGGCCCGTGTGGACGGCGGCACGGGCGTAATCCTCTCCGCCCACGTCTCCCTCGGCTCGTGGCCCATTTTCGCCTATGGCACCGAGGAGCAGAAGAAGAAATATCTGGTTCCGCTGGCCAAGGGCGAGAAGATCGGCGCCTTCGGCCTTACGGAGACCAACGCCGGATCCGACGCCGGCGGCACGGAGACCACGGCGCTGGATAAGGGGGACTACTACCTCCTCAACGGCGGCAAGATCTTCATTACCAACGCCCCTAAGGCGGACACCTATGTGGTTTTCGCCGTCACCACGCCGGACATCGGCACCCGGGGCATCTCCGCTTTCATCGTGGAGAAGGGCTGGAAGGGCTTTGAGTTCGGCGACCACTATGATAAGATGGGTATTCGCTCCTCCTCCACGGCGGAGCTGATCTTCAACGACGTGAAGGTTCCCAAGGAAAACCTATTGGGCAAGGAGGGCGAGGGCTTCAAGATCGCCATGTCCACGCTGGACGGCGGACGCATCGGCATCGCCGCGCAGGCGCTGGGCATCGCCCAGGGCGCGTTTGAGCACGCGTTGAGCTATTCCAAGGAGCGCGTCCAGTTCGGCAAGCCCATCGCGGCCCAGCAGAGCATCGCCTTCAAGCTGGCGGATATGGCAACCAAGCTGCGCTGCGCCCGGTTCCTCATCTACTCCGCGGCGGAGCTGAAGGAGCAGCACGCGCCTTACGGCATGGAGTCCGCCATGGCGAAGATGTACGCCTCGGACATCGCGCTGGAGGTCACCAACGATGCCTTGCAGATCCACGGCGGCAGCGGCTACCTCAAGGGCATGGAGGTGGAACGGGCCTACCGCGACGCCAAGATCACCACCCTCTACGAGGGCACTAACGAGATCCAGCGGGTGGTCATCGCCTCTCATCTGTTGGGCAGGCTGGGCAAGAGCTCCGGCGGCGAGAGCCGTTCGGCGGCCAAGAAACCCGCGCCCATCACCGGCATTCGCAAAAAGACCATCTTCCGGGAGGGGGATGCTGCCCAGCAGGTGGCCGACCTTGTGGCGGCGCTGAAGAAGGATGGTCACGACTTCTCCGTGGGCATCCCTATGGATACGCCCATCCCGCAGGCGGAGCGGGTGGTCTCCGCGGGCAAGGGCATCGGTGAGAAAAAGAACATGAAACTGGTAGAATCGCTGGCCAAGGCCGTCGGCGCGGCCATCGGTTCTTCCCGCCCTGTGGCGGAGACTCTCAAATATCTGCCGCTGAACCGCTATGTGGGTATGTCCGGTCAGAAGTTCACCGGCAATCTGTACATCGCCTGCGGCATCTCCGGCGCATCCCAGCACCTTAAGGGCATCAAGGACGCCTCCACCATCGTGGCCATCAATAAGAACGGTAACGCGCCTATCTTCAAGAACTGCGACTACGGCATCTGGGCGATGTGGAGGAGATCCTGCCCCTGCTCACTGCCGCGCTGGATAGCGGCGAAAAGCTGCCCGCGCCGCCCATGGTAAAGATGAAGCGGCCCACGCCGCCGAAGCCCGCCCCCATCGGCGACCGCTACGTCTGCAGCGGCTGCGGCTACGAGTATGTGCCGGAGTTGGGCGACGAGGACGGCGAGATCGCGCCCGGTACGCTCTTTGAGCAGCTTCCCGCCGAGTGGGTGTGTCCCGAGTGCGCGGAGACGAAGGATCAATTTGTAAAGGCTTGAGGCCGTGAAGGAGGCAAGATAAGATGTATTGCGTGCGTAAAGTAACGAACGACCTCTACTGGGTGGGCGCCAACGACCATCGCCTGGCCCTGTTTGAAAACTGCTTTCCCATTCCCCGGGGCGTAAGCTACAACGCCTACTGCCTGCTGGATGAAAAGACGGTGCTCTTTGACACGGTGGACTGGTCTGCCTGCCGCCAGCTTTTGGAAAATCTGGCGTATGTGCTGGATGGCCGCGAGCTGGACTACCTGCTGGTCAACCATCTGGAGCCGGATCACGCCGCCTGCATCGAGGAGATCCTGCTGCGCCATCCCAAGGTGAAACTGATCTCCAACGAGAAGGCATTCATGCTCATGCGGCAGTTCGGCTTCCATGTGGACGGACATGAGTGCATCGAGGTGAAGGAGGGCGACACCTTCTCCTTCGGCAAGCACACCGTCACCTTTGTGGGCGCGCCTATGGTCCACTGGCCGGAGGCCATGGTGACCCTCGACGTCACCGACGGTGTCCTCTTTTCCGCCGACGCCTTCGGCACCTTCGGCGCGCTGGACGGCAAGCTGTTCGCCGACGAGGTGGACTTCGAGCGGGACTGGCTGGACGACGCCCGCCGCTACCTCACCAACATCGTGGGCAAGTACGGCCCCCACATCCAGCTCCTGCTGAAAAAGGCCGGCGGCGTTTTGGATCAGATCAAGTACATCTGCCCGCTCCACGGCCCCGTGTGGCGCAAGGATCTGGGCTGGTTCATCGAAAAGTACGACACATGGAGCCGCTATGCCCCTGAGACCCAGGGCGTGCTCATCGTCTACGCCTCTATGTACGGCAACACGGAGAACGCGGCGCAGGCGCTGGCGACGTCGCTCTGCGATAAGGGCATGAGCAAGGTGGCGATGTACGATGTGTCCTCCACTCATGTCTCCCAGCTGATCTCCGAGGCATTTAAGTACAGTCACATTGTCCTGGCCTCTGTGACCTACAACCTCGGCATCTACCCCGCCATGCATGACTTCCTCATGGATATGAAGGCACTGAATCTGCAAAACCGCACCTTTGCCATCATTGAAAACGGCTCATGGGCGGTGAAGTCCGGTGACCTCATGCAGAAATTCGTCAACAATGAGCTAAAGAACATGACGGTGCTCAACGAGCGGCTCAGCCTCGCCTCGTCCATGGGCACGGACAAGCGCACTGAGCTGGAAGCACTGGCGGACGCCATTCTGGAATCTATGAAGTAACTGGCAGGAAAGCCAAAACCAAGACAACAGACAACAAACAGCCCCGCCGCGTCGGCTGCAGAAAAACCGGCTTTCAAAAACAGAGCGGGCAAGCGTGATACTGCGCTTGCCCGCTCTTTGCTCAAAAGGACATGAGAAGTGACCGGAGAAGATGAGAGGATCGAAATGGAAATCAGAAAACGAAACGGGGAGTCTGTTCCCTTTCAACAGGAGAAAATTTTCAACGCCATGAAAAAGGCGTTTGACGGACAGGGCAGGGAGATCGGGGGCAGAGAGATGGATGAGATCCTCGCCACCGTTCTCGACAATCTCTCCGTTACAGTGCCGCTCACCGTGGAACGTGTGCAGGACGAGGTGGAGCGAACGCTCATGGAGCGCGGACACTATGAGGTGGCCAAGGCGTACATCCTCTACCGCGAAAAGCGGTCTGCGCTGCGCCGTGTCCGGCATACCATCGCGCGGACGGTGGGGGATGACTCGCTTGACGAGGTGCTGCGCCGCATCCAGATGGATTTTACCGAGGAAATCTACTCCCTCGCGGCGCTTCAAATGAAGTTTGAGAGTTTCTGTCGCCCGGGCATGACGGAGGATGAGCGGGCTGAGGCATTGACCAAGGCGGCGGTAGAGCTGACTACGGCAGAGGCACCCAAGTGGGAGTTCATCGCGGCGCGGCTTCTGAACCACTCCTTTCGCTGTCGCAACGCACAGGAATGGGAGGGGCGCGGCATCGGCGACCTCTATGGCAGGCTTCGCTATCTGACGGATAAGGGACTCTACGGTGACTATATCCTTGCCCACTATACCCACGAGGAGATCGCCATGGCGGAGGACTTTCTCTGCCCGGAACGGGATGAGCTGTTCACCTACTCCGGCCTTGACCTGCTGCTCAAACGCTATGTGATCCAGTCGCGCAGCCGCGTGCCGCTGGAAACACCGCAGGAGATGTTTTTGGGTATCGCGCTGCATCTTGCTATGAACGAAGGCTCTGACCGCATGGGGTGGGTAAAACGCTTTTACGATATGCTCAGCCGTATGGAGGTCACGATGGCGACACCTACCATGTCCAACGCACGAAAGCCCTACCATCAGCTTTCAAGCTGCTTTGTGGACACTGTGCCGGACAGTCTGGACGGCATCTACCGCTCGCTGGACAACTTCGCAAAGGTCTCTAAATTCGGCGGTGGAATGGGGATGTACTTCGGTAAGGTGCGCGCTGCAGGCAGCACCATCCGCGGCTTTCAAGGGGCGGCGGGCGGTGTTATCCGCTGGATCCGGCTGGTCAATGACACCGCCGTGGCGGTGGATCAGTTGGGGATGCGGCAGGGCGCTGTGGCGGTTTACTTAGACGCATGGCACCGGGATCTGCCGGAATTCCTTCAACTGCGCACCAACAACGGCGACGACCGCATGAAGGCACATGATGTGTTTCCCGCCGTGTGCTATCCGGATCTCTTCTGGCGACTGGCGGAGGAGAACATAGACGCGCCGTGGCATCTCATGTGTCCGCATGAGATCCTCACGGTCAAGGGCTACGCACTGGAGGATTACTGGGGTACAGAATGGGAGAAGCGGTATCTGGACTGCGTCAATGACCCGCGCATCGAAAAGCGCAGCGTCACCGTCAAGGACATCGTGCGGCTGGTGCTTCGCTCGGCAGTGGAGACCGGCACGCCCTTCGCCTTCAACCGCGACAGCGTAAATCGTATGAACCCAAACGGCCACACGGGAATGATCTATTGCTCCAATCTCTGTACGGAGATCGCGCAGAACATGGCACCCATTGAGCACATCAGCACTGAGGTGCACACGGAGAACGGCGACACAATTGTGGTGACGGCCACACGCCCAGGTGAGTTTGTGGTCTGCAACCTGGCGAGTCTGTCTCTCGGTAATCTGCCGGTGGAGGACGAGGCCTATATGGAACGCACGGTAGAAACGGCCATCCGCGCACTGGATAATGTGATCGACCTCAACTTCTACCCGTTGGAATACGCGCGGCTTACCAATCAGAAGTACCGCAGCATCGGCCTGGGCGTCAGCGGCTACCACCACATGCTGGCAAAGCGCGGCATCCGCTGGGAGAGCGATGAGCACCTTGCCTTCACCGACGCAGTGTTCGAGCTCATCAACTACGCCGCCGTCAAGGCGGACACAGCTCTGGCACGGGAAAAGGGTCGTTACGCGCTCTTTGAGGGCAGCGACTGGCAGACTGGCGCGTATTTTGAAAAGCGGGGTTACACCTCCGAAAAGTGGCGGGCGCTTGCGAAAACGGTGGCGGTGCAGGGAATGCGCAACGCCTATCTGCTGGCGGTCGCACCGACCTCCAGCACATCTATCATCTCCGGCACGTCGGCGGGCATAGATCCAATTATGAAGAAATTCTTTTTAGAGGAAAAAAAGGGCAGCATGCTGCCCCGCGTTGCTCCGGAGCTTTCTATGGATACATGGTGGTGCTATAAGGCGGCGCATCTGATCGACCAAAGCTGGTCGGTACGCGCCGCGGGCCTTCGCCAGAGACATATTGACCAGGCGCAGAGCATGAATCTCTATATCACCAACGACTATTCCATGCGTCAGGTGCTCAGATTGTATTTGGAGGCGTGGAGGGCCGGCGTCAAGACCATTTACTATGTCCGCAGCAAGGCCCTTGAGGTCGAGGCCTGCGAAAGCTGCTCGTCATAAGGAGGATAGCATGATGGAACTGAAGAAAAAGCCCCTCTTTAACCCGGAGGGCGACCCTGATGTGCGCCTGCGGCGCATGATCGGCGGCAATACCACCAACCTCAACGACTTCAACAATATGAAGTACGCTTGGGTCAGCGACTGGTACCGGCAGGCCATGAACAACTTTTGGATCCCTGAGGAGATCAATCTCTCGCAGGATGTGAAGGACTATCCCCGCCTGCTGTCAGCCGAGCGCAGCGCCTACGATAAATTCTGAGTTTTCTTGTCTTTTTGGATTCCATTCAGACAGCGAACCTGCCTAATATCGGCGCCTACATTACCGCCAACGAGGTCAATCTCTGCCTGTCCATTCAGGCGTTTCAGGAGTGTGTCCACTCACAGAGCTACAGCTATATGCTCGACACCATCTGTTCCCCCGTGGAGCGCAATGACATCCTCTACCAATGGAAAACGGACGAGCATCTGCTGCGCCGCAACACCTTCAGTTGGGGACTGCTACAACGAGTTTCAGGAGCGGAAGGACGCTCCCACGCTGCTGCGCGTGATGATGGCAAACTATATTTTGGAGGGCATCTATTTTTACAGCGGCTTTATGTTCTTCTACAATCTCTCCCGAAACGGGAAGATGCCCGGCTCGGCGCAGGAGATTCGCTACATAAACCGCGATGAGAACACGCACTTGTGGCTGTTCCGCAATATCATCACGGAGCTGCAAAAGGAGCAGCCGGAGTTGTTCACCGCCGAGAGCGTACAAGCGCTGCGCGAGATGATGCGTGAGGGCGTGGAACAGGAGATTGCATGGGGGCATTATGTGATCGGCGACGACATCCCGGGGCTGAACCGGCAGATGATCAGCGATTACATCCGCTATCTCGGCAACCTCCGCTGGACGAGCCTTGGCTATCCCGCATTGTATCCAGGCTTTGAGAGCGAACCGGAGAGCATGGAATGGGTCAGCCAGTACGCCGACGCCAACATGGTCAAGACCGATTTCTTTGAGGCACGCAGTACCGCCTACGCCAAGAGCACCGCACTGATAGACGATTTATAAGAAAACCAAAGACATCAGAATAGGAGATACTACTATGAATTACAGCGCTATGATTCAAAATCGCAGATCCGTTCACGCATTCCGCGAAAAGGAAGTTCCGAGCGAGGCTATCGGCCAGCTCAGATCCTACTATGAAAAGACCTGCCCCCGTCTTGTCCCGGAGATTGCAACGGAGTTGATCGTCTTGGACAAGGATGCACAGCCGGCGCTGGAGAGCTCAGCGGGCTATAATCAATTTCTCATCGGAGCACCGCACTACCTGCTCCTTATGTCTGTCCCGCATTCCTATGCGGCCATCAACGCCGGCTACATGATGGAAGATCTCGTCCTCAAGCTGACTGAGTTGGACATTGACACCTGCTGGATGACCTTCACCGACAGCGACAAAATCAAAAAGGCACTGTCTCTCACCACCACGTTAGAGGTGGCGGCAATCGTTGCCTTTGGCTACGGGGAAAAGACCGCAAAAAAGCTGCGGCTGAATATCCTAAGTATGTCTCAGATCGATGTGCGGGCCGAGCAGCAGTACTACGCGCCCAAAAAGGGCGTGAATGATTTGGTTCACATGGGGAGCTGGAGCAACAAGTCTGGGCTTGACGAGATGATGGACTTCTACGACGATATGCTCTGGCAGTCCTTCTACGCCGCTTCGCTCTCCCCCAGCTATCTCAACCGTCAGCCCTATGGCTTCCTTGTGCAGGATCACAGCATCTATTTGGTGCAGCAGGAGGATGCCTACACCGATAATTTGGATGCCGCATTGGATCTCGGTATTGTCATGCTCCACTTCTCCGCCGTCGCCTCCCAGTGGGCGGGGCAGGTACGCTGGGAACTTTCACCTGCTGCGCCCGACGGCCTGCCGGAAGGACTTCGTTCCGCTGCGGTGTACCACATGTAACGACTCTGGGGGAAGCAAGGCAACGGTAAAATGTGCGACCGTCAATCTGCGGTTGAGCGTATGTTCCATTAGAAAAGAAGAACCTATCCGTCAGAGTCTGAGTAAGGAAAATAGGAGGTATTTTTTATATGGCTACCGTCATCTCAGGATGAGGTCACAATGTGGTGTGGGGCGAGACCGGAGTCTTGAGAATACCCAAACAAAGGAAAGGAGCTGACAGATATGGCAGCTATGAATATGAATCAGGAGCAGTTTAAGCAGTTGATCCGGGAGGAAAAGCCTGTTTTGGTGGATTTCTGGGCGCCCTGGTGCAGCTATTGCCGGAGGATCGGCCCTGCGTATGAGAAGATTGGAGAGGAATACGCGGACAGCCTTGCCGTCGGCAAAATCAACATTGACGAGGAGCCGCGGCTGGCGGGGGCCGAGGGGATCGAGGACATCCCAACTCTGGTGCTGTACCGGAACGGAAAGGCCGTGGATTCCATCACCGCGCCCAGCTCAAAGGCAGAGATCGACCGTTTCATTCAGGAAGCCTTGGCGAAATAACGGAGGGTTCAGATATGAACAACAATCATGTTTATGATATGCTCGTGGTGGGCGGCGGCCCGGGCGGCTACACCGCCGCCCTGTACGCGGCACGGGCGGGGCTGGACACCGTCGTGCTGGAAAAGCTGTCTGCTGGCGGGCAGATGGCCCTGACCGAGCAGATCGACAACTACCCCGGCTTTGAGAACGGAATCGACGGCTTCTCTCTGGCGGAGAAGATGCAAAAGCAGGCGGAGCGTTTTGGGGTACGCAGCGAATACGCAGAAGTCCTCCGCATGGATCTGACGGCGGTTCCCAAGCTCGTGGAGACCAGCGAGGGGATCTTCCGGGGGAAAACCGTGGTGCTGGCCACCGGCGCAGACCCCAGAACGCTGGGCGTTGCCGGAGAGACGGAGCTGTTGGGCCGGGGCGTGGCCTACTGCGCCGCCTGCGATGGGATGTTTTACAAGGGCAAAACGGTGGTCGTGGTGGGCGGCGGCAATTCCGCCGCGGCAGATGCCCTCCTTCTCAGCCGCGTGGCGAAAAAAAGTGATCCTCGTCCACCGCAGAGACACCCTGCGGGCCACCAAGATCTATCACGAGCCGCTGGCACAGGCCGAAAATGTGGAATTCCGTTGGAACAGCGTCGTTTCCGCGCTGCTTTCCGGGGACAGGCTGACCGGCGTCCGCCTGCGGGACACCATCACCGGTGAGGAAAGCGTGGTGGACTGCGACGGCGTATTTGTCAGCGTGGGCCGACAGCCCGCCACGGCGCTGGCGGTGGGTCAACTGGAGCTGGACGGCGGCGGCTATATCGTGGCCGGAGAGACCACGGAAACCAGTATTCCCGGCGTTTACGCCGTGGGCGACGTGCGGACGAAGCCCCTCCGTCAGGTGGTCACCGCCGTGGCGGACGGCGCGGTGGCAGTTCACATGGCGGAGAAATATATCGCGGAAAACCGATAAGGGAGGTAGATTGAAAAAGCCATGTTTAAGGTCAGGCCGGATACGACCGCAGTGGGGATGCCGACATATCTGCAAGGCAAACTGCCAGAGTGATGGCAGATAAGA
>ENA-OQKS01000212-OQKS01000212.1-human-gut-metagenome-genome-assembly--contig:-NODE-212-length-18419-cov-2.880658_pt1 | contig 18419 bp, 13 predicted proteins | sample MGYA00242804_ERZ504808 | MGnify/ENA primary metagenome ERZ504808 (study PRJEB26092, sample SAMD00036375) | human gut metagenome | host: Homo sapiens | study: EMG produced TPA metagenomics assembly of...
TCCCCGACGGCGCGGGAGACGATGTATCAGCAGAAATTCCATCTCTACCGAAATCTGACGAAGCCGTCGGAGCGGCTGTACCTTTCCTTTGCGAAAGCGGGCGCGTCCGGCGAGGCGCAGAATCCGTCGTATCTGATCAATGAAATCCGGAAACTCTTCCCGGAAATTCTGGTGCGGGATATCGAAAAAGAAGAAAATCCGGAGGAAAAACTGGAGATGCCGCGTTCCGGGGAGGCACTGTTTCTGGAGGAGCTTGGAAAGGCGGCAGAGGGCGAGATGAATCCGCTGTTTGAAGAGCTTTACCGCTGGTATGCGGCACATCCGGAGGCGGGGATTCCGGCGGAGACGTATCGGAAGGCTGCCTTTCTGCGCTGTGCGGACGGTGTGATCGGAAGGAGTGCGGCATCGGCGCTGTACGGGGATACCCTGAAAAACAGTGCGACACGGCTGGAAAAGTATGCGGCATGTGCGTTTGCCCACTTTATGGAGTTCGGACTCCAGATCCGCGATCGGGATCAGTATGAACTGAAAGCGGCAGATATGGGAACGGTCATGCATGAAGCGCTCGAAAAGTTTTCAAAAAAACTGCAGGAAAATGGCGAGACATGGAAGACTGTCGGGGATGATACCCGTGACCGCCTGATCGAGGAGTGCGTCGAGGAGACGATGGCAGATTACGGAAACACGATTTTCCAGAGCTCAAGCCGGAATCAGTATCGCATCATCCGCGTAAAGCGGATTCTGAAACGGACGGTGTGGGCGCTGCAGCAGCAGATTCGGCAGGGAGAATTTGAGCCGGGAGAGTTTGAGGTTTCCTTTTCCATGGAGGATTCACTGTCGGCGATCAACATTGATCTGTCGGAGCATGAGAAAATGCGTCTGCGCGGACGGATTGACCGCGTGGATCTCTGTGAGACGGACGATAAGGTCTATGTGAAAATTATCGATTACAAGACGGGAAATACATCGCTTGACCTGGTGGCGCTCTATTATGGGTTACAGCTGCAGCTGGCAGTTTATCTGGATGCGGCGGTGGAGCTGGAGCAGGAAAAAGCATCCGGGTAAGCTGGTGGAGCCTGCGGGGTATTTTATTATCATATTGATGATCCGATCCTCGATCAGGAAGAAGATGAGACCGATGAGGCGTGGGGCAGACGGATGCTGAAAGCGCTGCGGATGGATGGCCTTGTAAATGCAGATCGGAAGGTGGTGGAGCTTCTCGACCGTGTACTCGAGGACGGAACGACGTCGGATGTGATTCCGGTTGGAAAGAAGAAGGATGGTAGCTATACGAGTTATTCGAAAGTGGCATCGTCGGAGCAGTTTGATGTGATTCGGACATACACCAGAAAGAAGGTACGTGAGATCGGCGAGGGCATTTTCTCGGGAAATGTAAAAATTTCGCCATTTCAGCGGGATGGAGCAACGGCATGCGCATATTGCGAATATCAGGGAATCTGCGGATTCGATCAGAAAATTCAGGGATATGAATACCGTAAATTAAAGGGCATGGATACAGAACTGCTGATGAAGGCAATGCAGGAGACAGCACAAAGAGATCAAAAAGAGTGACTGCTTTTGAAAAAGTGAAATATGGTGCATTTTTTCCAAGTGAGGGAAAGAAAATCAGCCAGAAAGAAGAGGGAAAGAACATGGCAGTAAAATGGACAGCGGAACAGCAGAAAGTCATTGATGCGAGAGACCGGAATCTTCTGGTCAGCGCGGCGGCAGGTTCCGGAAAGACGGCGGTTCTGGTAGAGCGGATCCTTGCAATGGTGAAAGACCCTGTGCATCCAATCGACATTGACCAGCTTCTTGTCGTAACCTTTACGCGTGCGGCGGCAGGAGAAATGAAAGAGAGAATCGGCCGCGCTCTGCAGCAGAGCCTTGCGGAAAACCCGGAAAATGAGCATTTACAGCGGCAGCAGACCCTGCTTCACCATGCGCAGATCAGCACGATTCACGGATTCTGTTCGTACGTGATCAAAAAATTACTTTCAGATGATCGATCTCGATCCGGTGTACCGCATGGCGGATGAAGGGGAGATCCGTCTGATGAAAAGCGATGTGATCCAGAAGGTCATGGAAGAACGCTTTACGGAAAAGGATCCCGCATTTACACGGTTTGTGGAGAGCTACGCGGCGGGAAAACAGGATGACGGACTCGACGCGCTCGTGCTGAAGCTGTATGAATTTTCCATGAGTTATCCGTGGCCGGAGCAGTGGCTCGAAGAGTGCCGGGCGGCGTACCAGATGGATTCACCGGAAGTAGTGCAGGAGAGTATCTGGGTACAGGAGCTGATGAGCGAGGCGAAAAAGCGGCTCTCGAGTATTCTGGAAGGGATTCAGGAAAACCGGAAAACAGCAGTAAGCTCTGGAGGACCGTATTTATATGATGAGGCGCTGGCTTCTGACCAGCAGATGGTGGAAAAACTGCTGGAAACAGAATCGTTTGATGAACTGGTGCGCGCGATGGCCGGAATGAAGTTTAAAGCACTTTCGCGGAAAAAGGCAGACGATGTGAGTGAAACGCTGAAAGATCAGGTAAAGGCGGAGCGCGATGCATGCAAAAAGGAGCTGCAGAAGTTAAAAGAGCAGTTCTTTGAGAAGGACAGCGCTGCGATTGCGGAGGAGATTGCCGACTGCCGGGAGCCCATCGGGGTGCTGATTGATCTGACGGAGCAGTTTGCAAAAGCGTTTGCGGAGAAAAAACGGAGCAAAAATATTCTCGATTATGCCGATCTGGAACACTTTGCGCTTGAAATTCTCGTGCAGCAAAAAGACGGCTGCCTGGTGCGGACCGATGCGGCGCGGGAGCTTTCGGAACAGTTCCGCGAAATTATGATCGATGAGTATCAGGACAGCAACTTTATCCAGGAGGCACTGCTCTATGCAGTGTCCGGCGAGGAGGAAGGCAGATGGAACCGGTTTATGGTTGGCGATATCAAGCAGAGCATCTACGGATTCCGCCTGGCGCGGCCGGAGCTGTTTCTGGAAAAATATCATACGTATGCGAAGGACGGGGAAAGCCAGCAGAGAATCGATCTCGACAAAAACTTCCGAAGCCGGCCGGAGGTGCTTGCGACGGCGAATTATGTATTCCGCAAGCTGATGAGTCCGGAACTCGGCGGCATCGCGTACGATGAGGCGGCGAGCCTCCATGCGGGAGCAGCGTTTCCTGCATTGCCGGAAATGGAAGAGGAAAAGACGGAAACGTGGCATGCGGCATATGAAACAGAACTTCTTCTGCTGGATGACAAGGCGCCCGAGCTGGAAGATGATAAGTCGCGTGAGACAAAGATGGAAACGGAGGCGGCTGCCGTTGCCGCGCGTCATCCGCGAGATGGTCGGAAATGAGGAAGTCGTGGGCAAAGAGACCGGGGAATACCGGAAAATTCAGTACCGCGATATCGTAATTCTGCTTCGTGCGGTCAGCGGATGGGCGGAGACGTTTTCGCGCGTACTGCAGGCGGCGGGAATTCCGGCGTACAGCACATCAAAAACGGGATACTTTTCCACGCAGGAAATCGTGACGGTGCTGAATTACCTGCATCTGTGTGACAATCCATGCCAGGAGATTCCATTTACGGCAATCTTACGCTCGCCGATCTGCGGATGCACTGATGCAGAGCTTGCTGCGGTGCGTTGTGTGGATAAAGACGTAAAAATTTATGAGGCGTGTGGAAAATATGCGGCAGAAGGGGAAGATGAGGCGCTTCGGAAGAAGCTTGGAAGTTTTCTGGAGCAGCTGGAAATGCTGCGAAGCCGCGTGCCGTATACGCCGATCCATGAGCTGATCACACAGATTCTCGAGGAGACGGGCTACGGCGGCTATGCATCCGCGATGCCGGGCGGCGTACAGCGGCGGGCAAATCTGGAGATGCTGGTGGAAAAGGCGGTGGAATTTGAGGCGACGAGTTACCGTGGACTGTTCAACTTTATCCGTTATATCGAGCAGCTTCAGAAGTATGAAGTCGATTTCGGCGAGGTGAATATTTACGGGGAGAGCGCAGACACGGTGCGTATCATGAGTATTCACAAGAGTAAAGGACTGGAATTCCCGGTTGTGTTCCTCTCGGGCATGGGCAAATCGTTTAACCAGATGGACAGCCGTGCGGCGCTTGTACTCCATTCCCGCATGGGTATCGGCGCGGATGCGATCGATCCGGAGCACCGCGTCCGTCAGGCGACACTGCCGCGGCAGATCATCCGGCAGAGCATGAAGCTGGAAAATCTGGCGGAGGAGCTGCGGGTGCTTTACGTTGCCATGACGCGCCCGAAGGAGAAGCTGATTATGACGGGCATGGCGTCGAAGCTGGAGAGCCGCGTGAAGCAGTGCGCGGCACATGCGGGGCGGCAGGAGGAGCTGCTGTCGTATCAGACATTGAGCAGTGCATCCGGGTATCTCGACTGGATTTTGCCGGCATTTTCGAGAAACCGGTGTTTCGACGGGCTGTATGAACAATTTGGTCTGGCAGGGAATGCGGACAATCCGCTGTATGCGGAGAAAATTCCGGTAACGATCCGCCTTGTATCACCGGCAGGACTTGTTGAGGGAGAAGTGCTGCATCAGATGGAGCGCGCGGTGAATGAGCAGAAGATCATGGAAATTCCGAAGCAGCCGCCGAGAGAAGCGGCGCTGAAGGAACTTGTGGAGGAGCGGTTTGCCTACCAGTATCCGTATGAGAAGGAAAAACAGATTCCGGTAAAGGTTACCGTTTCACAGCTGAAGAAGGCCGGGATGGAGGAATCCGAGATCGGAAAAGAGCTGTTCGCGCAGGAAGAACTCGTACCAATTGTGCCGGGCTTTCTGAAAAAGGATCATGTTGCGGCTCTGACGGGCTCTGACCGCGGAACGGCGTACCACCGCCTGCTGGAATGTCTCGATTACCGCAGAGCGTACAGCATCACAGAGCTGATGGCACAGACGGAGGAATTGATTGCAGAAGGAAAGATGACGAAAGAAGCAGCGGAATGCATTTATTTCAAATCGATCCTCGCTTTCGCAAAAAGTCCGGTTGGAATGCGGATGCGGAATGCCTTTTTGAATGAAACCCTGAAGCGGGAGCAGCCGTTTGTGATGTCCGTTCCGGCAAGTGAGGCAGATCCGTCCTATCCGGAAGATGAAACCATTCTCGTGCAGGGAATCATTGACGCATGGTTCCCGGAGGGGGATGAGATTGTTCTTGTGGACTACAAAACGGATCGTGTGAGAGAAGCCGGGGAGCTGAAAAAGAGGTATGAAAAACAGCTCGTCTATTACCAGCAGGCACTGGAGCGGACGACAGGGAAGAAAGTGAAAGAGAAAATTATTTATTCGCTGGCTCTGGATGAAGAGTTGGTATTGTAGGAAAAAACTACTAAAAAAAACAACTGTCAAAACAGGGATAAAGTATGATATCATGGTTGAGAAACAAACAGGTATTGAGAAACAAAGAGAAAAAAGGAGATTCAGTGATGATTCGAAAAATTGTTCAGATAGAGGAAGACAGATGTACAGGATGCGGGCTTTGTGCGCATGCCTGTCATGAAAGTGCGATTGCGATGGTTGACGGGAAGGCAAAGCTGATCCGGGATGACTACTGCGACGGATTCGGTGACTGCCTGCCGGTCTGTCCGGCAGATGCGATTTCGTTTGTGGAGCGGGAGGCGCTGCCGTACGATGAGGAGGCGGTAAAAGAGAACCAGCGGAAGGCAAAAGAGGCGGCCGGACAGGAGAATACCGGAGCAGGAAAAGCAGGTGAAAACAGCTGGGCGATTGACCGTGCAGATGCGCAGGAAAATTCTGCAGCAGTTCCGTCCCGGCTCCGCCAGTGGCCGGTGCAGATCAAGCTGGTGCAGGAGCGGGCTTCGATGTTTGCAGGAGCAGACCTTCTCGTTGCGGCGGATTGTACAGCGTATGCGTATGGAAACTTCCACCAGGATTTCATTCGGGATCATGTCGTTCTCGTAGGCTGTACAAAACTTGACGATGTCGATTATTCCGAGAAACTTGCGCGGATTTTCATGCGGAATGATATTAAGAGTATCACGGTTGCACGCATGGAGGTTCCGTGCTGCGCAGGAATGGAGCGTGCCGTGAAGATGGCGCTGAAAGAGAGTGGAAAGAAGATTCCGGTGAAAACCGTGGTGATTTCTACGGAGGGGGAAATTTTGTAGAAAATCAGATATAGTAATTAGCGTGTGCCCTTAAAAGTATTTTTACAATTGGTACATTCTGCTTTGTGGAATATGTAAGACGAAAAAAATGAAAAGCTCGGTAAGAGGTATTAGAAAAATGAGTATGACGAAGATACAAGAGGAGCTTCTTGGTGCGCTGATCGGTCTGGCCCGGTCGGTAGATGGAAGAGGAGAAGCAGCAAAAGGTGAATCGCAGGAGTTTTCCAGCGGTGACAGCAATGGTCACCGCCCGGACAAAGCCACGCATGAGATTCTGCTTGGCGGAATTTGTGCGGCAAATCCGGAAAAAGAGCTGAGGGAAGAAGAGGGGAAATCCTGGATTGTACGCGTGGAGGCAGAAAAGAACCGTCTGAATCCGGATTGCGCAGTGTGCAAGGGAAAATGCGGCAGAACAGATAACTATGATCTCGAAGAAATGGAGACAGATGAACCGTCGGACCGGGCACGAAAAGAGCAGATTCTTGCGGAATTGTTTCCGATGGCAGAAAAACTGCAGCAGCTTCGGAAAGAAACAAAAGAGCAAAACGAAGAATTGCAGGGGGCGGTTAATTTTTTGTATAAGGCATTGTTTGCGATTGGAAACTATGTCGGGGAAAAGAGTCTGCAGAGTGTGGTGCAGGAGATGAATAACCTTTTTGTTAAATTGGAAAATGTATTGAAATAAGTAGAAAATAAGAAAAATCCTCTGTCCGGAGTGTATAAAAAACCCCCGGAAACAGGGGATTTTTTTGCGTTCTGCGCCAAGTGCATAAAACGTATTATCGCGTTTTCACAAAGTTTTGCAAAAGCAGACAAAATTGCAGACAGGCGCTTGCAACAGAAAAATGAATAGGTTATAACATTATAACAAGGCGGCAGGGAGAGCCAATACAAAGAAATGAGATTCTATTGGCATATAAACAGAAAAAATACAGGGGAAAAGATGAAAAGGGACGGAAGCGGGATGGAGCAGAAAAAATATATCCTTCTGGATGTTGGCGGAACGGAAATCAAAGGAAGTGTGTCGGACAGAAATGGAGTAAGAACAAAAATCCGGAAATTTCCAGCACAGGCGCAGAAGAGCACAGAGAAGATTCTGGACAATTTTGCAAAGATTTGCCGGGAATTGATGAGAGAAGCAGACGGAAGTGTTGTCGGAGTTGGGATGGCGATTCCGGGTCCGTTTGATTATGAAAATGGAATCAGCCGGATGCAGGGACTGAATAAGTACGATGCCATTTACGGGATTCCACTGGAGAGAGAAATCAAGGCGCGCGTGCCGGAACTTGGATCAGCACGATTTTTGTTTTTACATGACATTGAAGCATTTGCACTGGGAGAAAGCTGGTACGGAAACTGCCGTGATGCGGATAAAATTCTGTGCGTCTGCATCGGAACCGGCGCCGGATCTGCTTTTGTAGAAAACGGCAAAACAGTAAAAACGGGAAAAGGTGTGCCGGAAAATGGATGGATTTATCAACAGCCGTTTGGAGATTCCATTTTGGACGATTATCTTTCTGTGCGCGGGCTGGAGCAGATTAGCCTGGCTGTGACAGGAAAAGTGTGGAGTGGAAAAGAATTGTATGGTCTGGTAAAAGCGGGAAACATGGAGGCAGAAGAAGTCTGGAGAAGATTTGGAGCAGATGTGGCGGCTGGCCTTCTTCCTGTGCTGGAGGAATATCAGCCGGATCTGCTGCTTCTGGGCGGACAGATTGCAAAAAGTTTTTCCTGGTTTGGAAAAGAACTGGAAAGAGAGTGCGAGAAAAGAAAGATTCGGATTCAGATAGAACGGAAACATCCGGCCGTGCCATGGAAGCCTGTGTCACAGTTTCCTGAAAAAACACAATAGAGCAAAAATATTTTCAGAAACAAAAATATAATGCTATGGAGAGAAAAGAAGAAGGAGAAACTGCAAAAATGGAATAGAAATCCGGGAGCACCGCCGCTATATGCGCAGCTGGAACAGATTCTGAAACAGCAGATCGAATGCGGTACGTAACAAAAAAGGAGTATTTTCTGCCAACAGAAAAAGAGCTGATGGAAAAGTACGAGCTTTCGCGTGTGACAGTACGCCAGGCGATGGCGAATCTGGTACAGAGCGGTTACGCACGTGCACGGCGTGGCATCGGAACAGATGTTGTCTACGAGAAAGTCGAAGAGCAGATGGAAGGTGTCATCAGTTTCACGGAAGAAATGAAAAAGCATCATATCGAAATGCAGACAACATACTGCAAGATGGAACTGATAAGTCCCGGGGAAACGGTAGCAAGAAGTCTGCAGATTCCATTGACGGAGCCATGTTATTGCCTGAAACGTGTGAGGAATGCTGTGGGAAAACCCATGGTCTATACCATTACGTATCTGAAAAAAATCTGCGAACTGCCAACAGGGCCGGAGCCATACATGGAATCGCTGTATCAGTATCTGCGGGAGAAACATGGAATCTATATTGAATCCGGCCGGGATACGCTTGAGGCGGCACTTCCATCGGAAGAGGTGCAGAAAGCACTGAAAATTGATGCGCAGATGCCTATTTTTATCCGGACACGGCAGACATTCCTGAAGGGCGGCGAGGTTTTTGAATATTCGATCTGCTATTATCCGGGAAATCGTTATAAGTACACGGTGGAACTGTAAACATATGACATCTAAAAAAACGAAACCGGACAGAAGTGCGAAATCCGCCAGATGCGAAAGCGTTGAAACAAAGATGATAGGTCTGATCGGCGCAGGAAACACCCCAATGGATGGAAGAAAAATTAAGAAAAGGAAAAGAATCCAAATGAATTTAAAAAAGAAATATGGAAACTACGAATTACATCCGCAAATGAAAATCACAGGATATGAAAATGAAATCTGGGATGAAAAAAAGGAGATCATTGAAGAATTAAAACGGGCGGTTCAGGAAAAACAGAAAGAAAAGAAAACCTGTATTCTTTCCTTTGATCTGTATCCGGGTGTACGAAAAGAAGAAATGATGGAACTGGCAAATGCGCTGCAGCCGGATCGGATTTTTGATATCGAAGACTGCGCCAAAGACGAAGAAACGCTGTTAAGAGAATTTAAAGATTACATCACCGATGACCGTGTTTTCGGCATTATGTGTCATAAAACCATAGACACCTGGTTTGAGAGCGAAAAGTTGGAAACCATGAAAAAAGCAATTGAGACAGAACGTGCGGAAGAAAAAGATACAAACGGTGGTCTGATCGTGATCGTTGGTACAGCGGCAGAGCTTCTGACCGAGGCAGATCTACTTGTTTACTGCGATCTGACCCGCTGGGAAGTTCAGCTCCGCTATCGGAGCGGCATGCCAAACTGGCACAGTACCAATTATAATGATCCGATCCTGACGAAATATAAACGGGGATTTTTCATTGAATGGCGTCTGGCGGACCGCTATAAAAAAGAGCGGTATGAAAAATTCACGTATCTTCTGGATACGGAGAAAGAAAATGCACCGGTTCTTACAACGGGAAATGCCTTCCGAGGCGCACTGCAGCAGCTTGCCAGACAGCCATTTCGTATGGAGCCGTATTTCGACCCTGGCGTATGGGGCGGTCAGTGGATGAAGGAAAACTTTGGTCTGGATGCATCGAAGGAAAATTTCGCGTGGAGCTTTGACGGAGTTCCGGAGGAAAACAGCCTGAATCTGGAAATCGGCGGAAAAGTCTTAAAAGTACCGGCACAGGATCTTGTCTTCTATGCGCCGCATGAACTGCTGGGTGAAAGAGTCCACGGCCGGTTCGGCGCAGAATTCCCGATCCGTTTTGACCTGCTGGATACGATGGGCGGTCAGAATCTTTCCCTGCAGGTACATCCGCTGACCGAATATATCTATGAAAAATTCGGCATGCCATATACGCAGGATGAGAGCTACTATCTTCTGGATGCCGATGAAGACGAGGAAACGTATGTATACCTCGGCCTCAAAGAAGGCGTGGATAAAAAAGAGATGGAGCGGGAACTCCGTGCAGCAGAAAAAGGAGAAGAACTTTCCCTGCGGAAAAATATGCCAACAAAATCCCGGTCAAAAAACACGATCATGTGCTGATTCCGGCAGGAACGGTGCACTGCTCAGGAAAAAACACGATGGTGCTGGAGATCAGTGCGACACCGTATATCTTTACCTTCAAACTCTGGGACTGGGGCCGCCTTGGCATGGATGGACTGCCGCGTCCGATCCACCTCGACCACGGTATGAAAAATATCCAGTGGAACCGCGATACCAAATGGGTGTACGACAATATCGTCGGCCAGCAGAAAACACTGGAAAAAACAGAAAACTGTGAAGTGGAGCGCACCGGACTGCACAGCCGCGAGTTTATCGACACAATCCGCTATACACTTTCCGGGCCGCACACCGTCTCGATGGATGACACGGTTCATGTGATGAATCTCGTGGAGGGACGAAGTGTCCGCATCGAGAGCATGGATGGCAGCTTTGCACCGTTCACGGTACATTACGCAGAAACCGCCATCGTTCCGGCAGCGGTCGGAACATACCGGATTGTACCGGAAGAGGGCGAAATGATTAAAATGCTGGTAGCATCTGTGGGGTAAAGAGAGATAAAAATTTTGAACAACATAGAACAGGAAAAGGAGAAATTATCATGACACACAAAATCAGAGAAGTCTACATCGTACATCATTCCCACACTGACGTGGGATACACCGATCTGCAGGAGCAGGTGATCTACAACCAGGCAAACAACATCCGCCGGGCAGTCGAACTGATTGAAAATGGAATCAAAAACAACACAACCCAGAAAGATCTGAAATGGAACTGTGAGACATGGTACTGCGTGGAGCAGTTCTTCAAAATGGCAACGGAGGAAGAAAAAGAAAAGTTTTTCGATCTGGTAAAAAAAGGAAATATCGGTCTGTCTGCCAATTATCTGAACTTTAATGATCTTGCCGACTGCAAATATCTGAAAGAAAAAATCCATACGATACAGGAAATCTGCGGCGAAAAAGGAATCCAGATCAAAACAGCCATGATTGCAGATATTAATGGTATCTCCATGGGACAGCGCGATGCCCTGATCGAAAACGGAGTAGAATTTTTGTATACCAATATCCATACCCATCACGGCATGTATCCGCTGTATCAGAACCAGAAACCGTATTTCTGGGAAAATGAGAACGGACAGCGTCTGCTGGTATGGAATGGTGAGCATTATAACCTGGGAAATGCCCTCGGCATTGTTCTGAACAAAAATGTTAATTTTATGACGGAAAACTACTTCGGCAAAAAGAATGGTGATGTGACAGGACTTCTGGAAAATCTGCACACGAATCTGGCTGCGAGCATAAAGGAATATGAAGAAAACGGTTATCCGTACGATTTCTATATCACCAGTGTTTCCGGCGTTTTTTCGGATAATGCGCCGATCAACCCGGCCATTGCAGATACGGTTGCGCTGTTTAATGAAAAATATGGCGAAGAAGTCACCATGCATATGGTGACGCTTCAGGAATTGTATGACAAAATCCGGGATAAAGTGCAGGATGCACCAGTGTATCGGGGTGCCATCAATGACTGGTGGGGCAATGGCGTTGGAAGTACACCATATGCGGTAAAACATTACAAAGAAGCCGTACGACTGAACCATATCTGCGACCGACTGGAAGAAAAAACAGGGGTACATAACAAAGAACTGATTCAGGCATATGGCGATAATTCTCTTTTATATGCAGAGCACACCTGGGGTCATTCTGCTACGGTAACCAATCCGTATGATACCATGGTGACAAATCTGGATATGCGGAAAAACAGTTATGCATCCAAAGCACATGAGGCAGCAGCGATGCGTAAAAATGAGCAGTGCCATAAACTGGGTGATATTCTGCGCTATTATAATCTGTCCGGTAAAGTGAAGGCGGTCTCCACAAGCCATCAAAAGAGAGTATTTCCGGTAGAATTTTACGTAGAAACCTTAAGTCTTTCTGCAGTTAAAGTAACCGATGACAAAACAAAACAGGAGATGGAGGTGCAGCTGTCTGCTCATCCGCGCGGAGTCCTGATAAGTTTTCTGGCAGAATTTGAGCCAATGGAAGAGAAAACGTTCACGTACGAAGAGCAGCCGGCTCCGTCCCAGACCCTGTTCACCAGAACTGCCTGGGTAGGCGCAGAGCGGGTGCGCGATATTGTGAACACGTACGATCCGGAAAGTTACAAACTGCCTTACGGTCTGGAAAACGATTTCTTTCAGATCAAATGGAAAGTCGGAGAGGGTATTACCTCCTTTTACAATAAAAAAGCAGAGGTTGAAATGTGCAAATCCGGTCTGGAAACGTTCTTCACGCCGGTTTATGAACGCACCGAAATACGGAAGGGGGTTTATGCGGAACGCAGTCTGATCGGAAGAAATATCCGCGGACTTCACGCAGAGCAGTATCAGGGTGACCTTACGGATGTGAAAATTCTGGATCACGGACCGGTGTTTACCAAAGTAGAACTGATCTTTACCCTAGAGGGAACGTATCACAGCAGTATTGTGATCAAAATGTACCGTCATCTTCCGAAAATTGAGTTTTCTTACCGGGTAGCAAAAACATTAAGCGAGGATATCGAAAGCCTGTACCTTCCGTTATCGTTAAATCTTCCGGATGCGGAAGTGATGATCCAGAACGGAGGTGTTACCATGCGCCCTGGTATTGATCAGCTTCCTGGCACCAATATGGAATACTATATTGCGGATGAAGGGCTCGTTTACCGGACAAAAGATCAGACGATTCTGGTTAATACTTTTGACACACCGTTACTTTACATGGGGGAGATGGAATCCCACCCAATCCTTCTGTGCGATAACAAAGAGGAGAATAATAAACGGCCGGTTTACAGCTGGATTATGAATAACACATGGGAAACAAACTTCAAGATGGACCTGTCCGGATTCAGTGAGTTCCGTTATGGAGTGGAGATTGTGGAGCAGGAAACCGCAGAGAAAGATATGGAAAGCCTGTCAGATAATGACAAGGGTGTGGTTACCTTTATTTGCGGGTAATCATTGTTCCGCGGTTTTACGGCGGTGTCAGGCAATGAGGCCATGGCTGTCTGGCGGTAGTATGAAAAACAGCAGAAGATGAAAAAAGACAGCGGGGAGTATGACAATTAGACGAAAAAGTCAGACTTTCCGCTGCTTTTTCGTTAAAAATGAAAACAGGCGAAAAAGTACTGCGTTAATATTAAGATGTTATGTGACTTAACACAAGAACACAGATTTTCTGTCTAAAAAATCAAAAAGAAACAGAAGAATACTCCTCGATCTATACAAATTAGGACTGGAAAATAAGAATTTTAATATACAAAATAACGAAAAAGGCTATTGACAATCTTTCTAAAAGATGTTAACATCTAAACACAAGTTAAGAAACAAATAGAGGGGCTGTTGGTAACATGGCAGAGAGAAAATCAGTATCCATGCAGGACCTGGCAGATAAGCTGGGCATCAGTAAAGTAACAGTTTCCAAGGCGCTGAACGGAAAAGACGGCGTGGGAGAAGAACTGAAAGAAAAGATTTTTGCGCTTGCGAGAGAATCCGGTTATGTCCTTCCGGACTACGGAAAACGGAAGAGCAAAAAAGTCGGTATCATCATGAGTCCGCGGTTCAGCTCCGGAGACGAAGGAAAATTTTATATGGCAATGTACGAGCGGATCATCTACGAGCTGCAGAGAGCATCCTGTTCGAGTATCATGATTTCTCCGACAACAGCAACACTCCCGTCGGACATGAACACGATACAGACCAGAGGGCTGTTCGACGGCCTGATCTTTCTTGGTATTCTCGATAAGGGTGTCCGGGAGCAGATTGCACAGATTGATCTCCCGAAAGTGTATGTGGACATCTACGATCGAACCCACAAATCCGATTCCGTCATCACCGAGAATATTTACAGCTCCTATGAGCTGACCAATTACCTGATCCAGCAGGGCCACACAGACATCGGATTTGTCGGAACCGTAGGAAGTACAACCAGTATTTCCGACCGATATCTCGGATATCTGCGGAGAATGCTGGAGGAGGGAATTTCCCCGAAAAATGAGTGGAGAATCCCGGACCGAAGCGATGAAGGCATTGCCATTCCGCTTTTGCTGCCGGAGAAGCTGCCCACCGCATTTGTCTGTAACTGCGATGCCACCGCATTCAAATTAGTGCAGGCATTAAAAGAGCGTGGAATCTGCGTACCGGAGGATGTTTCCGTGACCGGTTTTGATGATTCCATTTATGCACAACTGTGCAGTCCGCCGCTCACCACGGTTGCGGTTGACACCGACGCGATTGCACGTCTTGCGGCAAAACGTATGATCAAACATATGAATGAACCGCAGAAAAAAGGGCGGCGAGGTATACCGCATTCCCGGAAAGATTATTTACCGGGATTCCGTTTGTAAGATAAACGGATAAAGTGATAAGCCCGAGCAATCGGGAGAAGGAGGAAAAAATCTTGAGTAAACCAAGCAAAAAGAAAAAAAACCGCTGGACCAAGAATGACACCGAGCTGACCGTCATGGCGCTGCCTACCACAGTCTGGTACATTCTGTTCAGCTTCCTGCCTATGTTCGGTTTGATTATTGCATTCAAGAACTACAAAATCACCGGTGGAAAGAGTTTCATTTACAACCTGCTCCACAGTGACTGGGCCGGATTTAAAAACTTTTCGTTCCTGATCAGATCCAATGATCTGTTCGTCATTCTGCGAAATACAATCCTGTATAACCTGGCATTTATCGCCCTGGGTATGGTGTTTTCCGTAGGACTGGCTATCATGATCAGCCTGCTGCACAACAAAAGAGCATCGAAGGTATATCAGACCATGATGTTCTTCCCGTACTTCATGTCATGGGTTGTAGCTTCCTACTTCCTGGATGCATTCCTGAACCAGGATAACGGTCTGATCAACAGCATTCTGAGAAACGCAGGCAAGGAACCGATTCAGTGGTACATGAGTGCCGGTGTATGGCCATTTATCCTGATCTTCATGTATCTGTGGAAATCTACCGGATACAACATGGTTATCTACCTGTCCAGCATTTCCGGTATTGATACAACACTGTACGAGGCAGCCGTTATGGACGGCGCCAACAAGAGACAGCAGGTATGGCACATTACCCTGCCTTGCTTAAAGAGTGTCATCATCATGATGTTCATCCTGAATGTCGGAAAGGTCTTCTACTCCGACTTCGGACTGTTCTTCCAGCTTTCTCAGGGAGCAAGCGGTTCGATCTTCAAAACGACAGCAACTATCGACACATATGTATACAACGCACTGCAGTCTTCCACTCCGATCGGAATGACTTCTGCGGCAACATTCTTCCAGTCTGTTGCATGCTGCATCACCATCCTTCTTGCCAATGCCATTGTGAAGAAGATTGATGAAGACAGCGCGATTATTTAAGGAGGTACAAAAATGGCAAAAAAGAAAAAAGATCTTGATCTGGCTTCCTCTTCACATTTAAATCAGATCCAGGGATCTACAAATGCAATTTTCAATGTTATTTTTGTGATCCTCGCCCTGGCCTGTATTATCCCGGTGGTATTCATCTTTATGATCTCGATTTCTTCCGAGCATTCGATCAAGATGAATGGCTACCAGTTTATCCCGAGTGCATACTCGCTGGATTCTTACAAATTCCTTCTTCGGGAAGGACAGATGATCCTGACAGCACTTGGCGTTTCCGTTGCGGTAACGGTTATCGGTACGGTAATCGGAGTTGCCCTTACGATGCTGATGGGTTACGTTCTTTCCAGAAGCACCTACAAACTGAACGGATTCTTTACCATGGTCGTTTTCATTCCAATGATCTTTAACGGTGGTATGATTTCTTCTTATGTAGTCAACACACAGTTTCTGAATCTGAAAAACAGTATCTGGGCGCTGATTCTTCCGCTTTGTGTTTCTTCGTTCAACGTTGTCATCTGTAAAACGTTCTTCAAGACCAACATTCCGGAATCTATCATTGAGTCAGCACAGATCGATGGAGCAACTCAATTCCAGATTTTCGGAAAGATCGCCCTGCCGCTGTCGAAACCGCTGATGGCAACGATCGCCCTGTTCCTCACCTTCGGTTACTGGAACGACTGGTTCCAGTCTTCCCTGTACATCAGCGATACCAAGCTGTATTCCCTGCAGGCTCTGCTGGATCACGTACAGAGAAATATTGAGGTGATGGCAAACAACCCGTCTCTTGGCGTTACCACGGCACAGTACATGAACTCGATGCCAAAAGAGGGCGCCCGTATGGCGATGGCAATCATCATCATCATCCCGATCGCATGCTGCTATCCGTTCTTCCAGAAATACTTCATTTCCGGTCTGACGGTCGGTGCGGTAAAAGGCTGATCGACCATTTACCTTTATGGATCTCATACTGAAGCAAAAGGCTTCGGTTAAGGATAATTTCAACATTCTATATTTTATATCAGGAGGATGCTACAATGAAAAAGAAACAGTTTTTAGCTCTTGCACTTTCTGCTGTTATGGCCGGTGGCATGCTGGCAGGCTGCGGAAGCAGCAACGGAAGCAGCAGCTCTTCAAAGAGTGATGCAAAAGATGAAGTTGTTACACTGAAATGGATTCAGGTTGGTAACGGAATGCCGAAGGATTATGATGAGTGGCTTGCACAGATCAACCCATATCTGGAGGAGAAAATCGGCGTTAATGTAGACATGGAAATCGTTCCGTGGGGTGACTGGGATAACAGAAGAAGCGTTATCACAAACTCCGGCGAGTATTTCGATATCCTGTTCACCGACCAGAACCGTTACTCTTCTGAGGTGAACACCGGCGCACTGATGGACATTACAGATCTGCTCAAAGACAACGCTTCCGAGCTGTATGACATGATTCCGGAAGATTACTGGAAAGCAGTAGAAGTAAATGGAAAAATCTACGGCGTACCGACCTACAAAGACAGCTCCCTTTCCGAGTACTTTGTATGGGATCAGGATATTGCAGACAAATATAACATTGATGTAAATTCTGTAACAGATTTCAATACTCTGTACGATGCTCTGAAGACAGTAAAAGAGGGCGAAGGCGGATCTCCGTACTTCATGTCCAAAAATGGTGCAAACTTCCTGCTGAACCTGAACTACGATGATTTAAGCTCCGGACTTCCGGCAATCGGCGTTAAATACGGCGATGACAGCAAGACCGTTGTCAATCCGCTGGATGACGAAGAAATCCTTTCCAACCTGGATATCGTTCGTAAAATGTATCAGGAAGGTATCATCAACGGAGATGCTCCGACAGCAGATGATTCCAGCAAATACGCAATGTTCTTTGCTGCACAGGGATGGAGCGGCGCTGCAAAAACAACATGGGGCCCGAACAATGGTATCGCCAATTGTTCAGCAGTACAGTATGGCAACACAGTCGTTTCCAACACAACCGTACGTGGTTCCATCAATGGTATCTACTCCGGATGCAAACACCCGGACAAAGCACTTCAGCTTCTGAACCTGGTAAACACCGATTCCAAAGTGCGTGACTGGTTCTACTATGGAGCAGAAGGAACAGACTTCGAGTACACCGATGACAATAAAGTACACCGCCTGACCACTGACTGGGGCATGGCCGGATATACCCAGGGTACTTTCTTCAATGTAACACAGACAGACGATGTTGACTTCAACCAGTGGGATGAAGTAGAAGAGCTGAACGAGAAAGCAACTCCGTCTGAGATGCTTGGATTCAACCTTGATACCTCCAACATCGAAACAGAGCTTGCAAACTGCCGTGCCGTATATGAGAAATACTATTCTGAGTTATTCACCGGCGCACAGGATCCGAGAGAGCTTGTAAAAACAATCGATGCAGAGCTTGAGACCGCAGGCTGGGAGACCATCCGCGAAGAAGCTCAGAAACAGATTGACGCACAGAAATAAGTCTGATACATTAATTTTATAAGAACTACAACAGGGCATTTTCGATTGCGGAGATGCCCTGTTGCAGAATAACGGGAAATAAGAAAAATTGAGCGAAAGGATGAAAAAAGAATGAAAGAGACCTTACCAAAGTCCATTCAGGAGCTGATTTTAAGCCTGAGAGAAAAACTGAAAGACGAGCCGGAAATCGTTGATATGTTTGAACGATGCTACTCCAATACCCTCGACACAACCGTAAAGAAAATGGAGGACGGCAGCACCTACGTCATCACCGGAGATATCCCGGCCATGTGGCTGCGTGACTCGGTAGCACAGCTGCGCCCGTACCTTGTTCCGGCGCAGAACGACCCGGAGCTGGCTGACCTG
>ENA-OQKS01000215-OQKS01000215.1-human-gut-metagenome-genome-assembly--contig:-NODE-215-length-18283-cov-2.779742_pt1 | contig 18283 bp, 28 predicted proteins | sample MGYA00242804_ERZ504808 | MGnify/ENA primary metagenome ERZ504808 (study PRJEB26092, sample SAMD00036375) | human gut metagenome | host: Homo sapiens | study: EMG produced TPA metagenomics assembly of...
AGGCCGTCCATCAGGCCCTGCATCAGGTTGAAGATGAGTTCGAGGCCCGCGTCCACCAGCTTCCCGGCATTCTCGCGGAGGCCGCTGGCAAGGTCGGCCACGAGGGGCAGCGCCTGCGTCAGCAGCTCCGGGATGCCCTGCACCAGACCTGCGCCCAACTGGGAGAGCATCTCGATGCCGGTGTGCAGAAGCTGGGGAAGGGCGGAGCTCAGGCTGTCCACCAGTGCGCCGACGATGGAAGCGCCGGTGGTCAGCATCTCCGGTGTAGCTGCTACGAGGCTCTGCGCTAAGTAGGCGATGATGTTCACGCCAGCAGAGACCATCCCGGGCAGCTGCTCCACGATGCCTGCGGCCAAAGCAGAGAGGATGCCGCCCGCTGCGGACAGCATCGCTTCGGGGCCGCCGTTGCTGAGAGCGTCGGTCAGGTTGCGGATGCACTCGACGCCCCAGCTGCCCGCGTCCGTCAGTGCAGGCTCCAGCCGCTCGTATACAGCCAGCTGCAAGCCCTCAAAGGCGGAGCTCATGGACGTCATGACGCCTTGCAGGTTGTCCTGCTGGGTCTCGGCCATCTGCTCCATCGCTCCGCCCGCCGCGTCGATCTGTGCGGCGAGAGCATCCCACTGCTCGCCCTGCGCGGCCAGCAGGCCGTTGACGGCGGCGAGGTCAGTTTTATTGAACAGCCGATTGATGATGCTGTCCTTCTGACCCTGCGTCATGCCGACCATGCGGGTGTTCAGGTCGCCCAGTATCTCGTCGAGGCCCCGCATATTGCCCTGCGCGTCGTAGACTTGCAGACCCAGCTGCTGTATGAGCTTCGCGGCGTCATCGGTGGGGGATTGCAGCGACAGGATGATGTTGCGCAGGTGGGTGCCGCCCTCCGCGCCCTTGATGCCGACATTGGCCAGCAGGCCGAGGGCGGTGGTCAGCTCGGTGGTGCCGTTCTTGAGGTTGGCAGCAGTGCCGCCGACCGTCAGGATGGCCTCGCCCAGCTGGGAGACGTTGGCGTTGGCTTTGCTGGCGGCCATGGCCAGCTTGTTGCCGAAGTCGTCTACATTGTTCTTGTTGGCCTCGATGTTCAGGGAGGCCATCGCGTCCGTGACGAGGTCAGAAGCATAGGCGAGGTCCATGCCGCCTGCGGCAGCCAGATTCAGCACCGAGGGCAGCACCTCGGCGGCTTTGTCGGCATCGTAACCGGCAAGGGCCAGATAATTCAGGGCGTCCGCAGCCTGTGTAGCCGAGAATTTCGTGGAGCTGCCCATCTCTTTGGCGACTCGGGTCAGGCTCTCGATCTCATCGGTGCTTTTGCCCATGGTGGCGGCCACCTGAGACATGGACGCCTCAAAGCTCATGCCAACGCTGACCGAGGACTTGGCCAGCCCGGCCATCTTGCTGGTGGCGGTGGAGACCAGACCCGAGATCAGGTTGCCCGCCGCCACGGTTATGGAGCTGATGCCCTTGGTAAAGCCGCTGGTGTCAAGCCGGGTGTCGCCGGTGACGGTATAATCTGCCAATGTGTCCACCTCTCATTCGGGAGCGCAGGCACAAAGGCACAGACTCAGATTCTGATTTCTATTTCCCGCTTACAGGCGGGGTTCTTGCATTTGACCCACAGCCCCCGGGCGTGGGCCTCGGATGCTGCCCAGACGGCCAGCGGATGGCCGCACAGGGGGCAGCGGACAGGGGCGCGGGTGTTATCCTTCCCGAGGCCGGAAGCGGTCGAGGAAGGCTTCGTTGTGGTCTTCGACACTGCGGACGCGTTTCCCTCCTTCCAGCCCGGCGGGCAGGGCATAAATGTCTTTGAGGCGGGCATACCGCTCCCGCTCGGCGCCCTCGAGCCTCGACAGGTCGACGGCGCGATAGCTCATGATCTGGAACATCCGGGTATCCTCCGGCAGGGCGGCAAACAGCGCCTTGAAGCGCCACCAGTGGAGCTTCGTGGTAGTGAGGTCGATGCCGTATGCCTGCTGGAACGCGGCCACGATATAGGGGGCGTCACAGTGGAAGTCATAGGTCAGATCGCCGCTGCCATCCTCATCGCCAGAGCCCGTGCCTAGCTCGTTGGGGACGCCCGCATAGAAGCGGCAGAGGCTCTGGTAAGCGCTCTCGAGGTCGGAGATACTATCTGGCGGCTCCCGATAAAAGCGCCCGAAGGCCTCCCGCAGGAAGTCCCATGTGGCGCTCTCCTCGACCCTGCGCTGGATGCGGTTGCTGAGCCAGAGCATGTGCCGGAAGTCCGGGTCAATGGCCCGCCCCGTCCCAGACGGTGGGCAGCTTGTCCAACAGCAGGTCAGCCATTGTCGGGGGCCTTATAGGAGGCCACGAAGCTGTGCATCAGCTTTGCGCCCTCCGGGGTGGAGAGAAACTCCATCACCTGCGGCAGCGCCGCCTTGACCTGTTCGGCAGTTGCTTCGGGCTGCGCCGTGGGCAGGACGACGGACGGCTGGGGGACGACCTTGCCGGAAGTGACCTTCTGGGCTGCTGCACGGCGCTCGGCACGGTTGCGGGGCGGCTCCAAAGATGCGGAGAGCTGACCGTTGATGGCGGCTTTCTCTGCGGCGATGGCCTGCTTGAAGTTCTCACAGACCTTCAGCACCGCTCCGAAGTCGCCGCCGTCCAGATGCAGACGCTCCGAGGCACCTTCGCCAAGGACCTCGTCCAGATAGCTCATCATCATCCGGCACTGGCTGCGCAGGATGCCGGGGTAAGAGACGTTCTCCTCCGTGTAGCGCTTCTGCTCAGCCTCGGCGGCTGCCTGCTGGTGCTTCTGTGCTGCTTCCATCCGCTCCACGTCGTTGGCGTTGAGGGCGGAGAATGCGAATTCCTGACCACAAATAATCATTTTAGCCTCCTATAAAATTCGCCCCTGCCAATGGGTGACAGGGGCGGTATTGCATTGCGAGAATTTACGCCTTGGCAGCCTTTTCGCTGCCGGTCTGAGCCTCGTTGAGGTAGTCGAACTCCTCCGGGGTCTCGATGCCCTTGGCATCGCAGGCGAAGGTGGCTGCCGCACCGGCGCTGCCGCCCACGTCCGAGGTGACGATAAGGACGCATTCGCCGACTTCGCCCTTGCCGGTGCGGGCGCTGAAATAGATATACGGCACCACCACGTCCGAGCCGGAGCCAAACACGATCTTATGGCTCAGAAGAAAATCCTGAAATGCATCACCCACGCAGCGGTTGCCGTTGATGGAGAAGGTGCGCTGGGTGGTGCCCTTGGTGGTGGCGGAGGCGCGGATGAAGTTGACGTCCTCGGTGGAGGCGTTGAGAGAGCCGGAGTGCTCTTTCACGCGCTCGGCGGCGACGACCCACTGGCTTTTCTTGGTCTGAGTGGTGCTGTCGGTCTGGATGGCAAAGATGAAGTCGTTGGCGTCCTCAGTACCCTTGTACTCGGCGCTGGGCTCGAAGCCAAACTTCTTCTTGATGCCCGCCAGCGTTTCTGCTACGGTCATAGGCTTATCATCCTTCCTGATAATATTGAAGCTGAAGCTGCATCTGGGTGCGGCAGGTGTTGGCGTCCTGCCCGATGATATACCCGGGGGAGAGGCATACCACCTTCTCGGCTTTTTTGCCGGGGCCGAGAAGGGGCAGCTCGCCCCGGCGGGACTGGGTTTCCACCCAGTCGCTGAACTCTTCCCAGAAGCCGCTGTTTGCGGCCTGCTGGGCTTCGTCCTGCGAGTAGATCATCCGGGAGGCCAGCACGAAGTTCCGCGCCCGGAGGCTGCCGGAGATGTACTGTTCGATGGTGGGCGCGCTGGGGGACACCTCAAGCGAGAACTGCGCCGGTTCTGCGCCCAGATATTCGATAGAAAAAGCGACGTCACCGCCGTTGTAGCTGCTGACCAAAGGGCAGGAGGCCAGCCAGTCCAGCACGGCTTTCACAATGGGAGTCTGACTCATTTCGTTACCTCCCCGGCGCGCTTTTTCACAAAGCTGCCGAAATCCTCCCGATGGTCGTTGGCACAGCGCTCGCCCCAGTGCGGCCCGCGCCCGTCCTCACGGACACCCTGCCCGAGGGGCAGGCGGTAATACTGGGCGGCGGCATAGGGCGTGGCCTGCACGATGTGACCGCTGCCCAGTACAGTGTGGGTGTCGGTACTGCCCACCAGAGCGCCGGTGCGCTTCGGGATATAGGGCTTCACCAGACGCACCCACTCGGTGTCGGCCTCCTTTTGGAGTCGGGCGAAGGCAGCGTCGTACCGCTGCTCGAAGTCCGGCCCCAGCTGGACGTGGAGAGAGATGGGGTCGCTCATCAGCTCACCTCCACGTACCAGTGCGGGCATCGTCCGCTGCGGTTGTCCTGAATGCTGGTGACGGTACCTGTTCGTCCGCTGGGCAGCAGGACCTTATCTTCCAGCGCCAGCGTCCAGCCAGCGGCCCGGACAGCCTCGTCTGCGGCTCTGAAAGCCTCCGGGGTGAGAACTGCCCGGCGGCGTCTGCGGCCTGCTCCGGGGCTTCTGCGGGGGCTGCTTTGCTCCACCCGGCAAAAATACAGATTCCGGTAGCGCCGATGCGTTCCCCGGAATGGGAAAAGCCCGGGGAGGAGGGGAGTACACTGTCCGACTCATGACAGCTCACTCGCGAGAGGACGACGGTGTAGCTGTTGGTGACGGTACCCTTGCGCACCGTATGTGTCAGCCGGATGCTCTGCCCGGCATGGAGAGGAGAGCGCATATCACACCTCCTACCTGCGGCGGGGCGGGCGGTAGATGCCGTTGCCTGCGTAGAGCATCCAGCGGGTGGCCGGGGCGCTGAGCGTTCGGTGGACGATGGCCAGCTGCTGCTCACCAAGGTAGCGCTGGACATCCATGCCGGAGGCATAGCTTTCGGTGTACCCGTGATTGTTCACGCTGGTCACGCCGTCCCATCCGGCCTCGACGCCGGCGGCCAGCTCGACGAGCTGGGCCTGACAGGTACTCAGCAGGGCTTTCTCCCCGTCGGTCTGGGCGAGGGAAGCGCACCAACGGGTAGCGTTCTCGATGAAGAGCGCAGCGTCCCGGGCCAGCAGCTCAAACTGCGCCTCCGTCAGCGAGGCGTCCGGGTGCTGGGCCTGATAGTCGGCAAAAGTCAGCCAGCTCTCCATGGCTTACTCCTCGGTGAAGTTCGCCTTGGGGATGCTGAGCTTGCCCATACGGACGTTCTTGTGGTCAAACTTCAGCTTCCAGTTGCCGGTGGTGGCAAACTCGGCGTCGGTGGGGGTCTCCTTGGCGATGCCGTCAGCGTCAAAGCTCAGGCCATTGGGGTGCAGGATAAAGCTGCGGTTATTGTAGAGGATGTCGGTGCCGCCGGCCTTTGCCGCATTGTACTCGGTACAGTCCGGGGTGATGACCTTGGGGTCGGCGGTCAGCACGGAGCCCTGACCGAACAGGAAGCTGTTGTAGCTGGTGCCGTCATCGGTGCCGCGGTCATTCACGACGACCACCAGACCGTTGATGGTGGGCAGGCTGATCTCCTTCTGAAGCACGTTGGTGATGACGTACTTGTTGAAGCTCAGCAGGCCCAGCTTCTGGTACTCGCTGTAGATCTTGGAGTGGACCACCAGCAGGCCGAATTTGCCCGCCATATCACCCAGCGCCGCCTGCTGCACGTCGATGAGCTGATTTGCAGTGACGCCGCCCTTGCTGATGGTCAGGCTGTGCTTTTCAAGGCCGGAAGCGCCCAGCACGGCGTTGACCATCTTGATCAGCAGACCCTGTTTGTACATCCGCCAGTAGCGACCGGTGTTGCGGGCCACAGCGGCCATCGGGTCGGCTGCGGTCAGTTCGCGGGTCAGCTCGGTGGCCTTCCACGCCTTCATGCGGTCGATGCGGATCCAGCTCTGCTTGCCGCCGGAAACCTCGGTGGGTTCGTTGTCGGTCTCGCCGTCACGCACCAGAGGAGCGTCCTTGTCGGGGTCAAGAGGATTGTAGAAGCGGATGGTACCCTGTACACCGCCATTGTCCAGCGAGGTCGCCAGAGACTGGTCACGGGCGAGGATGCCGGAAGCGAGAATGGAATCGGAGAAGGTGGCCTCCTGATCCACGAAGCCCTGATAGACTTCGGGGTCAAACGGAAAGCCGCCGAAAGTGCCGGAGATGGGCATAGTTTGTTACCTCGTTAGAATCGTGCAGCCCGGAGCTGTGCCGAGAGCTGCTGGAAGAGTGCGGGATTGCGGGTGCGCAGCGCCATGCGTTCCGCGCCGGTCATGTTCAGAAACTCAACCAGTGTAGGTTGTGCGCTGCCGCCCTGTGCGCGGGGCTTGGGGATAACGATGGGGTTTGCCTCCGCCGCGCCCTGCTGCGGCTGTCCGCCCTCGGGGGCGGGGGATACGGCGAACAGATAGGGCTTGTGGGTCTTGAGAGCTGCAAAGGCGGCCTTGACGTCCTCGGTCTGGTTCTTGCTGGCCTGCAGCACCGTCTTGTCCGGCAGCAGAGCGATCGCGTCCGCCTCGTCCAGTGCACCGGCCTCCCGGGCTGCGCTGCGGAGCACGTCGTTGAAGGCGTACTCCGCCGCCTGCGTCTGCATCTGGGCGGTGAGGCTGGTGATCTGGCTGCGCAGGTCGTTGACGTCTACGCCATCAAAGGCGGCGAGGCTCTGCTGCACACTGGTCAGCTGCGCCTGCAGCCCCTGCACCGTGGTGTTGTGGGTCGCTTCGTCCTGTCCGTGCAGCCGCATGACGGCCTCTACCTGTTCCTCGGTCATGCCCTCGATAGCTCTCAGGTCCTCTCGTCTCATCTGTTCCTCCTGTGGGGGCCTACGGCGGTTTCTGACACGCTGCCGTGCGTGATGCCCCTGCACCTCTCTGACACCGGGTGCGCGGTGTAATCTGGTGCTATCGTATCACACTCCGGCGGGTAAAAACGTTAATGACTTGAGCGCTTGCATACCTGAAACAAAAGCATACCAAAATACCCTATAAACCCTACGCGTGCGGGCATCAAGCGCGTTCTCGCGTGCGTATACTCTTCTTTTCTTCTGATAAGGGTCGGGATAAGAGTTTGAGTATGTCTCTGTATGTTTTGCCCCAAAACCCGCATGAAGACTCACCTTTTTGTGTCTACAAACTTTGTATGCAATCTTTTGTTGCAACTGACAGGATTTTTGTTGCAACTGTATGCAAGCAAAACGCCCGCCGCCAGGAGGTCGTCCTCTTCAGCGCGGGCGGTTTGTTGGTGTAGCTGTTATTCTTCGGTGCAAGGATGAGCTGGCTGCCATCCGGGAGGGATGAACGCCAGCTTTGCGCCGCAGATCGCGGCTGCCCGGGCGAGGTCTTTTGCCGACCAGCTATCCCTGCGCAGCTTGTTGTTCATGGCCTGCGGGGTGGTCATGCCAAAGGCTGCGGCGAAAGTGTTTTGGTCGGTCTCGGTCAGCTCCAGAAGAGCCTTTACACGGCTGGATGTGGTCATCTCGGGTCACTCCTTTCTGTCACAAGGATATGACTTGCCAGGGCAAAAGTCAACAACAAAAAGAAATTAAATAATAAATCAAAAACAACTTGACTTTGTCTTTGCGCAGAGGTAACATACAGCCACCGGAAGGGTTCCGGGGTAAAAAGCAACGGAGGTAAACGAAAAATGAAAAATATTGAAATGATGAAGAACTACGTTCGAGAGCACGGTCTTACCGGTCAGGTGCGTGAGCTGGTTTCTGGTATCGACATGACCCCTGCAGACGCCATCGAGTACGTGTACGATGCCCACACTCTCAGCAAGTCGGCATTCGTGGCTAAGTACTTCGGGTAAGGAGGGCTGAACCGTGAAGAAGAAGGAACTGCGCAGCCATCTGGGGACGCTGGCGTTCAATATGGACTCTCAGTGGTGCGTCATGCACCGTCAGGACGTGGCAGAAAGCGCTCGGCTGTACGCCGAGGGCCAGTATCAGGGGATGATCTTCACCCTCTGCGCTCTGGGTGGAGACTGGCTGCGGGACGTCCGGAGGTAAACACCGGGTGTTCCTGATGGGGGAGTCCAGCCGGGATACCGATGAGTACATCAACAAGGAGGACTGAACTATGCGTGATCTGAGCATCGAAGAGATCAAGACCGCCGCCGATCCGGTGGCTGCCTGCAAGGAGCAGATTCGCCGCTGGAAGATTTCTTATTCCCGCTACTGCGGCTCCCGCCGCGGCGGTCGGTATTATGAGAATCATATCGCAGCACTGGAAAAGTTGCTGCACGAGCTGAAGGAGGACTGAACCATGAAATTCTATTACAAAGGCCCGCTGGTGCGCACCAGCAAGACGCACGACTACAACTGGGCAATCATCGATGAGCTGAAAGATGGCACGCTGAGGTCTGGGGCTGCCGGGCAGATCGGAAGGCCGCGGAGGCAGAGGCCAACTACCAGCTGAAGCAGTGGGCATCGTGGGCGTCCGGGTCGTCCCTCTGGACACCGAGCCGGACCCTCCGGCACTGACCTTCGACCAGTTCATGGCTCTGGCCCGTGAGAACTACGGTAAGGGTGGCGACGGCTATGTCGAGTGCTGGGACGAACGCACCTTCGCCTACTTCGTGAAGGAGTTCGGGCCCATCACGAGGGCCAGCGCGCTGGATGCCTTTGCGCAGGCGCTGGATCAGGAGAACGAAGAGCGGGCAATCCGTGAGGCCGCTGAGAAAGGAGAGTGGTAACGATGAAGACGGTCAACTGGAAGGTCTACGGTGAGGCGCTGGACGCGCTTCAGGCGCAGTTCTCTGCGGAGGACGGCATCCAGATCCACAACTGCAACTTTGCCCGGCAGGGTACTCCGGTGAATATGGGTGTCCAGTGGGAGTCTTTTTGGGACGAAGCCTCCGGAGGATGCTATTCTGTTCGCAACTCGACTTGCACAGGCAGCGCTGGCGGCTGTGACCTTCGAGTATAACGGCTACGTGGTGGACTACGGCGGGGGTGATCAGTGATGCGTGGATTCCGTGCGGAACGGGTACGTGTTCCGGTGGGAGGCCAAGGTCTACCCCGAGGGCAGCGCGTGCGGCATCAATGGCGGGAGGGTCTCGAAGCTCTGGATCGCTGAACTGCCTCCCGGTGAGGTCCGGTACTGGCAGGAAGCAGCCTATTACGACCGGGGGTGGTGCACACTGCCGTCCACGCAGGAGGCGATGGACTTCGTGGATAAACTGCTGGGTCACTTCAAGTGAATTACCCCAATAAGAAAAGCCCTGAAGGTGCATTCCTTCAGGGCTTTTGTCTTGTCTGTTTCTCAGCTAACCTTTTCGACTTCGCCGGTCTCTACGTCTACAAAGTATTCTGCCAGTGTAGCACCATCCCCCAGCGTCTTGGCATCAAACTCTTCATCCTTGACGTGTTCCTTCACAAGAACGTCAATATTTCCGAACATATAGGCGAGCTTGGTGGTCGTTCCACTATTATCGTCGATGATAAAATGAATCTCACTATCGTCGCCGAAGCACTGATTATAATACTCCACCGCGTACTGGGTCATGTCGACGCCCTCCGAAACCGTGGCAAAGCGCCAGTTTCCGGTAACGTCGTTTGGGACATCGCCCACGATGAAGGTGACCCCATTGATGACGTAGGCCTGCGCCTCGGTACTGCTTTCAGCGACTGATTCAGGCACGGACTCAGAAACAGCGCTACTCTCGGCCTCCACCACGCTAGACGCGCTCACGGCGCTTTCCGCAGCCGGGGTTGCACTGGACTCAGGAGTGCTGGAAGAGCTGCCGCCGCAGGCGGTCAGCAAAGCCGCCAGCGCGAGGGCGGCAGCACCAAGACGAAGCTTGCTCTTTTTCATGATACATACCTCACTTTCCATAGTGAGCCGATTGTATCATGTCTCTAGCTAAAAGTACAGTAAGCATAAGCGTCAGAAAGCGTCGAAGAGCCTTTTATTTCCTCGCCTGTGCCGCTGCGCTTGCGGCCTCGCTCCGCCCAAAGCCGGGAACCGACTCCCGCAGCTGGTAGAAGTGGAGGCCGGTCTGATGGCAGAAGTCCTTCAGCTTCGCACGAGAGGCGGCCAGCTTGTCCGCTGCGGCCTTTTCTGCGTCCTTCCGACCGCTTTCCTTGGCAACGAGGAAGGCCCGCTTGTTGGCCCGGATTTGACGCTCCTGAGCGCGCTGCATCTGAGTGGCCGCATATCTCCCGATGTCTTTGCCGTTGTAGGAGACGGTAGTAGCGTTGATGGCTGCCAGCCGCTCCGGGGTGTAGCTGCGCACGCTCGCCCCCTCCCAGTACATTGACCAGTTGTGGGAGCAGTTGGCCCCCATGAAGCCCCGGACGTCGCCATAGCCGATGTCGGCCAGCGAGAGGTAGCCGTGTCTGCCGCTGCGGCTGACGATCTGACCCTGCCACCAGCTGTGGTTGGTCAGGTCCTGCCCGCCGTCGCCGGTGCGTGCGCCCACGTGGGCGTCCAGCTCCATCAGGTCGCAGTCGAGAGTGTCCGCATTGTGGCGGGTGATCTCCCCGGCGGTCTGATTGACCCCTGTGCGGCAGGCCCGCAGCACCACCACATCCAGCGTATCCACATGGCCGCTGGGGTAGGTGATGGCCCCGACGCCCTTGGACGCCAGCTCGTTGAGGGCACGGCGGGCCGCGTCGTCGGAGCTGAACGCCCCACTGACGGCGTCAGAGTGGGCCATGTCGAGGTAATAGGCCAGCTGGCGCTGGGTGGTCTCCACCATGTTGTCGTTGCCCATGACCGCCCGGGTCTGGGTGAGGTTGTAGAGGGTGTTCAGGGTGCGGCGGTATCCGCTGAGGATGATCTGCTGCGCCTCTTCGCTCTCCCCCAGAGGGGACAGTGTGCGGCCTGCTGCGGCTGCATCCTTCCCGTCGATGTCGTAGGCCTCCTGCATCGCCCGGGCAAACACAGCGGCCTCCTGCGGCCCTATCTGCTGCACGATGGCGTTCATCTGCTGGATGAGATAGGCCCTGCTTGCACCCAGTGCCTCCGCACGGAGCATCTGCCACTCAGCGGTGGAGGTGACCCGCCCTGCCTTGAGGATACGGCGCACCATGTCCCGGAGGATGCGCTCACCCAGCTCGTCCCATGGTGCGGCCAGCAGACCGGTGTAGCGGTCTACCTGCTCCGGCGTCAGCACGGCGTCACCGTGTGGCGTCCGCCGCTCTGGGCAACTTGGAAGCCCAGCAGCTCGGTGATCTTTACGGCTTCATGATACCGCTCCCACAGCTCCGGAGAGCGGAGAACGCTGGCGTTGCCTGCCAGATGATCCAGACGGGCTGCGGCTTGCTCCATCCGGGCCTTTTTAGTGTTCGCTGCCATTGCTCAGGACTCCTTTCAGAATGTCATCGCCGCCGTTCTCGTGCTGGATGGCTTCAATGGCCGCCCGGGCCGTCTGCTCGTCCTCGCCGTAGAAGTGCTGACGGTACTCGGCCTTGCCCCGCAGGCCCATCGTGACTTCCTGCTGCCACTGGGCCATCTCGGAGAGCCGGTCGAGGATGATGCTGTCGTCCCACTTGAAGGAGATGCTCAGCTTGCCCTGCCCCGGGGCATCGGGGATATGGTCGGCCCAGTAATCCAGCGCCTCGATAAGACCCCGCAGAGCGTCCTCCAGCGCTGCCTGAAGGTCGGACACGGTGGCGTAGAGCTTCTGCTTGCTGCTGACGATCTCGGTGGCGGTCTTTTCCACGTCGGCCACCTGCGACAGGACGCCGAAGCTCAGGCCCGCGTGGCTCTCCACATTGCGGAGATACTGGTTCAGACCAGCGAGGTAGCTGCCGTCCCGCAGGGCGGGGGAGAAGACCTGATAGAAGGGGGTGCTCTGGAGGATGCCGGTGTTGACATCGAGACCGTGGAACAGCCGCTCCCGGTGATGGGGCGCGGTGCTGTCGATGGCCTCGGGCGGGACGCCATACTGGCGCAGCGCCTCGGCGCGGGAGAGCTGCTGCCCGACGCCGGAGGGTTTGAGATAGCTGCCTGCGGTGTCCACGGCCAGCTCGCCGCCCTCATACTCCCAGTCCAGCCGGGTGTACTGCTCGTCTGCGTCGATGATCTGCTGTCGGGCGGACTCGAACATGGCGGCTCCAAGCTCACTGTCGGGATCGATGTTGTTGACGATGGGCGTTACGAAGTAGCCCAGAGGCAGCTTGTCCTGCCCAGTGAGCCATGCCACCGGCTGCAGCTCATCCCACTCGGGGCGGATGCTCAGGTCTTCCGGGCTGCCCAGCGAGCTTCGTGTAGCACTGCGAAACGCCAGATTGATGACCTGCACACAGGGGAACTGCCCCGGCGGGTCGAGGTCGTAGTCCTCCAAAAGGGCCAGCTCCGCGTCCCGCAGGTCCGCTTTGCTCTCGAGGACGTGGAGCCATTCGAGGCGGTGATAGCAATCGCCGTTGTCCTGCAGCGTCTCCACAAAGACGCCCTCAGTCAGGCTGCCATCGATGTCGTGCGCTACCGGATAATACTGGCTGGCGTTGCTGAAGCTGATGCCGAGGCTGCGGCCACTCTGGTAAGGCTTCCAGATGCCGCTGCCCAGCGCCAGCGCGAGGGCGAATTTCCGCTGTCTGCGGGGGGCCAGCACCCGCTGCAGCTGGGTGTTCACCCAGTCTGCCCGGGGACTGCCCTCCACCTTGGCATCCAGCTCCAGCGTGGTCAGCCGGGCCAGCTCACTGCAGATGACCGCGGGCAGGCCCAGAGAGAGGGTCTCCGGGTCGCGGCTGAGGGGCAGACCGTTGATGGCAGCGTCATACCACCCTTCGATGGCCTGCTGCATCCGGTCGGTGACCAGTGTTTTGCAGCCGATGATGTTCTCGATGTCGGCGTGGTTTATCATGCGTTCTGTGCTCCTCTCTGCTGCCAGACGTCCTCGAGGGCGTACCGGGTCATATCGATGCTGTGGTTGGCGGCATCAACATACCCGGGGGCCACCTCGCCGGTCTTTTTGTCGATGGCATACTCATATTCCGAAAACTCCCGGGCGGTCCACGGGCAGCGCACCGGGTCGATGACGATCTTGGCCCGGCTCTGCAGCCACTTCATGCCGTCGGTCACGCTGGTGCCGCCGTTGCGGGCATACTTGGTGCAGCCTCGCAGTTGCCGGAATCCAAGGTCGCGCAGGGTGGCGATGGAGCGGTTGGCCGCGCTGTCCGCGATGATGGTCTCCCGCTGGTGTTTTTTTCAGTACCTCTGCCAGCTGGGCGTCCGTTTCCTTCTGGGCGCGGTGTTCCTCGAAGATGTAGATGGTCTGCCGGGCGTGGTCGTAGCTCATCCCGCCGAAGTGGTTCGGGTCAGGATACCAGCCGAAGTCGAGGCCGTAGTAGCGCCGGTCGAACCCTGCGATCTCCTCGCCGGTGATGGGCCGCAGCTCCAAATTCTCGAACACGGCGGTGCCGCAGCCTACCACCTCGCCCATATATTCGTGGGCGTAGGCCACCGGGTCGCGCTGTTTCAGGGTCTCCGCGTCATCGAAGAATCGGGGACCGAGCCACTCGGGCGGGGTGGTCAGGTAGGTGGTGTGGTGGCGGAACTGCTTGGGCTTCGGTTCCCGCTTGTACCGGTTGACCCAGTGACGGGCCATGGCCGGGCTGTTAAAGGTCTTGAAGGAAAAACTGAACGGTCCGCCTCGGAAGACGGACTGTTCTACGTTTCGGACTTCCTCCGGGCCGTCGTACTGGTCGAACTCCTCGAAGTGCATGACGCCGAAGTAGCCGAAGGGAACGGCGATGGACTTCAGCTTGCCCGGGTCGTCGAGGCCGTAGAACTGGATGGTCTGCCCGGTGGGGATGTATGTGAGGGTGTAGGGCTTCTTCTGCTGCTTCCAGAGATGCCGGATGCCCATGCGGTCGATGACCCGGTTGTACTCGGGCCAGACGCTGGTGGCGATGGTGTTGCCCACCTTGCGCAGCACCACGCCGTGGATGTTCGGCACCCGCATGAGGAGGAGCACCACTTCGGTGGCGGCGAAGGTGGACTTGAGAGAGCCGCGTCCGCCGTCGCCCAGATACTCGTTGTACTCACCCGACCAGATGGCCGTGTGGGCGGCGTAGTATTCAGGGATGATGAGGCTGCTGAGTTTCAGCTGCTGCTTGAGAAGGTTTGGGGGCCTCCGTCTTTGGTATGTCATCCACAAACACCACCTTTCCGTCGTAGCCCCGCAGCTCCGGGTGTTCTGACCAGTGCTCGGGGTCGCGGTTCTTCAGATAAAAGCACATCGCCCCCAGATCGCCGCTCTGGGCCTTCTTGAACAGGGCATTCTCCACGCTGGCCAGCGCTGCCTCTGCGCCCACGCTGATGGCCTGTGCGATGCGGGGGTCCTGCGTGCACCAGCGCCGGAAGGTGCGGGCCGGCACGCCGATCTGCTCGCAGATCTCGGACTGGTTGAGGCCGTGCATAGCCAGCCGCTGCAATCGCAGCAGGCCGCTGGGGCTGTTCCATTTGCTGATGAGGGATTCTCGTGCCAAGGTGTCACCTCCGTATGAGAAAACGGCGCACACCGGCCTCTCGGAAGAGGCCCTGCGGGCGGAGGATGACCCGGGCGTGCGCCGTTTTGGCTATGATAAAACCGGGGCGGGAAAGGAGTAGAAAACCCGGCCCCGGCGGGGATGGTTATTTGAGGCGGACCGCTTTTTCGCCGGTGAAGTTCTCCCACCGTTTCACGATGACATCCACATACCTCGGTCGTACTCCATCGTGCAGCACCTCCGGCTCAGCTGCTCGCAGGCGATGAGGGTGGAGCCGCTGCCGCCAAACAGATCCAGCACGGTCTGGCCGGGCTTCGAACTGTTCTTGATGAGCCTGCCGCAGAGCACCACCGGCTTCATGGTGGGGTGCTCGGCATTGCGGGGCGGCTTATCGCAGCGGAGGACGCTGCTTGGCGTCTGTGTGAGCAGGGCCTGCGCCTTGATGGCCCAGTCCAGCAGTTGGTCCTTCTTCATGTGCCGCAGATCGTCCGGCTTCGCGTCGTCGATGACGGTGGTCTGGCTGCGGTCGTTGATGAAGTAGTGGTTGGCCCCGGGCTTCCAGCCGTACAGGCAGGGCTCGTGCTGCCACTGGTAGTCGCTGCGGCCCAGCACAAGACTGTTCTTGACCCAGACGAGGCAGCCGTGCAGCCCCCAGCCAGCCTCCCGGAACATGGCCCGGAAGGCCTCGCCTTCGGTGTCGGCGTGGAAGATGTACGCGCTGGCCCCGGTGCGGCAGGCGTCGAAGGCCCGGCCTGTATGCCTTGAGCAAGAACTGCCGGAACTCGCTTTCGGCCATGTTGTCGTTCTCGATTTTCTTGCCGTTGCTGCCCTCGTAGTTGACGTTGTAGGGCGGGTCGGTGAGCAGCAGGTCAGCCAGCTGGCCGTCCATCAGTCGCTCCACGTCCTGCGGGCTGGTGCTGTCACCACACATGACCCGGTGGTCGCCCAGCAGCCAGATGTCGCCCCGCTGGGTGACCGGCTGCTCCGGAGGCTCTGCGTCGAAGTCGTCCTCTTTGACCTCTTCGTCCACCCTGATCTCAAGATTTAGGCCGAAGTCGGCCATGTCGTAGTCGATGCCGGTCAGCTCCTGCACCAAAAGCTGCAAGTCCCACTCGGCCACTTCGCCGGTGGAGTTGTCTGCGATGCGCAGGGCCTTGACCTTTTCCGGGTCGAGCTCTGCCGCAACGATGACCGGCACTTCCTGCAACTTGAGTCTCCGGGCGGCCTTGTACCGGGTGTGTCCGGCGATGATCACGCCGTCCCTGTCCACGATGATGGGGGACTGGAATCCAAACTCTCGGATGCTGTTGGCCACGGCTTTTGCGGCCTCGTCATTGCGCCGGGGGTTATTGTCATAGGGGCGGATTTCGTCCAGCCGTTTGTACTCGATTTGGTGTTTCACGCTCTCCATGCAATCCCTCCGGGCAATAAAATAGGCTCTCTGGCAATTGTACCAGAGAGCCTAGGGTAAAAACGTTATGACTTACTTTTTGGCTTTCGCCTTGGTGGTCTTGGGCTTGGCCTTGGATGCCTTATCCAGCTTGGCGTAGGGGTCTTTCCAGCCCTTGGGGGCAGGCCATTCGCCGGTGTGAATCTTCCAGCTGTCTACTGCGTATTTCCGAGCATCCCTGCCGTACTTTGCGCCCTCTCCGTTTTCGACCTGCGAAACCAGTTTTTCAGCGTCCTTAGTAATTGCCATGGTGTTTCCTCCTTACCAGTTCTGCATGGTCGATGTTGCATTCTTGATGGTTTTCTTAGACATCGTTAGAACACTACGAGTTAGCGTGACCATATAACAACCAGTGTATTTTGTCGAGCTGTTCTGAATGACGTTGTACCCGTGAGTGGCGGCCAGAAAAGAATACAAGGTCTCGTCTGAACCACCATAGCCCGCCCGGGCTTTTGCCAACTTGGCGTAAGTTCTCGGGTGGCTGGCGCTGAACTTGCGGCCCAATTGACTGAGCTGGTCGCAGGTCACTACGCGGGCTTTAGAGTTCAGAAAGCCCTTGCACTGATAGCGGCCATAGTCACCAGAATCCGAGGCAGAATCCCAGGCCCAGTATGTGCCCGCGCCAAGGATGCCGTTGGCGGAGTACATCGTATCACCCGACATAAGCTGCTGGTTGTAGTGGTCACCTGTCTTGCCGCCGAAGTTGCGATCAGCATGATACAGAGATGCTTCGCCCGCTTTTTTGCGGGCTTTCTCGTATGCGGTCTCACTCAGCAGCTGAGGCGTGTCATCGGTAAAACCTACGGCATTCAGATAGCGCTGGATGAACGTGTCGTTCTGTGTGCCATCGGTTCGGATACTCTGCTTTGCAATGGCATCCACGGTATCTGCGGCATCCTGATCACTCATCTGCATCAGGGCCGCCGGGTTGCCCTTGATCTGTGCCAGCAGCTGCTGCTCCCGGGTCTGGGGCGCTGCCGATGCCGCTTTCGCTGCACCGTCGCCTCCGCCCATGCCGTGGCTGCCGCCCATGCTTGTGCCTCTGCCGCCCATGTCTTTCCTCCCTTGGCCGTGAATTTCTCGGTCAAGGGTAACACGAAATGCAGGGGCAAACCGTTACGATTTACTTTTTCTTGGGTTTCGCCTTGGTGGTTTTCTTCTTGCTGGCAGGCTTCTCCATGCCCAGATTAGGGAAGGGGTAGGGGGAAGCCGGAGTGTCGAGGGGCCGGAATTTCTGCTCTGCCGCTTCAATCTCTTTCAGCTTCTTTGCGGAAACTTTTGTTTTTGCCATAGTGAAATACCTCCAGATTGATTTTACCACACTTCGACTTCCAGTTCAATCACGCGCTTGCCGGAACCGTAGGCGCGGGACGGGCCGGTGCGGGTAGACCGGACACCGGTGATCTTGTGATGGGTGCCGACGGCCAGAACAGCCTCCGACTGACTGGGCTGGATGAAGGCCGCCCGGGTGCTCTTGGCGGTGTGATACCGGATCAGCACCTCACGGTTGCCGGAAACGGAGCCGCCCTGCCCATGCTTGCCTGCACTGCGGCTGCCGCCGGGTTGAGGCCAGAAGGGGTTGTCACGGCTGTCGTAGGCGGTGGACTCTAGGCAGTCGTTCGTCCAGGTCTTGCCCACCAGCGCCTTGCGCAGCTGGCTGTCGCTCATGCTCTGGTAGTTGTTGACCTTCAGGCGCTTCAGGAAGTCGTCGTGGTCGGCGCGGTAGAGGGTCGTCTCCTGCCCGATGGGCTTGGCCAGCTTGTCCACTGCGTCCATCATGGCCTGCTGCCGCTTGGTCAGGGGCAGGCCATTCGCTGCGGCCCAGTTGGCGTTCTGGCTCAGGGCCTTGCCGTTGCTCTGCATGACCGGGTTGATGTAGTCCACGACGCCTGCCGCCAGCGCCGGGTCGCGCTGCATCTGCTGCTGGGCGGCATTCTCAAATGCGGCCACCTGCTGGGGCGTCAGATGGCCAAAGCCGTTTGCGCCGGTGGGCGGGCCTGCCTGCTGCACCGCTGGTGCTGCCTGTACCGTGGGCATCGCCTGTGCAGCGGCTGCGGGCGCTCCTGCGCCGCCTCCCATGCCCTGGGAACCTCTCATGCTGCTGCCTCTGCCGCCCATCACTGCGCCTCCTCTCTGGCCCTTCTGCGGGCCGCCATGCCGTGGGGGAATGCCTGCCACGGGATGTTCTTGCTTTGCAGGAGGCTTGCGATGTCGGGCGTCACGCTGCCGTAGAGCAGCAGCTCTTCAGGCTGCACCTGCCGCAGCAGTTCTTCCAGCCCTGCGAGAAAAACCGGCCTCCGCCTGCCTGTGGACGAGACAGCCCACCGTGCTTACCGCCACTGCCCCTCCGGGGGCGATGCCGTCGAAGCACCAGCCAAAGCTGGACTCGTCGGCCCATCCGGCAGCAGGGATGGCGCAGATGCCTTGCCGCTGGAGATACGCGGTGAGCAGCTGGTTGCGGTAGTGGTTCCACCGCTGCAGCGGGGC
>ENA-OQKS01000216-OQKS01000216.1-human-gut-metagenome-genome-assembly--contig:-NODE-216-length-18282-cov-2.829468_pt1 | contig 18282 bp, 20 predicted proteins | sample MGYA00242804_ERZ504808 | MGnify/ENA primary metagenome ERZ504808 (study PRJEB26092, sample SAMD00036375) | human gut metagenome | host: Homo sapiens | study: EMG produced TPA metagenomics assembly of...
TTTCAGTCGTTTTGCCACGCCGTCGATGATGCGGCTGTTTGCCTGATGAAGGATAAACGCATCAATCTCTTCGACCGCCATGTCGGCTTCCGCGAGCACCTCGCGGATGACTTCCGGCACGCGGGATAAAGCAAACTGGAACACGGCACGGCCGTCCATCTGCAGATACGTTCCCTTTTCGCAGGTCAGCGACACGCCTTTTTCTCCATCGGAATGGATCTTTTCGCACGCTTTTGTCTCCTGTTCCTCCGCCGTCAGCACAATGGCTCCCGCGCCGTCCCCGAACAGAATGCAGGTTCCGCGGTCGTGCCAGTCCACCAGGCGGCTCAGGGCATCTGCGCCGATCAGCAGCACGTTTTTTGCCTTGCCGCTCCGGATATACAGCTGGCCCAGTTCATACACCGCAAGAAACCCGGTGCAGGCGGCGCTGACATCGAGACAGGCGGCACGGAAAGCACCGATTTCATCCTGCACAAGACAGGCGGTATTCGGAAAGATACTCTCCGACGAAGAGGTTCCGACGAGAATCAGATCCAGCTCTGTCGAACAGATCCCGGCATTTTCCAGCGCTCTTCTCGCCGCCTTTACTGCCATTTGGGCAACTGTCTCCTCCCCGGCTATGTGGCGCGCACCGATTCCCGTCCGCTCCCGGATCCAGATATCGCTCGTATCCACCATCTTTTCCAGATCTTCATTTTTTCCATATCGTCTCCGGTACATACGAACCGGTTCCCGCAATTCTGCCGTTTTTCACCTTACTGTCCTCTTGCTTATTTCATTCTCAAACATTTTTCTTTTCAAATGTTTTGATATTCAAAGTATATCATCAAAATTCATTTTGTCAACCTTTTTTTATTGCTTTTTCCATTTCCCACTTCTATAATGAAACTATGTTCGGGATTTTTTCGAAACTATTTTTTCCGGATTCTATTATTTTGAGCCCCGGCGCAGGTTCTCTATCGAACACTCCGGCAGGCTCCAGAAAGGACACCAAACTTATGCAGGTTCCAATGTCATCCTATCTTGTGGAAATCAAACCACAGATTCAGGAACTGATCCGTCTGCTCGAGCGCGAATTCGATTATGTCAGCGTGCTCTGCACCGATGTCAAAGGCACGACCTACCGTGTCAGCATGCATCAGACCACCGTCAGCGATTATCACTTCTGTGAACGCGGCTTCGTTGTCCGTGCATGGCAGGACGGTTCCTACACCGAATATTCCTTCAACAACCTCACCGATGCCGCAGATCTTGCGGAGGAAATTACTTCCGCGCTGAAATCCGAATTTCAGGCATTAAAGGCACTCGGCATCGCGCAGATGGAGTCTCCTCTCGTGCAGGAAGAAGCCATCACCAAAACGATGCAGAATGAAATCGAGATTGACCCGGAGACCGTCTCCGCAGAGGAGATTCTCTCCCACCTTCGGAAGCTCTGCGACGCCGGCGCTGCCCATGAAGGAATTCTGGAATTCCAGAGTACCGTCAGCTTTGCCCGTGTCAACAAGCTGTTCCTCTCCTCCAAAAAGGATCTGATGCAGTCCTACGCTTTCTCGGAGGGCTCCCTTTCCGCAATCGGCACAGAAAACGGAAAACAGAATATGTCGTACCGTTCCTGCTCCGGCCTGAAAGGCGTGGAAATCTTAAATGAGATGGATGCGATTGTTGAGGAAATCATCGCCGTTCTGTACGACAAGCTCCACTCCGATCCGGTCACCCCTGGCATGTACGATGTCATCACCGCACCGGATGTCACCGGCGTGATTGCACACGAGGCATTCGGCCACGGTGTCGAGATGGATATGTTTGTCAAAGACCGCGCACTCGCCAAAGAGTATATCGGCAGGCCTGTTGCCTCCCAGCTCTCCTCCATGCACGACGGAGCAGTCGGCGCACAGCAGGTAAGCAGTTATCTTTTTGATGATGAGGGAACGCTCGGCACCGACACCACGGTCATCGACCACGGTACACTCGTTACCGGCATCAGCGATCTCGTAAGCGCACTCCGCCTCGGCACCACGCCGACCGGAAACGGAAAACGCGAGAGCTTCGAGCGCAAAGTCTACTCCCGTATGACCAACACCTACTTCACCGCAGGCACAGATAAACTCGATGATATGATCGCTTCGATTGAGCACGGCTATCTTCTCGAAAGCGTTCAGTCCGGTATGGAAGACCCGAAACACTGGGGCATCCAGTGCATGGTCGGACTCGGCCGCGAGATCAAAGATGGTAAGCTGACCGGAAAAGTCGTATCTCCTGTCACCCTGACCGGCTACGTTCCGGATCTCTTAAAGAGCATCTCCATGGTTTCCGACAAAGAAGAGCTCTTCGGCTCCGGCATGTGCGGAAAAGGTCACAAAGAATGGGTCAAAGTCAGCGATGGCGGCCCGTATCTGAAATGTAAAGTGAGGTTAGGCTGATGAACGAATTATACGATGTATTAAAAACAAGCAAAGCCAGCGACTTTCTGATCCGCGAAGAGCAGACCGAATCCCGCGAGGCATTTTTCATCGGTCAGAAGCTCGACATGAGCCGCGCGAAAAAAGTAACTCATACGTTTCTGACCGTCTTTGTCGACAGTGAGGATGGAAAATTCCGCGGAAGCGCAGAAAAAGAGATCCACCAGGGCATTTCCCGCGAAGAAATGAAGCAGGAAATTGACCAGGCGCTGTTCGCCGCACAGTTTGTGCAGAACCCATGGTACCCTGTTGCAGAGCCATCGGATGCCCAGGCAAGCGCCGACATGGCTGATGCTTCCCGCGATCTTACCGCTAAACTCGTAAAACTGGTGCAGGCTATGCAGGAAATCAAGGCGGAAGAGGATTCCCGCGTAAACTCCTATGAGATTTTCGTCAACCAGAAGCAGACACACATCCGCAATTCCCGCGGTGTCGATGTCACCTTCTCCGGCTTTGACTGCGAGATCGAGGTTGTCACAAACTCCCGCAAGGATGATCATGAGATTGAGATCTACAAGGATCTCCGCTTCTCCGACAAATCTGCCGAGAAGATCATCGCCGAAGTGCGCGGAATGTTCCACACTGGCCGCCAGCGTCTGAATGCTGTTCCGACCCGCCAGAACGAGCACGCCGATGTTCTCTTAAGCGGAGACGCCGTCGGCAGTTTCTTCCAGTATTTTTGCTATGCATACCAATGCTTCTTATCAGTACATGGGCGTCGCAAAGGCAAAAATTGGTGAAGCCATCACCGGTGCGGATGCGGATCCGCTGAATATCCGCCTCGTGCCGACGCTCGACGGCTCTGCCAAAAACGCGCCGTACGACGAAACCGGTATGCCGGTAGCCGAGCGCGTTCTGTTTGAAAACGGCATCTGCCGCTCCTACTGGGGCAGCCTTCAGCATGCCCATTATATCGGCATGAAGGATACTACTTCCATGAATAACATGGTAGTTGAAGGCGGTTCGAAAACACTCGACGAGCTGCGCAGCATGCCGCATATAGAAATCACCGATTTCAGTGCGTTTGATATGGATGCCGTAAGCGGCACCTGCGGCGGTGAGATCCGGCTCGCGTATGAGAGCGACGGAACCACCTCCCATCCGACAACCAGCGGATCACTTTCCGCCCGTTATGACGATGTGCTGAAAAATCTGACTTTCTCGAAAGAGACACAGCAGATAAACAACCGCGTGGTACCGTGTGCGGTACTGCTGCGGGATGTGACGGTGGCGGGAGAATAATTTTTCATTCTGCAGCATACGAAAAAGGAGCATCTCCAGGTTTCAAGTTCGAAACCGGAGATGCTCCTTTTTAATTTTCTGTGTTTATGTTCAGTCTTTTCTTCGTCTTCTGGATTTCTTTTTGCTTCCAAAATCCGGAACAACGACCAGGGTGTTAAGACCCAGATAAGTTTCAACATCTTCTGCCGTTTTGATATTGTCATTCAGCACAGTCTGCAGTGTCAGAATTGCCAAAACAAGAACAAAATTTCTAAACAGTAATGGGGTCTGACCCCAATGTGGTTATTTATAATCGTGTGTTTTCAGTGTTGTCGTAATCAGGTTGTGGACCGGCGTATCGTCTTCCACGACCAGTATCAATGTCTTATTCATTTAAATTCACCTCACTGAGCGGCAGCGTAAAACGAAAATGACAGCCGTGCGGAGCGCAGTCACGAAGCACCAGTTCCCCGCCATGCGCATTTACAATGGAACGGCACAGCGCCAGCCCAAGGCCAAGGCTTCTGCGGCTGTCACTCACCTTATTTTTTCCGGAATAGAACATTTCAAATACATGCTCCCTGCACTCCGCCGGAATGCCGGGTCCATTATCTTCCACCGCAATCCATACGTTTTTTTCTTCTTTTCCGGCTGTAATCCGGATCTTGGATCCTGCCTGTGTATATTTTACTGCATTGTTGATCAGGTTTACCAATACCTGTACAATCAGCTTTGCATCCATGCGGGCGAGCAGTACATCTTCCCCGCAGTCCACCGTAATTTTATGTTCGTTTTTCCGCCGTTCTACATGGCGCAGCGCCTCACGGACTACATCCTCAACCACCTGATCGGATAACTGCAGTTTTACACTTCCATCTTCTATTTTCGTAAGCGCAAGCAGATTTTCCACCAGTTCAATCAGCCATCCGGCATCCTCATAAATATCCGAAAAAATCTGTTTCCGCATCCCTTCGTCCAGTGCGTCAAAGTTACTGATCAAAGAGTCTGCATTGCCGAGAATTGATGTCAGTGGTGTGCGCAGATCATGGGAAATCGTCCGCAGCAGATTCACCCGAAGCTGCTCATTTTTCGCCATGACTGCCGCCTCTTCTTTTTCTCTCGCACTTTGTTCCCGATCCAGTGCCATGGCGCACTCTCCCAGAATAGAAAGCAGGATACTGTTCTCAAACGCATCCAGTGGCTTTTGTCCGATGAAAATGCCGATCACACCATATCTGTTCTGTGCCGCATAGATGGAAAGGTACAGATACGGTTCTTCAGAAAAACGTTCTGTCATAGCTCCCGCCCGTTTCCGGTTTTTCAGAACCCACTGCAGGATTTCCTGTTCTTTCACATTAAAAACTTTTTCTGATTTTATTCCTGTTTCGGCGTTATAAAGAGTTCCCTGCACAATGCCGTTTTTCTTTTTTTCTACCGGCGCCACAACCAGATTTCTTCCCAGAAGCTTTATCAGCTGCGTTGCCGTAATATCAAAAATTTCTGACGCATCCTCTGCCTTCTGCAGAAGCTGGCTGGTATTAAAAAGAATCTTGGTTCGAAAGGCATCTCGTGCAGAAAGCTTTGCATTTTCTTTCAATTTTGAAGCAAGCGTACTGGTCAGGATTGAAGTGCCAAGCATGATCGCAAAGGTCACCGGATAGCCGGAACCATACGCATACAACGAAAGCCTTGGCTCTGTCATAAAATAATTAAACAGGACAACACTTGCCACAGAGCTGACCACACTACAGGTATAACCGCTGGTCAGAATAGATGTCAGCATGACGCCAAACAGATATACCGTAATAATATTGGCATCCGTAAAACCGAGCCGAAAAAAGATTTCTCCGATTCCGGTCGCAGCAGCCAGAATCAGAACCGTAAGCATCAGTTCTTTCCAGGAAGGCAGCTCCATCCACTCCGGAAATTTTTTTTCGTTTCTGATATCTCTGGTACACGTCTGAGTCTGGAATGATGTGAATTTCCAGATCAGGCACAAGATCCGTCAGACGCTCGGTCCACACCCTTCGCTGATGGAAATAGCCCTGCTTCATCATGCTCTTTCCAATGACAATCCGCGTCACCTCGGAAATTCTTGCGTACTCTGCAATCTGCAGGGCAATATCCTCACTGTGTGTCGTTACAATTTCTGCCCCGCTCTGCTCTGCCAGACGAACATGCTTCTGCAGCCTTGCCAGATCCTCCGGTGTTTTTTCTGTTTTTTCTGCTGTCTGCACATACAATGCCGTAAAGCCGGCCTGAAACGCCTGTGCCATCTGCGCCGCAGTCCGAATAATTTTTTCATTGGATGGCGAAGAGGACAGACACACCAGGATATGCTCTTTTTTTGTTTTTCTTTTTCCAACTGTCTCACCCCGCCTCCTATTGTAGATCATAAACGAAGAGAAAGCTATAGTCAGGAAATCTTTTTTTCTCCCGTTCCCTGTTCTTGTTTTCTGTTTTCCGTGAAATTTTGTCCCGTTTCCGGTTCCTCTCTTCTGTTTTCCGTGAAAAATGTCTCTATCTGATCTACGAGCACGCCTCCAGACAAAAAACCGACCAGGGTAACGAAGAGCAGTCCTACACTTAACACAGAAATCACCTCTCTTTCAGATTCGAAAACATTTCTGGATCGCTTTATATTCACCAAGAACCAATATGGTAGCATCGCCATCCAGAACTGTCTCAGGAGACACCGCAACATCTGTTTTTCCATATTTTCTTGTTGCCAGAATATTAATACCGTATTTTTTCCGGATATCCAGCTGGCCGACATTTTTTCCAATCCAGTTCTCCGGGATTTCAACCTCAAAAATCGCATACTGACTGTCAATTTCAATATAGTCAAACACATGATCCGAGCTGTAACGAATTGCTGTCCATTTTGCCATCTGTTTTTCCGGATAAACAACCTGATCCGCTCCGTTCCGCAACAGGAATTTTTCCTGTACATCCCGTTCTGCCCGGGACACGACCCATTTTGCGCCCAGCTCCTTCAAAAGACATGCGGTTTCCAGCGAATCCTGAAAGCTGCTTCCGATCGTCACAATACAGACATCATAATTTCCCACACCAAGGGATCGCAGAAAGTCTGCATTGACACTGTCACCGATCTGTGCATTTGTCACATACGGCATCACGGCATCGATCCGTTCCTCATTTCGGTCTACCGCCATCACCTGATGTCCAAGCTGATTCAGATGCATGGCAATATGTCTCCCAAATCTTCCTACTCCAATCAGTAAAATATTTTTCATCTCATCTCTTCCTCTCTTCTTATCCTACATTTATTTTTTCCAGCGGCATTTTTGCATGTGCGCTCTTTCTCCCCGGCATCGCAGCATAAACAAGCGTCAGACCGCCAACCCTTCCAAGAAACATCAGTGCGATCAGAATTCCTTTCGAAAGAACACCGAGCTGCGGCGTAATTCCAAGCGTCAGGCCAACCGTTCCAACAGCAGATGCTGTCTCAAACAGACACTCAGAAATCGGCAGATTTTCTGCCACACTGATCACCATTCCTCCCATCAGCACCAGAAAAAGATACATCATCAGAATCGTAGATGCATTTTTTAATACCTCCTGGCCCACCCTGCGTCCAAACATCTGTGTGTCCTCTCTCTGACGGAACGTAGCAGACGCATTAGCTGTCAGCACGGCAAATGTGGTAATTTTCATTCCGCCAGCCGTTGATCCCGGTGCTCCGCCAATCATCATCAGAACAATCATAATCGCCTGGGAAGCACCTGTCATCCCGGAAAGATCTGCCGTATTAAATCCGGCCGTTCTTGTTGTCACGGACTGAAACAATGCGCAGAGCGTCCGCTCCTTGACCGGCATTCCAGCGAAATCCCGGAAGAAAAAGAAGGCCGCCGGAACAAAAATCAGAAACAGACTTGTAAGCAGGATCACCTTGCTTTGCATGCAGTACTGACGAAAATGGTATTTTTTTGTATAGATATCATCCCAGGTCAGAAATCCGATTCCACCTGTTACAATTAGCCCCATAATCGTAAGATTAACCAGTGGATTTCCCACATAAGAAGTCAGGGACGGATACAGATGATCCGTTTTTCCGAGAAGATCAAATCCTGCATTGCAGAATGCGGATACAGAATGAAACAACGCCATCCAGATTCCTTTTCCGCCGTAATCCCGTAAAAAAACAGGCAGAAGAAACAACGCCCCCAACAGTTCAATTCCAAAAGTTCCTTTGAGGATAAAACGCGTCAGGCGCACAATTCCGCCCACCTTCGGGGCAGAAATCGCATCCTGCATCGTGCTTCGCTGCATCAGGGAAATTTTTCTCCCGGAAAGCATCGCAATCGAAACAGCGATCGTAACCACACCAAGACCACCGATCTGAATGAGCAGCAAAATCACGCTCTGTCCAAAGACGGACCAGTAGCTTCCTGTATCCCTGACTGCCAGTCCTGTCACACAGGCGGCTGATGTTGCAGTAAACAGTGTTTCTGTAAATGGCGTTACATTTCCTTCCCGCGAAGCCACAGGAAGCATCAAAAGCAGTGCTCCTGCCAGAATTACCCCCGCAAATCCAAGAATGATAATTTCAAACGACGACCATTGTTTCCTGTATCGCAGTTTTATACTCCACATTTCTCTTTTTACTCCTTCTTTTTTGATTCCTCCTTATTTTAGAGACTTCCGTTTTAAAAACGTATAAATACCTTTTCCATGGCATTAAGATTGTATAAAGATTTTTCGAATTTCAACCAAAAACAGGAACCGCCCAAAGTTTCCCACAACAGTAATGGGGTCTGACCCCAATGTGTGTATATTCTTCTTTTATCGCAGTAACGCATTAGTTGGTTAAACTACCGATTTTTCTCCTTTTGAAAGTAGATTCTTTTGTCATAAATATTAAATAGACGAAGCCGTTCTCAGTATTTCCTGATCTTTTTTTGTATCTTTCGTCAGATGAATCTTCATCCTCTTCTTTTATGAAATGTACGCTTGAAGTCTTTTCTCACTTGCTTTTGTGAAATGCACTCTCAATGTCTTTTCTGCACTTGCTTTTGTAAGTATATTGGATGGATTCGGTAAATTCACGTATCTAATTGGAGGTATCCAGTTATATAAATTATCTTTTAAGGAGGGAGAAATATATGAAATTTCTTCAGAAACTAGGGAAAGCCCTCATGCTTCCTGTAGCAGTACTGCCGATCTGCGGTATCCTGATGGGTATCGGATACCGGCTGTGTCCGGCAACGATGCAGGGCGGCGAGATCTCGGGCGTAGTAAACCTGATCGGTCTGTTTCTCGTAAAAGCAGGAGCAGCTCTGATCGACAACATGGCAATCCTCTTTGCAATCGGCGTTGGTGTCGGTATGTCAGAAAAGAATGACGGTACCGGCGGAATCGCAGCTCTGGCATCCTGGCTGATGATCACAACACTTCTTTCTACCGGAGTTGTTACAACTATCATCCCGTCCATCGCTGAGAGTGCTACAAAGACGCTGGCCTTTGACAAGATCGAAAACCCGTTCATCGGTATCCTGGCCGGTATCATCGGATCTGCCTGCTATAACCGTTTCAAAGACACCAAGCTTCCGGACTGGTTATCCTTCTTCAGCGGCAAACGCTGTGTAGCAATTGTTTCCGGTGTTGTTTCTATCGTTGTATCTGCTGTTCTGTTACTGGTATGGCCATTACTGTTCGGTGCTCTGGTAGCAATCGGTAAATCTATTGTCAGCCTTGATGTTGTCGGTGCCGGTATCTATGCATTCCTGAACCGTCTGCTGATCCCGACCGGATTACATCACGCTCTGAACAATGTATTCTGGTTTGACACGATCGGTCTTGGTGACTTGAAGCACTTCTGGGCTGGTGAAACATCTGCTGATGTAACCTGGAGCCTTGGTATGTACATGTCCGGATTCTTCCCATGTATGATGTTCGGTATTCCTGGTGCTGCACTTGCTATGGTAAGATGTGCAAAACCTGCAAAGAAAAAAGCTGCGATCGGTCTGGTAGCTTCTGCTGCAGTCTGTGCATTCATCTGTGGCGTTACAGAACCTTTTGAGTTCGGATTTATGTTCCTTGCTCCTGCTCTGTACGTAATCTATGCATTACTGTATGGTATCTTTACTATGATCACAGTTGCTCTCGGCTTCCGTGCAGGATTCAGCTTCTCCGCCGGTGCTATGGACCTCCTGTTCTCATCCTCACTGCCCGCAGCACAGAAAATATGGCTGATCATTCCGCTTGGAATCGCAGCATTCCTCGTATTCTACTTCGTATTCCTGTTTGCTATCAAGAAATGGGATCTAAAGACTCCTGGACGCGAAGATGACGATCTCGAAGCAGAGAAAAAAGTAGAGCTGGCAAGCGATAACTATACCGCAATCGCAGCTAAAATCCTGGAAGGCTGCGGCGGAAAAGAAAACATCACAAGCATTGATAACTGCGTTACAAGACTGCGACTGGAAGTGAAAGATATCACTGCAGTGAATGACAAAGTAATCAAATCTGCCGGCGTGGCAGGTGTGATCAAACCTGGCAAAACTTCTGTACAGGTTATCGTTGGAACAAAGGTTCAGTTCGTAGCTGACGCTTTCTCCAAACTTTGTGAATAATATTTACCCAGGTAGTCCCAAAGGAGCATATCGCTGATGCGGTATGCTCCTTTTAATTGCGCAAAGTTTTCCTTATTTTCTGCCCTTTCGCAGAGCAGGAACCCGGCTGTTGTTTGTCAAATGGCTGCTATCAAAACCAAAGGTCAGATTACTGGTGGTTCCGAAAACGTGTGCATATATGTGGGGAATCGCCGTGTGACCTCAGCTCTTGTTCTAAGCACCGCGCAGCTTTTCGGGACAGGTACAGCACAGTACATCGTTTCGTAAATGTATTTTTTTTTAAATCTTGTTATGAAAAGGAGTGCGAAAAAACGTAACTTTGTTTTTTCGCATTCCCATTTTCTCTCTCAAAAAACGCCGCAGCTCTCGTCTTACTTCGCGCTGTCTGCATCAATCACGGACTGGATCTGTTTCATCAGCGTATCATAATTCTCCTGATTGTCGATTCCGCCGAGCATCGGCTCTCCCACAATATTTCCATTTCGATCGACCAAGATTGTGGTAGGAAATGCCATAATATCGGAAGCATACTTTCCTGCCGCGGAAGCAGAATCAATGGAAAGATTGCGGTATTTCGCACCCTGGCTTTCGAGAACCGCTGCTGCTTCTTTGATCGCATCCTGATTTCCGTCGAAGGTTTCTGTGTTGATGCCTACAACCTCGCCTCCCATGGATTTGATTGCATCGTTTAATTCGTTCAGCTTGGATAACTCAGCAACACAAGGCTTGCAGCCGGTAAACCAGAAATTCACGACCGTTACCGCATTTTTGGAAAACAGACTTTCGTCAACTGTATTGCCATCATAATCCTGACCCGAAAAATCCCGGAACGGAGATGCCTCTTCGGAATCGTTTTTCGCGTCGGTATCTTCCGATGCTGTATTGCCATTTTCCATTTCCGCTATCTGTTCCTCGATTTTTCGTATCGTTGCAATATCATCCGTCAGTGTATTCAGCTCGTCCTCTGAAAAAGAGTCCTTGTTGGCTTCAACCGTGTCTGCCAGATAATCCCCATAATTTCCGCTCGGATCAGCCGTGCTTTTATTCATCATGCCAAACACCTTGTTCCATACATCCGCATGATCTGAAAAAATCTGGTTCTCCTGCTGATATAAATCGTCCAGCTTTGTGCCGGAAGCCCCTGCCGTTTCGGTTTCGGATTCCGCAACAGATCCCGTAACAGCTTCTGTGCCGGATTCCGTCTGTGTTGTCTGCGTTTTCTTTGTGTCTGCAGCCTCTTTTCCGTTGCATGCGGTAAGTAATAATGCTACGCTGAGTGTAAAAACAGGGATAAAAGTTCTTTTGGTTTTCATAAGTTTATGGCTCCTTTTAAAAATAGTATTGTTTTAATCCACCGTCGATAAATTCACAGAGTCTGGCTTGTCATTTCATCCTTCGATGCTTCGCGATTTCTCTCCGGTGTCCTTTTTCTGACACGTTTTTCCCATAAACTGATAGTGGATCGCATCCTTCGGGCAGGCCTTGATGCAGGCTCCGCATCGGATGCATTCCGGATGATTTGGGGTCCGGCACACGTCGATATCCATTTTACATGCCCTGGAACACTGATTGCATCCGACACATTTGCTGTTTTCAATCGTGATATGTAAAAAGCTTACCTTATTAAATAAGGAATAGATTGCCCCAAGAGGACAGATCCATTTGCAGAAGGGTCTGTAAAACAAGATGCTGAGCACGACAACCGTAATCAGAATACCGAATTTAAACGAAAACAGCTTGCCCAGTGCAGACCGGATTGCGGCATTTCCGATGGAAAGCGGGATCGCCCCCTCCAGAACGCCCTGCGGACAAATATATTTGCAGAAGAACGGATCTCCCATCCCGATCGAATTCGTTGCAAACATCGGCAGAAGAATCACAAAAACAACAAGGATGATATATTTCAGATACCGCAGCGGCTTCAGTCTGGCCGTAGAGAATTTCTTTCCGGGGATTTTGTGAAGCAAATCCTGAAACCATCCAAACGGACACAAAAAACCACAGATGAATCTTCCCAGTGTCACGCCGAGTAAAATCAGGAACCCGGTTATGTAGTAGGAAAACTTAAATTTGGATGATCCGACAACCGCCTGAAAGGCTCCGATGGGGCACGCTCCCGTCGCGGCAGGACAGGAATAACAGTTTAGTCCCGGTACGCATACCGTTTTCGCTTTGCCCTGATATATTTTGCCCTGAAAAAAATTGGGGATATGAGGATTGGTAAGCAGTGTGGCCGCTGCCTGGATCCACCCGCGTATTCCGGCTATTTTCTTTGATCGTAACTTCTTTTTCTTATCCAATTCCGACACACTCCAGACATAATTTAATTGCTTTCCCAAGCACAGCAGCCGCTTCCCCTCTGACGGCGCCATAGCCCATCATCGCTATGCCTGTGATAACTAGAACAATTTGAGATATTTTTCCGCATTTCAAAATGTGGTTGCTCCTTTGATTTTATTGATTGACCAGCTGACTCTGATATTATACAATAGCTGTTGTAAAATCATTGTTAAGAAATGGGCAGGTGAAAAAAATTTTGAGATTATTAATCGTGGAAGATGAGAAACAAATGTGTGACACAGTTGCCAGAAGTCTGTACTCCGCCGGGTACGAGGTAGATACCTGCTATGATGGGGCGGAGGCTCTGGAATGCATCCTGGCAGAAAATTATGATCTGATTGTCCTGGATCTCAATCTGCCCGGCATGGACGGAATGGATCTTCTAAAAGAGCTCCGGAAGGAAAACGAAGAAACGAAGGTGCTGATCTTATCTGCAAGAGGACAGATTGCAGACAAAGTAGAAGGACTCGATGCCGGGGCAAATGATTATATGGAAAAGCCGTTCCATCTGCAGGAGCTGGAAGCGCGGATCCGCAGTCTGACGAGAAGAAAATTTGTACAAAAGGATGTCTGTCTGGAAAGTGGCGGGATCAAATTCGATACCATCAAACGAGAGGCCTATGCCAACGGAACCCTGGTTCCCCTGACAAGAAAAGAAAACGGCATTTTGGAATATCTGCTTCTTCACCTTGGCAGACCGGTAAGTCAGGAAGAATTGATCGAGCATGTCTGGGATGCCTCCGTGGACAGCTTCAGCGGATCCATCCGCGTCCATATGTCTTCTCTTCGCCGAAAGCTCAGAGCGGTACTTGGATACGATCCGATTTTAAATAAAGTAGGCGAAGGATATCAAATACGAGAGGAGTCCGACCGATGAAAAAAATATCACTGCAGTGGAGACTTACCTGTATCATTACTCTGTATATTGCGGTCATCTGTGGATGTCTGACCCTGCTTGTCTATAAAAACGGAATTTATTATATCGATTCCCTGCAGGAGACCGTAGATGCCAGGGGCGATGATGCCGAAGATCAGGACGGGGACGGTGCCACAGACGGTTCCGATCAAATCTATATCAGCATTCCGGAGGACAAGTGGGATGAATTTGCCAGAGATTTCTCTGTTCAGGTGTACAACAATAAAGCAGACTACAAAAGAAACAGTCTGATCCTTTCCGCTTTATTGGCCCTTCTTGGCGGTGTCGCTACCTATTTTTATCAGTGGCCATGCGCTCAGACCCATTCGTGAGTTCTCCGAAAAAATTGAGGAGGTGCAGGCACAGAATCTGGCCGATTCGCGCATTGAAGAAAACAAAGTAAAAGAGCTGAACCAGCTTCGTATTTCGTATAACAAGATGCTGGAACGTCTCGCAGATGCTTTTGAAATCCAGAGACAGTTTACGGCAAATGCAGCACACGAGCTTCGAACCCCATTGTCTGTCATGCAGGTACAGCTCGATTTATACCATTCCACCCCGCATCCGGGCAATGACGCCGACACCTTACAAACACTGAAAATGGTGACGGAGCAAAACGGCCGACTCAGCAAAATGGTCAAGACACTGCTCGATATGAGTGAGCTTCAAACAGTAAGCAGGGATGAAACCATTGCCGTTGATGCCCTCGTCGATGAAGTACTGGTGGATCTGGAACCGCTTGCTCAAGGAAAAAAAGATAAAACTGATCGGGAACTGTAAAGATACCACTATGGTCGGAAGTGACATTTTGATTTACCGGATGGTATACAATCTTGTTGAGAATGCAATCAAATACAACCATTTCGGCGGACAGGTTACCGTAACCGCATACCGGAAGGGAAAAAACATCTGCCTGTCCGTAGAAGATACCGGAAGCGGAATCCCGGCTGAATTAAATGAACGCATATTTGAACCATTCTTCCGTGTAGATAAATCCAGAAGCCGCCAGCTTGGCGGAGTAGGCCTTGGGCTGGCCCTGGTTCGTGAAATCGTGCGCGTACATGACGGCAGAATAACCGTTCAGTCCAGCCCGTCCGGCGGAACGATCTTTGAGGTAGTCTTTACACAGTGACATCATCCCAAAAGCCAGTCGATGATATAATCTGTTCTGCAATGTCTGGAGTGCCGATTCCAGCGTATCTTCGTCCATTGCGTATTTTCCGTCCTGCATTCGGACAAGCGCGCCATATCTTTGTTTTTCATTATCCGTTAGTTTCGGAGCATACTCATATTTAAGGTCTTACCAAAACGGCGGGGCCTTGTAAAAAGATTTACCTTTCCCCCAGCTGTCAAGAAGCTGTTCAATCAGTCTTGTCTTATCAATATAGTAAAAACCTTGTTGGCGAATTTCCTTAAAATCTTCGATACCAACCGGAAGTTTTAACGTCGCTGCCATTCTTCCACGCCCTTTCCGAAGCTCCATTAACAGGCAAAGGATATTATATCCCAGTGCATTTTGATTTTACCATTTGGGAACTCAAATGGCAAGTTGATCCTATCTTCTGCTTTGCCTCGTTTACGGCACATCAATCAGTCCGAAGCGGTAGAACATTCCGTATATGTAGGTCACGCCCCGGATGTCGCCCAGAGCCTTTGGTCCACGCAACTCTAGGGGGTCTGACCCTATGAAAATCTGAGTAGACGGGAACTATCGTACTGCTGGAAAACCCTAGGTAAAAAGCGAGTAAAACGGCAGCCGTCTCCTTTTCGAGACCCCTGCCGTTTTACTCGCTTTTTCTATTCATTTTCATAGGGCATACCCCCATGTGTCTCGTTTGCTAAGGTCATGGGAATATTAGGAAAATCTTTTAATCTTATCTTTGTATCAGAATTATAGTGATCTTCTTTTGGATTGACCGCCTTGGGACCGGTCCCCGATGTACTATAAGTTACAATATGCTTAACAATAGAATCCTATCTCATCCGTCACAAATGCCTCTTTCCATTTTGCACAAATAAAGAAAAACTGTGCTGATATAAATTCCATCAATTCATTCAGCTCTTTCTTGGAAATTTTACTTCCATTACTTGCCAAAATGCATCCACCTGACTTTGTAAGCCATATTTTAGTCGCATTTGGAGTAGGCTTACCTTTTGATATATGAACATGAATTGGTTCTCCATTTTCATTAGACCAAAAATATACCGTATATCCACATACCATAAACAATTTAGGCAATTTGAATCCCCCCATTCTCCGCATACCGGTATAGCAAATGAGCATTACTATGCAGGAGTTCTTCAAACATTGCTATTTCTTCATCCGAATATCCTTGACGTTCTGTCCATTTGTAATCAGGCAATTCACACCTTGCCGAATCAAATCCATCTTCTGTTGGTCGTTCAAAGTTTACAATAACTTTTTTTCATTCCATCTTTTTCAACAATTTGTGAATGAACAATCTCCGTTTCATCTGCCAGTGTCATATATGGATACATCATACAACGTCACCCCGTTTCTTATTTTTAAACTCATTATAGCATCATACCCTGTCGTTGTCATGTGATTAAAAGCTAAATTCTTTCACTGAAAATTTCAAAAGTAAATTCCACCGTCCGCTTATGCGGTGGAATTTACTCCTACATGAGTGGAGTTTAATCTTTCATATATTCGTGCTATGCTCATGAAGACCTTCTGACAGCAGTAGAAGGAGATCTCTATGAGTAAATATATTCCTGGTAACCAGAAACATCTTTCCCTTGAAGACCGTAAATACATTGAGCATTCCCTGAATAACGGCAGCACTTTTAAAGATATCACCCGCTTCTTATGCAAAGATCCTACAACTATTTCGAAGGAAGTGAAACTCCATCGTGTAAGTGATTGGTATCATAAAGGATCCTTCCTTAACGCTCACAACTTCTGCATTCATAGATATCACTGCAGAAAAACAAATGTATGCAGGAAAATCATACTCTGCAACATTAAGTGTACTTCCTGTCCAACCTGTAACCAAACCTGTCCTGATTTCGTTAAAGAACAGTGTAACCGTCTTGATAAGGCTCCTTACGTCTGTAATGGATGTCCGAAAGCCATCCATCATTGTTCCATTGCTCACAAGTACCGTTACGATGCTGTCTTTGCAGACCGCAAATACAAGGAATGTCTGTCTTCGTCCAGGGCTGGTATAAACATGACAAAGCATGAACTACGTCAAAAGGACATGGTCATTTCGCCTCTTATTTATCAGGGACAATCTGGAGATTCCACCTATGCAGATGCCTGCTTAAGCCGAATGACATCCAAGGCATATCGTCTTGAATTTTCTGGCAGAGATCGTAGAGTAAACAACGGTAACTAATAAACCTGCTGAGCTTTGCTCAGTTTGAAGCGGAATGGCGCTCCGTTCCTCTGGAACGGATGCGCAGTTCTTGCGGAATATGCACTATTTTAAAAAAATTACAGAATTTCTTTTTTATTCTTTTTATTTGTAATCTTATGTTCATTTCTTCTATTTTCATAAGCTCTCATTCTTTTCTAATTCCCTGCATTTTCCAGAAAGCTCTTCCTCCAACGCTCTCACATCCCTGCAAATCTTTCCTTGGATCTCCTCTGTAAATTTTTCCGGCAATGGATCTCTCACCTTCAGCTCTTCTCTCACTTCGTCCCACCATAGAAACTCTCTATACTTGCAGATCACCTGCTCCACGCATTTTCCTATCCTCGTCTCTTTCCCACATTCCTCTGCCTTTTTCTCATTCTGTAAACTTGCATAATACAAAATCGTGACATTAAGCTCTTCTATCACCTTATTCATTTTCCTGCAGTCTACCTGGGTTCCATGCGAATTTCTTTTTCTGCCTTACGTTTTCGTTCTTCCTCTTTTCTTTGCGTAGCTATTACTTCATCATATACAAACAACTCACCATCTTGGCTGATATATCCCACTTCGCTCAATACCAGTTTCAACAATTCCGGCGCTGCATGCAGTGTAGATGAAAGCTGCGATAGCTCCCACCATTCTGCTCTCCTGATATATTCTTCCAATTGCTCAATAGTCGGTTTCTTCTCGATTCTTTTTCCAAATGACTTCTTCAGCCATCCAATACTCTGATAAATAAAAACTACCCGTGACGCCCAGTCGATTGCATCAGCCAGGGAGTTTATTCCCAGCGTGTCCAATATCTGGGAACTGTGATATAAAAATGTTTTCCATCCCTGCAAAACCGCCTGCGCGATCTGTATTCCATCCCCGCCCATATTGTTGGCTTGTACAAGAATTCCTTTTTCCTCTGCCTCTGGAAATGTGCGAAGGAAATCCCGAATCGTCACCCTGTCATATGGGACATTCCATTCGACACCCTCCTCAAATTGGATATACGGAAACATTTTATAGCGTGTATAGCTATCCATATCATCTTTATAATACGTATAAAAAGAAACATGCCGAATCTCATGTCCATGCTTTTTGCAATAAGACACCAGATTTTCCGACAGCTCCTCCTCATGAATCAGGATCATTTCCGGAATACGATATTCCAGGCAATAGTCAATCTGCAAACTGCAGATCTGTCCATTTCCTTTTATGTATTCCTGAAGTTTTTCTTCTGCATACGTTATATTTTCCCGAATTTTCTCTTCATAACCGTCCTCTACCGCTACTCCATGAAGCTGCCCCAATTCATCCTGATAAACTGGCGCAAAAGCAATCTCATCCACTTGCCGTACATATTCTGGATGATCCTGCAA
>ENA-OQKS01000217-OQKS01000217.1-human-gut-metagenome-genome-assembly--contig:-NODE-217-length-18273-cov-2.434862_pt1 | contig 18273 bp, 21 predicted proteins | sample MGYA00242804_ERZ504808 | MGnify/ENA primary metagenome ERZ504808 (study PRJEB26092, sample SAMD00036375) | human gut metagenome | host: Homo sapiens | study: EMG produced TPA metagenomics assembly of...
AGCTTGTCTGAAGAAACGGGCGGCCGCGTCTCCATGCTGATGCCGGGCTCGACCATCGGCATCATCGGCGGCGGCCAGCTCGGCCGCATGATGGCTCTGTCCGCCCGCTACATGGGCTTCCGCGTCGGCGTGCTTGACCCAACGCCGAACTGCCCGACCGGTCAGGTGGCCGACTTCCAGATCACCGCCGAGTACGATGACAAAACCGCCATCCATGATCTGGCCGTGCAGTCCGACGTGCTCACCTACGAGTTCGAGAACGTGGACGCCGGCGCCATCGACGAGGTGCGCGGCATCACCGCCACCCCGCAGGGCACCGACTTGCTGCGCGTGACCCAGCACCGCGTGCGCGAGAAGCAGTTCATCAACGACCACGGCACCGCCACCGCACCGTGGCGCGCTGTCAACAACTTCGATGAGCTTGACGCCGCATTGGGTGATATTCATTATCCGGCCGTGCTGAAGACCGTGTCCGGCGGCTACGACGGCCACGGTCAGCTCGTGCTGCGTTCCGACGCCGACTTGGAGAAGATCCGCTCCCGCTCCGACCGTGGTGGTGGCTTCCCGCCGAGCATCCTGGAAGGCTTCGTCGACTTCGCATTCGAGGCTTCGATTCTGGTCTCCGGCAACGGCAAGGACTTCGTCACCTTCCCGATTGTGCGTAACGAGCACCGCAACAACATCCTGCATATGACCATCCGCCCCGCCGAGGTGTCCGAACATGTGGCTCGCGAAGCGCATGAACTGGCGATTCGCCTGGCCAAGGGCTTCGAACTGGCTGGCACGCTGGCCATCGAACTGTTCATCACCAAGGACGATCAGGTCATCGTCAACGAGCTCGCCCCGCGCCCGCACAACTCCGGCCACTACACCATCGAGGCCTGCTCGATGGACCAGTTCGACGCCCACATCCGCGGCATCGCCGGCTGGCCTCTGCCCAAGCCCAAGCTGCTCTCGCCGGCCGTGATGGTCAACGTACTTGGCCAGCATGTGGAACCGACGCGCGCGCTGATCGCCACCACCCGGAGTGGAATGTGCACGACTACGGCAAGGCCGAAGTGCGCCACGACCGCAAGATGGGCCACATCACCGTGCTCACCGACGACCCGGCCAAGACGGTCGCTGACCTTGAGGCCACCGGCTGCTGGGACGACCTGAAAAAGAAGGCGTGACCTTACCGATGGTTGAACATATCGAACGCCAGACCAAGCAGAAGGACGCGATTCGCGCCGCCTTGGCCGACTGTGAGGAGTTCATCTCCGCTCAGGACCTGCACCGCAGGCTGGAGGACGAAGGCTCGAAAATCGGCTTGGCCACCGTATACCGCCAGCTCAACGCCTTGGCCGATGCCGGTGCCGCCGACACGATCCGCCTGGACGGCCAGCAGCTGTTCCGCCTATGCGGCGACGACGGACATCACCACCACTTGGTGTGCAGGCGGTGCGGCAAAACCGTGGAAATCGACCCGCCCAGCGAGGCTTGGCTGCGCAAAGTGGCCGACGGCCACGGCTTCACCGTTGAATCCCACACCTTGGAGGTCTTCGGACTGTGCTCTGATTGCCAAAAGGAGCAGAAAGCGCAGAAGGCTCAGAAAGCAGTGAGCGAATAACAAATGGGATCGGCTTCAAAGCCGATCCCATTTGTTATTCCGCTGCTATTCCACTGACTTCAGCGCGCCGAGCATGCTGTTTCTTTGAGGTCGTGTTCTGCACGATGCCTTTCACGCCGTCCAGCTTCATGAGCTTGGCGCTGCGCGACTCCACATTGGAGGTCTCGTGGTTCTTGAGCCGCACCATATAGGCGTTCGACTGGTGCTGCTCGCCGAACACGTGCTTATAGCCACCCGAAGTCATGAACATGAAATGCCCGAAGTAGGGAAGCCGGCTTGTCACGCAGCTTGCGTTTGGCCGCTACCCAGGCCGGTACCACGGTGCTCGCCCAGGCCAGCAGGAACGCCGCCAGGGTGATGGCAGGGTGGAACGCCAGCATGACACGCCGATGTAAATGCAAATGATAATAATTCTCAATACATGTTATTCTGTCGTGTTGTGGCTGGGCGATGATGCAGCAACAGCAGCATCGCCCAGCCGTTCGGCGTAATTAGAGAGGAAACCCAATCATGTCCATCATGTCCAACGCCAAGCGCGCGCTCGCCATCGCGGCCGCCGCGGCGACCCTGCTCTCGATGGCCGCCTGCGGTTCCAGCAACGCCGCCAGCGGCAAGTCCGATTCCAGCGGCGCCGCGTCTTCCGGCAAGATCGAGGTCGTCGCCTCCATCAACCAGTGGGGTTCCGTGGCCGAAGACCTCGGCGGCAGCAACGTCGAAGTCACCAACATCATGACCAAGACCAACGTCGAGGCGCACGATTACGAGCCCACCAGCCAGGATGTCGCCAAGTTCGGCACCGCCAAGGTAGCCGTAGTCAACGGCGCCGATTACGACCCGTGGGCCACCAAGGCCGCCCAGCCGACCAAGGCCACGCTGGTCACCGCCGCCGAACCGCCGGCATCAAGGAAGGCGACAACCCGCACGTCTGGTTCTCCGCCAAGGTGCGCAACAACACCGCCGACGCCATCACCGCGGCCTATCAGAAGGCCGACCCGAGCCACAAGGACGACTACGCCAAGCTCAATAAGGAATGGCACGCCAAGGAGGATCAGCTGGAAAGCAAGATCAAGGACGCCTCCGCCAAGACCAAGGATGTGCCGTACGCCGCGACCGAATCCGTCGCGTGGTACCTCGCCGACGACCTGGGCATGAAGGACGCCACCCCGACCGGCTACGCGCAGGCCTCCGCCAACGAGAGCGAGCCCACCCCGTCCGACATCAAGGCGTTCCAGGACGCCCTCAAGGGCGGCTCCATCAAGATGCTGGTATTCAACACGCAGGAAGCTAACTCCACCACCGATCAGATCACCGGTGCCGCCAAGAGCGCCAACGTCCCGATCGTCGAGCTCACCGAGCAGATGCCGAAGGAATACACCAACCTGCTCGATTGGATGAGCGCCCTCGTCGACCAGTTCGCCAAGGCGTGATGCCGGCGCGCTGATTCTATCTCTATCTATATCTTCTTCAGCGGCGGGGCCTCCTTGCGGGGGCCTCGCCGCTTCTGCGCATGGAGGGGCATCATTCCGTGATGGGCTCTTCGGAGCAGTCTCCGATTGCTCCGCGACGGGCTCCGGGGAGCGAATCATCCGATTCGGCCGGGCTGGAATGGCGTCATTTTTCACGATGTGGATGCCGTTTCGTCTGATGGATGATCTGGCTGTCACTGTGCGCGGGTACCGTCACGCTGCGAGGGCACACGCAGCGTGACGGTACCCGGAAAGCATTGGAAAACAGGGATTTTCTTGATGTGTCACTGTGCGTGAGGGCGCGCACGGTGACGGTACCCTCGCACAGTGACGCAATAACCCACGCACGGTGACGGCGCACAGCCAAGGCACAGGCGCGGGATATGCGCGAATGGGCCTGTGAACCTCCGACAGCAGCCTTTACCTCACGTCGAACGTGCGGCGGAGCCAGTCGAAGGCGAGCCGCGGCCAGATCTGCACTGCCGGCACGACGTTGTTGAGGTCACCCTCGCCCGGCGAGCCGGCACGCGCGGTGTCCACGGTGGCGAGCGACAGTCCATGCCCGCCCTGCGGGAACAGGTGCGCCTCGATACTGACCCCGGCGTCACGGCACGCCTGGATCATCAACAGTGAATTCTCCACAGGAACGGCCTGATCGGTGATGGTGTGCCAGATGAACACCGGCGGCATGGTCGCGTCGACATGCTTCTCGATCGACAGCAGCTCCAGCAGCGACGCATCGTCTTTGCCGTCACCCAGCAGGTTGTCGAAACTGCCGCGGTGCGCGAACCGGCCAGACGTGATTACCGGATAGCACAACAGCAGCGCGTCCGGGCGCACGGCAGCCGGATCATATCCGGCGTCGCGCAGCTCGGCATCGCTGGAAACCGTCGTCAGGTTCGCGGCGAGATGACCACCGGCCGAAAACCCGATGGCCGCCACGCGCCCGGCATCCACATGCCATTCGTCGGCATGCCCGCGAATCATCGACATCGCCTCGGCCATCTCCAGCAACGCCACCGGGTACCGGCTTGGCACGCAGGAGTATTTCAGTACGAACGCCTGATAGCCGGCCGCGAGGAATTGCAGCGCGACCGGTTCGGATTCACGGTCGGACCCGATAGCGTACCCGCCGCCGGGAATGATCAGGATCGCCGGCCGGCGCCGGTCCGGGTCCATCTCCGGGCTGTTGTCGATCACATAGCCGACGAGTTCGGCCCGCGAGCCGTCGATGCCGTCGATGACCTGGGTGAAATGCTGCATGGTCTCCCTTTCCTGTCGCCGCTCGGTCTGGCGCGAGCGAGGATTCGCCGCGTCCTCTACCAGCATGATACGCGCACGATACGCGGATGCGACTTATGCGGATTTGCAAATCGTGCTACGGTGACGGCTGTTTCAAAACCGCATGGCATTCGTCGAATCGGCTCGCCCGATGCCAGTCATGCGGTTTTTCGTTGCCGTCGCAGGTCCGGACGTTAGGGACTTCTCGACGTGTACGCAGGGCCCGGCCGCGCGCGCCGCTCGCTCGACGGTGACGGGAAGAGTACAAGAGAGGTCATGTTGTCCGCGATCCAGACAACTTCGAAAGAAACAACCCTGCAAGAACATGCGGCCGCAGAACACGGCTCCGCACATGATATTCCTGCCGAATCCCCGAAATTCAGGCATCCGCACAAGGTGATGCTGGGACTGTACATCGGCGCGTTCCTGGGCATGCTGTCGGAACGTCGATGAACATCGCGCTGCCCGATCTGGTGGACGAGTTCTCCGTGTCATCCGGCACCGCCCAATGGATGGTCGTCGGCTATATGCTGGCCATCGGCGTGGCGCTGCCATGCGTCGGCTTCCTGCTCAAATGGGTCAAGGCCAAGACGCTGGTCATGGCGGCGTCAACTGACCGTTAGTTGCGCGCCGCCGAGGCCGTCCGAATGCAGCGTCCAGCGGATGGATGCGGCGCACTCCAGGAATCCCTCGTCGTGAGAGACGAGCAGCAGTGCGCCGGGGTATCCGGCCAGCGCGTGGGCCAGCGCCTGAATCGAATGCAGATCCAGATGGTTGGTCGGCTCGTCCATCACGATCAGATGCGGGTGATCTCGCAATCCCAAGCACAGCAGCAGCTTGCGCAATTCGCCCGGCGACGGGTTGCCGCCGGCGAGGAGGCGGCTTGGGTCGACGTTGAGCTGCGCGAATGCCGACAATACGTCACCGCGGTCGATGGGCGTCAACGCCGTGAGCCGGCGCATCGCCTCCCTGGCATCCTGATCCGTCGTGTTCTGCGTGATCGTCAGCCGGGGGAGCGGGATGCCGGAATACTGCTCCCGCATCGCGATCGTGCGCAGCAGCGTGCGGACCAGCGTGGTCTTGCCGGTGCCGTTCGGCCCGCTGATGCCGATCCGGTCATGCGGTCCGACGGTCAGCATCGGTATCTTCAGGCCCGCTGTCTCCGATATCGCTGCCGCGCCGACTCCATCCGGCGATTGCGGCGCGTACGGGATGATCTGGGGCTCCAGCCGCACAAGCTCCCGTCGGTTGCTTGATTCGGCATCCATCCAGATGTCTCCGTCATAGCGCTTCGTGGCGGTGACGACGGCTGCGGCCCGTTCCCGGGCGGCGGCCACCTGTGCGTCGATGCGGGCGCTCGCGGGGCCGAGTCGGCTGGGGTTATGGCTTTTCTTGATGCGACTGCGCGCGTCATGGTCTTTCGGATTCACGAGCCGATGCGCTTTGGATGCGCCGGCTATCTCGCTCGTCGCCGCCCGTCGGCGCTGCTCCTTGACCGCGTCGATGCGCGTGGATTCGCGCCGGGCGTTGCGCGCCATGCCTGCCGCCGCTGCCCGCTCCCGTTGCGCATCCATGGATGCCGCGGAGTAGTTTCCCGGCCGCACGCGCACCACGGTGATGTTATGACCGCGCACGTGATCTCGTTCGAACAACGCGCAGCTGCTCGCCGCCGCGTCAATCAAGGCCACGTCATGCGAGACGAGGATGCCGATGCCGTCATACGAGCGCAATGCCGCGATGATGCGCTCGCGGGTCGGCCGGTCTACGTGGTTCGTCGGCTCGTCCAGCACCAGCACGTCGGGATCGGTCGCCAACGCACATGCGATCTGCAGGCGTTTCGCCTCGCCGCCCGACAGGGTGCCGGGCCGCCAAGGCCAGTCGTCGCCGATGCCCAGTTCACGGCGTATCTCCATGGCTTGCGGTGACCAGTCGCAGGCGAAGTCCTCCAGATTCTCCGGTGTTTCGTCGGTGTTTTGTGGGCAGTAACCGGTATGCAGGCGGTTCGGAGTCGGCGATATGCGCCCGGCATCTGGCGAGAGCCGGCCGATCGCGAGCTTGGCCAGCGTCGTCTTGCCGATGCCGTTGTCGCCGAGCACGGCGGTCCATCCGCGTGCGAAAGTGACGTCGATGCCGTCAAGCAGCGGCTCCGATGTGCCCGGATAAGTGAAAACGATGTTCGTCAGGGTCAGTGCAGGTATCATTGGGTTCCTTGTTCTCGATGAAATGGGGGAAAACTCACATAAAGCGCGGATGCAGAAACCGGATCGGCGCAATCTCGCCGATGCGGTTTGCGGATCTGTGATTGGTGTGAGTTGCGATCGCGTACGCCGAGGCACGGCTTCGCTCATGAAGCCACTCGGCGACGCTCATCGAGAAATCAAAACGGTACTACCTTTGCAACGCGGCTTTCCTGGCATATCGGAATGCCGCCCAATATGAACAACAGCAAGACTACCACATGCTGTGATGCGGCTGGGCCGGAGGGTGGGGCGAGGGAGGATACGGCGATGCTCGAACGCTGCTGGTGATTCGGCAATTTTCTCGTTGTATCGTGCAAGATTTTTCCGGGACGCGAATAGAACTGCATGGGAGGCCCAATTACTGACTTGTCTAGTATTCGGTATCCTTTGTTTCAAGCAATGAGACAAGTCGGATATTTCATGCCACGAACCGGCAAGAACCCATGTTTTCGACATTTCGTGGCATTTCCCACCGCGAACGCGCATTGTCTTAGGGTGTCGGCCGTTGTCGGTCAAGGTAAACGGGATCTGTGATCCGTGTCCGGTGCAAATCTCGCATAACGGCAGGCACCGCGTTCGGCTTCATGCGAGAGGTGGAGATGAAAGGGACGTGATTCGGTCCGGAGGTCGTTGCGAAGGTCTTTTCGAAGGGGACCTCGTGTACAACGTGCGCATATCGGGCGAATGCGGCAGTTGTGCACGAGGCGCCTTGGGAGACCTATGCATGTAGATGTGTGTCTTGTTGGAATTCCAACGTTTCTGGAATTGCGGTTGGTGTACAACAGTGGATGAAATCGTTGTCATGCACTGTTGTACACGTCTGGCGTTGGACAACGCGTGCATTATGCCGTTTCGCGGGAGTTGTGCACGTATCAGAACCCGTAAGCCCGCGTGCGGTTCATGTTGGGATGTTGCACGCGTCGCGATTGCGTCTGATCGTCATCTCTCATCGCGCATCTTAGCGCAGTGCCAGGTTGGCGGCGCCGATCAGGCCGGCGTCCTGCCCGGCGGTGGCGGCGACGATGCTCGCGTGGCCACGGTATGCGCTGCCCTCCAGGAACCGCTGGTAGTTGTATCGCGCCGGCTCCAGCAGGATGTCGCCGACCGCCACTACGCCACCGCCGATCACGAAGACGTCCGGGTCGAGCACCGCGGCGGTGGCGGCCATCGCGCGGCCGAGCCATTCGCCGATTTTGCCGAAGGCGTACAGGCCGAGCACGTCGCCCTCCTGTGCGGCCTGCGAGACCATCGGGCCTTCGAGCTTGTCGACGTCGCCGCCGCACAACTCCATCAGGCGTTCGGCGTCCTGCGGGCGTCGGCGCACGGCGGACTTGGCGAACCGTTCCAGCGCGCTTCCAGACGTGTAGCGTTCCGCGCAGCCGCGAAGCCCGCATCCGCAGGTGTCGCCGTCCGGCACCATCGGCAGGTGTCCGAGTTCCGCGGCCATGCCGAACGATCCGCGGTACAGCCGCCCGTCGATGACGATTGCTCCGCCCAGTCCGGTACCTACGGTCAGCGCGACCATGTTCGAGCTGCCCTGGCCCGCACCGTGCACGTATTCGCCCCAGCCGGCGCAGTTGGCGTCGTTCTCGACGACGACCGGCACGGCATGGTCGATGAGCGCGCCGATGTGCTCGGACAGGTCGTAGTTGATCCACGCGGGGATGTTCGCGGCGAAGGTGAGGGTGCGGCGGTCCGCGCCGACGTTGCCGGCCGCGGAGATGCCGATGGCCTGGATGTCGTCGTGGCCGGCGGCGACGGCCTCATGGTAGATGTTGGCGATGTGGTGGTTGATGGCGTCGGCGTCCATCGGTGTGGGAACGCGCCAGCGATGTGTGATGGCATCGTTTTCATCGCATACGGCTGCGGCGATTTTGGTTCCTCCGATATCAATGGCTAGCGTGGTCATGAGATCTCCTGTGATGTTTGATGGTGGGTAAGTATGGCAGATATGGTATCGAGCCGGTATGACCATTCTGCCGGGCGTGTTTTACCTGGTGTATGTACCCTGTATGCCGGGCTTTACGGGGTGACGTGCCGGATCGTGCATCACCTGCCGCTCCTGTGCTGAGAACGGTGTCATCTACTCAACGAACCCAACGGGCAGTCGGCCGGCACCGCACGGGAATGCGATGTAAGCGCGTTCCTCGGCGTCACCACGCCGAGCGTCACCAAACTGGTCAACGACATGACTTCCATCGGACTGCTCGACAAGCACGCCGACCCCTCCGACCGCCGTGCCGTCACACTCACGCTCACGGCGCGGGAACTCGACCTGCGCCGAACCTACGTCGAGGAGTACCACGCGCATCTGGGCGACGTGCTCGCCGAGACGACGGCCGTCCCGGTCCCGCAGCCGCAGCCCATCCGCCACGCATCCGGCCGCATCCGGGTACCGGAAATCAAGGAAAGGACACAATGAGCGCATCAACCGCACGCCTGCCCCACGGCGGCAAAGAGCCGGTCACCACGAAACTCGTCATCGTCGTGGTGTCTTTGGCCATCCTGACGTTCCTCGGCATCCTGTCGGAAGCGTCGCTGAACATCGCCTAATCCACACTAGATGGAGGAATTCTCGATCAGCGCATCGGTCGTGCAATGGCTGACCACCGGCTACCTGCTAGTTGCTGTCGGTGTCGATCCCCAGCTCGCCGTTCATGGTGCGCAAGTTCGCCACGAAGACCCTGTTCATCATGGCGATCGCGATCTTCACCGCCGGCACGGTGCTGGAGCTCTCGCCCTGTTGCCCGGCGCGGTGCTCGGTGCCGTGTCGGCCACGGTGGTCGGCGGTATGCTGAAGCGTCATTCTGTACCCGATCACTGTGGTTCAGCCGCTGCCGGCCGGGTCGCGTGCCACATGGCAGGCGGATCATCAGATCAACGACCTGCTCACCGATGAGAACCTGGACATGGTGGAGCGGCTGAGCGGCGTCGCCGACGAGCTTGGCACGAACCTGCCGGTCCTGTCGATGGCATGGATCCTGCAGCATCCTGAAATCAGCTGCGTGATCGCCGGGGCGAGCAAGCCCGGCCAGCTGGAGAACAACCTCAAGGCATCCGGCTTCCAGATCCCCGCCGACGCCATGGCCGGGATCGACCGCATCACCGGCTTCCACCGCTTCGAGCGCCACGTCGGCTGACGTGATTGGGCTTCCCCGCTGGCTGGTGCCGGCTCGCGAAGCGGATCCGGGAGAGCGTGTCCGAGAATGATTTTGCGAGCCGGCTGAGCGAAATCGATGATTGATCAGAGCACGGCGTCCATGGCCTGCCTGAGGTCGGCGATGATGTCATCGGCGTTTTCGATGCCGCAGCTCAGGCGCACCAGGTCGATGCCGACGCCGGCTTCCTCAAGCTGTTCCTCGGTGAGCTGGCGATGGGTGGTGCCTGCCGGGTAGAGCGTGCAGCTGCGCGCGTCCGCCACGTGCGTGGCGATCGAGATCATCCGGAAATGGTCGAGCAGCGAGGAAACCGTGTCACGCCCGCCGGGCACGCCGAAGGAGATCACGCCGCACGTGCCGTTCGGCATGTACTTGGCGGCCAGCGCATGGTTGCGGTCGCCTTCCAGCCCCGGGTAGCTCACCCATGAGATGCGCGGGTCGGCTTCGAGGAACCTCGCCACGGCGAGTGCGTTGGCGCAATGGCGTTCCATGCGCACAGCCAGCGACTCCAGGTGCATGCCCATGATCCACGAGTTGATCGGCGCCGGCGTGGAACCGAAGTCGCGCATGAGCTGCGCGGTGGCCTTGATGATGTAGGCGGCCGGGCCGAAGTCGGTGGCGTAGGTGACGCCGTGGTACGAGTCGTCGGGCGTGGTCAGTCCCGGGAACTTGTCGGCGTGGGTCATCCAGTCGAAGTGGCCGGAGTCGACGATCGCGCCGCCCACGCAGGATCCGTGGCCGTCCATGTACTTGGTGGTGGCGTGCGTGACGATGTCGACGCCGTAGTCGAACGGGCGGCAGTTGACCGGCGTGGGGAACGTGTTGTCGACGATGATCGGCACGCTGTGGTCGTGCGCGGCGGCGGTGAACTTGTCGAAGTCCAGCACGATGAGCGCCGGGTTGGAGATGGACTCGCCGAACACGGCCTTGGTGTTCGGCCGGAACGCGGCGTCCAGCTCCTCGGGCGTGCAGTCGGGGCTCACGAACGTGCATTCGATGCCCATCTTGCGCATCGTCACGTTGATGAGGTTGAACGTGCCGCCGTAGATCGCGGACGAGGCCACGATATGGTCGCCCGCGTTGCAGATGTTGAACAGGGCGAAGAAGTTCGCCGCCTGGCCGGAGCTGGTGAGCATCGCGGCCGCGCCGCCTTCGAGCTCGCAGATCTTGGCTGCGACCGTGTCGTTGGTCGGGTTCTGCAGACGGGTGTAGAAGTAGCCGGATTCGGACAGGTCGAACAGTCGGCTCATCTGCTCGCTCGACGTGTACTTGAACGTCGTGGCCTGGATGATCGGGGGAGTGCGGGACTCCCCGTTGCCCGGCTGGTATCCGCCCTGGACACAGGTGGTGTCGATGTGCGTCATAGTGCTCTCCTTCGCGCTTGAAACCGCTTGGCGTGCATGGGATGCATGCGTGATGTTGACGTGACCAGACCATTGTAGTGCGTGCCGGCGCGTGCCAGGCGGCGGGGCGTCGCGTGTGAAGGGGAGCGCGTAGAATCGATGGCATCACGGGAGGCCGCCATGGGGAACATCATCGATGACATCCGCGCGAACGAGGACACGTTCGCCGACCGTCCGTTCAACGAGGTCGACAGTCTGGCGCTCGCGCAGCTGTCATACGCGCGGATGCCCGTCAACGTGCCGAGACTCGATGCGGAGGCGACGGACGTCGACCTCGCCATGGTGGGCGTCAGGGACCTGCTACGCGCGGAATGCTATGACGACATGTTCGGCAAGGTGTGGTCGCCGTCGATGAATGTCGACCTGTTGCGAGCGATGTGCGAAAGCCCGCGCTGGCGGGATCTGCGCGTCGGCGGCTACGTGGACGAGTTCGACCCCGAGACCACCAAGCAGTTCTCCGCCTGCGTGTTCGACGTCGGCGACGGCTCATCGTACGTCGCGTTCCGCGGCACCGACAGCACGATCGTCGGCTGGAAGGAGGATTTCGCGATGGCGTTCCGTCGTCCGGTCGCCGCGCAGGAGTCCGCCGCGCGGTATCTGGCCGACATCGCGGGGCTCCGGGACGGCCCGCTCATGGTCGGCGGCCATTCCAAAGGCGGCAATCTGGCGGTGTATGCGGCCGCAAACGCGCCTGCCGCGGTGCAGGAGCGCCTTATCGCCGTGTTCTGCCATGACGGGCCGGGCTTCGACGCCGACTTCTTCGATACTCCCGGTTATGCGCGGGTCGCGCCGCTCGTCGACAAGTCGGTGCCGGAATCGTCGATCGTCGGCATGCTGTTCGAGATGCGCGAGCATGTGGAGGACGGCTATACGATCGTCTCCAGCGACGGCGCCAGCATCATGCAGCATTTCGCGTTGAACTGGCAGGTCGAGCGCGGCGAGTTCGTGCACGCCGGCGGCCTGTCCGCGAGCTCCCGGTATCTGGCGCGCACGATCAACGGGTGGATGGCGAAGTTCGATGACGAGCATCGCCGCCGGTTCATCGAGAACCTGTTCGCCGTCCTCGAGGCCGGCGGGTATGACACGTTCGGCGAACTCACCTCGCATTGGACGCAGTCGTTGCCGGTCATGCTCGCCGCCGTCCGCGGCATCGACGCCGAGGACCGTGACGTGATGGCAGACGTACTCAAGGGGTTCGCCGCGACAGCCGCGACGTCGGTGATCGCGACGAAGCAATGACCGCCGCCGTGACGGCGGTCGCCCGCGCGGCAGCGACGGGGAGGCGGCCAGGCGCATGCGCGGCGCCGGGTACGCCGTATTGAAGGACCCCGACAGGCTGACCGCCGGGCAGTCGGAGGCGTTCAACAACAGGATCAAGGTCACCATCCGCATGGCCTACGGCTTCCGCCGCGTCACCAACCTCATCGCCCTGGTCATGCCCAGATGCGGCGGACTCGACATCCGACTGCCACAACCCGCAATCTAACCCACAAAACATCAGAAGCCTCAGAGAAGATCACCGGGATCCATGGGGGCGGTGGAAGGGGGCTGTTATGTCGGAACGTACCTGCAATATCGCGAGATGCCATAATCCTGCGGAAAGTAGTGGTCTGTGCGCGCACCATTTCACGCGGGCGCTGGTGTACGGGCAACTGCGCGTGGCCAATCATGCGGCGTCCTTGTCGGGCGCGGTGCCGCGCGGGGAGGCCTGAGCACTCGGATCGCTGTAGCGCGGGCCATCGTGCGACCGCGTCGCGCATCGTGATTCATGTCCGCTATGTTGACGAGCGGCTGCGGGCCGTGCCGCTTTGACGTATTCTCCCTGAGTCGGGATGTCTATATATGCGGGGAGTTGATGCGGTGGTGATTGCCGGTTTTTCGCTGATGACGATGCTGCTGATCCTGCTGGCCGGCATCGGTGCCGGATTCGTGGGATATGCGGTCGGCGCGTCTTCGCTGGTATCGTATCCGGCCCTGCTGGCGCTGGGTATTCCGCCGGTCCTCGCCAACGCGAGCAATACCGTCGGCGTGATCGGCACCGGCATCGGTGGCGTGCTGGGCGCCCGCAAGGAGCTGCGCGGGCAGCGGCTGCGTTCCATCACCTACGTAAGCATCGGCGCGGTGGGAGGCGTCGCCGGCGCTGCGCTGCTGCTCAGCCTCGACCCGAAGATCTTCGAATTCGCCGTTCCGCCGCTGATCCTGTTCAGCTCGCTGATCATAGCGGTCAATCCGCGCGGCCGCATGCAGGCGCGGCAGGCCGCGGCGGACGTCATGGCCCAGGCCAGATCCCTGACGACGCCACAAGGGCAGGGGAGCGACGGCGCGCCCGCGGTGCTCGACGCAGGCAAGATCGGTCCGTTCCATCAGATCAATGCGCTCAAGACGCTGATCGGCACCGGTGCGAACATCAGCGCGTCGGTCATCTTCATCGTGCGCGGCGTCGTGGACTGGCCTGCGGCCATCCTGCTGTGCATCGGCTGCTTCATCGGCGGATACATAGCGTCGCCCGTCACTCGCAGGATCCCGGCCCGGATCATGCGCATCGCGGCTGTGCTCGCCGGCATCGTACTCACCGTTGATCTGGCGATGAAAACCTACCTGTGACGAATCGGAAGCCGTCGAATGCGACGGTATCCGGCATAATATCGCATTTCTCCGTTCAGAGAGTTTTCAGAAAAGAGCCAGACAAGATTCGACGGTCGTGACGTTCTCTCTTAGCGGCATGATGATGACCTCCGGCGACTTCACGCTCACCGGCTTCTCGTCGGACACCGCCATCGCCAACGCGGCGAACGGCACGTTCACGATGTCGTCCGGCGAAGTGTTCGGCTATGGCGAGTCGGACAACGGCAAGGTCATCATCTCCAAGGCGCTCGCCGACTTCAACGACCTGAAGGTCGGCGACGAGATCACCGTCACCAACACGTCCGACACGTCGACGACCTACACGTTCACCATCAGCGGCATCTACAAGAACAGCACGTCCAGCAACACCAGCGCGATGGGCCCGATGGGCGGCACCTCGCAGGACGCCGACAACGCGATATACACATCCGTCTCCACGCTCAAATCGCTTGGCTTGGACGCCGACACCACCGCGAACGACGATGACAACAACACCACGACCCAGCTGGGCTGCACCTACGTGCTCGGCAGCGCCGACGACTACGAGACCTTCGCTTCCGACGTCCGGCAGGCCGGACTGGACGACACCTGCACCGTGCAGTCCGCCGACGTGGAGAACCACGAATCGAGCCTCGTGCCGCTCGACAACCTCGCCAAGTTCGCCCTCACGCTGCTCATCGTCGTACTGGCGGTCGGTGCGGTCGTGCTCAATCTGTTCAACATCCGCGAACGCAAATACGAGGTCGGCGTACTCACCGTCATCGGCGTGAAGAAGGTCAAGGTGGCGGCGCAGTTCGCAATCGAGCTGCTGATCGTGACGATGTGCGGTATCGCGCTTGGCGTGGCCGGCGGGGCCGTGGCGTCGGTGCCCGTGTCGAACCAGCTGCGTCTCCTCGCAGGAGACCCAGACCGCCAGCCAGGAGGAGCAGTTCGGTCGCGGCGCCGACATGGGCGGCGCTCCCGGCAGCAGCTCTGATTCGGGCGGCTCCGGTTCGACTGGTACGAGCGGCGACTCCGGCAGCGCGTCGCCATCGCGCGGGCGCTGAGCTATGGTCCGTCGATTGTCCTCGCCGACGAGCCGACCGGCAATCTCGACATGACACGCAGGACGACATCATGGCGCTCGCCCATGAGGAGGGCAAGTGCGTGCACAGTCCCGAAGTCGCCGCGGCCTTCGACGAGGTCTATCAGCTTGCCAAGCTGCGTCGCCGCTGACCGCACGATTGCATGCGACACGCCCGGAATGCGTAGCACAATCGCAAGGTGCGAATCGAAGAACGGCGCAATGGCAATGCATGGCCAGTGACGATTCGATGATTGTGCTACGCACTCCGGGCGTGTCGCACTGTGGTGTGGTGTCGCACGGTGGCGTGGTGCCGTGTGGTGGCACCACTACCGCGCCTTGCGGCCGACCCGCTCCAGCAGACGCCCGTTGAGCCGGATCTGCGACACCAGTATCGCCAGGAAAATCAGCGCGAATCCGGTCGCCGCAGCACCACTGACAGTCTCTCCATAGAACAGCACCGAAAACACCATGCTGAACACGGTCTCCAGGCACATGATGATCGACGCCTGCGAAGGCGGGGTCACCTTGAGCCCGACGTTCTGCATGATCTGAGCCAGCATCGTCGCGCCGAGAAACAGGTAGACCAGGCATGCGAGGACGCCCGGCGCAAGCCATGAGGCGTTCGGCGCCGGTTCGCTGAACGACGCGCCGACTATGAAGCACACGCCGGCCGTCACGAACTGCGCGAACGTCAGCGCCACCGGGTCGATGACGCGGCTCCACTTGCCCAGACACACCAGATTGAACGAAAAGATCACCGCGCACAGCAGCGTCAACAGGTCGCCGGTGCCAATCGTGAGCCCGCCCAGCCCGGACCCGAGCGACACGAAGCCGACGCCGGTCAGGCACAGGGCGGCCGCGACGATGTTGCGCGCCGCAGGGCGCTGCCGCATCAGCAGCCATGAGACGAACGGCACCAGCACGCAATACGCCGAGGTCAGGAATGCGCTGCGGCCGGGTTCGATCATCGTCAGGCCGACCGTCTGGCTGATCATCGTGCCCCAATACGTGAGCCCGGTCACCAGCCCCGGGATGATGATGGATTTGTTCAGATACGGTACGATTCGCTTGCGAAACAGGATCAGCATGATCGTCGACGCGCCGACCAGCCGCAATCCCATCAGCCATTGCGGCGTGACGACACCCATCGCGACCTTGGCTATGGGATAGCTGCCTCCCCACAGCATCGCGCAGCACAGCAGCATGACCCGCCCCGTCGTCGGGGACAGTCCTTTCTTCATCGTTGAACCTCTCTCAATGAGTCGATATGGCATTGGCGCGCATTGGCACGTCATCGGCGGCCCGATAACATGGTAATAGCGAAACCGCCGCGCCGCGCCGCGTCCGGCCCGGCATCCTGGGGAGGGGGGGCTGATATGGTGGACACTCCGTCAGAAGCCGCGTAAGTGATCGGCTTCGTTGTTGAAAGGCTATTGTGCCGAAACGTCACCATGATTTCGCGGCTGGTTCCGCTGCGCGTTCCGTTATGCATACCGATACGGACACTGTTGATATAGATGATATCGATGCCGCCCTTGATGCTTCCGCAGATGACAAGGAGCAGGATGCCGCTCCGACATTCGCCGAGCTCGGCGTGCCCAAGCCGCTGGTGCACGTGCTCGCCATGGACGGCAAAGTCACCGCGTTCCCGATTCAGGCGGACACGCTCGCCGATTCGCTGAACGGTGTCGATCTGCTCGGTCGCGGGCAGACTGGCTCCGGCAAGACGCTCGCATTCGCCATTCCGCTGGTCGCCCGCCTGAGCGAGCACAGCGTCACCGAAGTGGCCATGAAGGAATTCGAGCAGATTCGCAAGGCGTCCGACGAGAAGGCCGCGCGGGAGCAGGCGTCCCTGCCGCGTCCGCGCGGATTGGTGCTCGCGCCGACCCGTGAGCTCGTCAACCAGATCGACGAGGTGATTCAGCCGCTCGCCGAGGCGTACGGCATGAGCACCGTCACCGTGTATGGCGGCGTGAGCTACGCCCGTCAGGTCGCGGGGCTTCGTGCGGGCGCCGATATCGTCGTCGCTTGCCCGGGACGTCTTGAGGATCTGCTGCGTCAGGGCAAGCTGTCTCTGGACGCCGTGGAGATCACGATTCTCGACGAGGCCGACGAGATGGCCGACATGGGATTCCTGCCGCCCGTCACGCGTCTGCTGGAGCAGACCGATTCGCGCGGTCAGCGTATGCTGTTCTCGGCGACGCTCGACCACGGCGTGGACGCGCTGGTCAAGCGGTTCCTGCCGGATGCGAAAGTGCATGCGGTCAGTTCTGTCGTCTCGCAGGTCGACACGATGACCCATCACGTGTTCGAAGTGTCGCAGGGCAACAAGCATGAGGTGATTCGTCTGCTGGCCAGCGGCACCGGCAAGCGCATCCTGTTCACGCGCACCAAGTTCCAGGCCAAGAAGCTCGCCAAGAACCTGACGCAGAACGGCATTCCGGCGGCCGAGCTGCACGGCAACCTGAACCAGAACCAGCGCGATCGCAACCTCGCTGCGTTCGATTCCGGCGATGTGCGTGTCATGGTGGCCACCGACGTGGCCGCCCGTGGCATAGACGTCGGCGGCGTGGAGCTCGTGGTGCAGGTCGAGCCGCCGGCCGACCCGAAGTCCTTTGTGCACCGCTCCGGTCGTACCGCCCGCGCCGGCAAGGCGGGCGACGTGGTCACCCTCGTGCTGCCCGAGCAGCGCCGCGAGACGCGCCGCTTGCTGAACCAGGCCGCATCAAGCCAAGATGATCGAAGTGACCCAGATTCGCCCGAAGTGCTTGAGCTTGTGGGCGACCGCGCCGAGCGCGTGGATGGTTGGAGCCTCGACAAGTCGCAGTCCGTGGGCAACCCGCGCAAGGGCAAGAACAGGGGCGCCAAGAACGCGGCGGGCGACGAGTCCGGCCGCGGCGGCAAGCGCAAGCACAATCGCAATCGCAACCGTGACGAGCAGAACGTTGCCGAGACCGAGTTCCAGCACGAGAACGCAGGCGGCGAGTTTGTTGCCGAAGGCGAGCCGCAGCGCAAGCACGGCGACAAGGCCAGCAAGAAGGCCGTGAAGAAGAACCGCAACCGTGCGGAACGCCGCGCAGGCATGAGCAACCCCGAGGCCGAGCGCCGCGACTATCTGTTCGAGCATGGCGATGACCGCCGCGAGGAGCGCCGCAAGGGCGACCGTCGCGACGGATACGGCAAGAACCGGTACGACGAGCGTCAGGACAATGGCCGCGGCCAGTACGGCAAGAACCGTCGCAATGATCGGTACGGCAAGGGCGACAAGTTCGATAAGCGCGACAGGGCCGGATACGGTCGCAACGATGATTTCGGCAGCCGCAGGCACAATGCGGGCCGTGATTTCGAACGGTCCGATTCCCGCGATTTCGAGCGTCCGCGCAAGCCTCGCCGCAATGAACGCAGCCACGAGGATTACGGCTTCT
>ENA-OQKS01000221-OQKS01000221.1-human-gut-metagenome-genome-assembly--contig:-NODE-221-length-18180-cov-3.988589_pt1 | contig 18180 bp, 16 predicted proteins | sample MGYA00242804_ERZ504808 | MGnify/ENA primary metagenome ERZ504808 (study PRJEB26092, sample SAMD00036375) | human gut metagenome | host: Homo sapiens | study: EMG produced TPA metagenomics assembly of...
GTCCTGTCGGATAGAAGTATGTGAGAAAGCACGGAAAAATGACAATAAGAATGGCATATGAAATGGTCATGCCCTATCATCTTCATATGCCATCTTATTTTTTAGAGACATTTACTGAATATCCCTAGTTATATAATAAAAGAAGGTGTCTGAAATGGACAGCCTCCAAAAGTTAGACATAAAAACTTTTAGAGGGCACTTCACTTTTTCGGACACCTTCTTTTATTGAAACCGTTTCAAGACTTTTAGTATATCTTTGGGGTTTTCTATCTTAATCTTTTCTGTTTCAATGAACTCTTTGATAAGTTGTTGCTTATCTTTTGAATACAATTTCAGAAGTGAATGGATATTTCGAAAGCTTCTCAACTTGCCTTTAATCTGAGTGTAATAAACATTTTCCGTTACCATTTTATAGACCGAAAGGTCTAAATTCTGTTCACCGTTAACACGTTGGAAGCGTGTATTGACATCAATTGCTTGAACACTGCCATGAGTAACTGTTCCCATAGCTCCTTTCTTCCCGATATCTTTTGGCTTTACTTTCCAGTCTATAAAAAGAGTGGTATGCTGATCAGTCATCACTTCCATAAAATGTCCCTCAAACGGAATAAAGCGGTGTATATCAATGACTACTGTATCAATATCTTCCAAATTCTCTATAACCATGTCTGTCGATTCATTCAAAAAATGCATTTCCTTGTTTATACAGTCATAGTTAAATTTCCCTTTGGCAAACTGTTTGTTTTTCAATAAAACTTTTCCTGGAGTAAATTCCTTGAAGAAATAGCCGGCAGGTTGTTGGGCATTTATCAACGTTATGCTTCCCAATGCCAGAATTGCAATAAGAATTCCTTTTGTATTCATAGTGATGGAGATTTTAATTATTCATACTAGTCCTTTGAGCCAAATTGCCAAAAAACGATCGTATACTATATATCCTTGCTGCTCTTTTAAGACAAACTCCTTATTAATTAAAGACTTTAATGCTACATTTATGCTGCTGGCTCCTTTTAAATCATATTTCTTTATGAATGTGGCACTGTTAATCTCATTTACAATTTCCTCTTTGGCTATAGCTTTCAGCAACTGTATTTAGAAGCGTATAACAACCAAAAACAACCAGAAATACTCAAGCGTAAATCTTTATCTATCAGCATATTCTAAAAATTAACACTTTTCGGCTGCTTTTTGATGCTTCCCAAATTTCCACATATTTTTGAGACGTATTTCTGACGTGGAGAATTTGTGGAGCTTGTTTTTTGTCACATCATGCAGACAGTTCACAAGGGTTTACAACCGTTTACGACAAGCGACAGCAACCGTTCCTTCTTGCAGCGATGGTAACATCGTGCAGAAAGGCGACAACGGTTGACTTCCGTTTACTTCCATTCACCATTTCAGGGATACACGATTAAAGGAATGAACCAGTAAACGATAAAGCAGCATGAAAACAACCAGAAAATGCAGTTTTTGCGGCAAGTCATTTGTAACCCGGAGCGGGGTACAGAAATATTGCAGCGAGGCTTGTCAGGCGGAAGCCAAACGAGCCAGAACGGAACAGAAAAACAATCTTTTCAAAGTCGCCCAACCCTTGATGGAGATACAGCATCAGGAGTATCTCACCTTTTCCAAAGCAGCCACGCTCATGGGCTGTTCCCGGCAGTATGTTTACAAACTTGTAGCCCTCGGCAAGCTGAAAGCCTCACGCATCAGCAACCGCATGGCATTCATCCGCAAGGCAGACATCGAGCGGATGCTGGAGGGCAACCCTTACCATCGTGTCCTGCCCGACTGCACTTCCACACCGAAAAAAGCCGCTTCATCTTCTTTGCCTGCCAAAAGAGAAAAGAGGGAAAAGGATATAGATGAAGTAATGGACTTCTATTCAGGTGAGAATGTGATGTCGCTCTTCAAGGTCAAGCAGTCGTGGCTCTATACCACCGCCAAGCGTAACCGCATCCCCATCTGCCGCATCGCTGGGAAGAACTATTACAGCAAGAAGCATGTTGACGAGTTTTTCGGTGTGGCTGTAGATACAAGCAATATCACTGACTGGCTCCTGATTGAAGAAGCGGAAGAACTGTTCGGCATGAAGCCGACCGCACTCCGGGCATACGCCCACCGCCACAAGATACCGACCAAAAGAGAATACGGGCGCACCTACTACTCCAAATCCCATTTGGATGAACTCCGCAGGACAGACCTCATAAACGATGAACGCTACTACACCGTGGAACAAGTCCGGCAGATTTACGGGCTTTCCTCAGCCAACATCAGCCATATCGTCAAGGTGAAGCGCATCGAAAAGATAAAGGTCGGAGTGAAAAACCTGCTTTTGCGCTCCGATGTGGAGCGTGTCATGGCTGAAAGGGAGAAACAACCGTGAGCAACCGACATTTCCGGAAAATTATTTCAAAATGATTGCCGTGGAGGTATTCACGGTTGTTTCACGTTGTTCCTTTGTCACCGTAAACACGAGGACACCTCCGAAAATGTACAACCAGTTAAAACAACATCATTATGAGCAAATGCAAGACAGTTACCTTGCGCAAGCGCAAGATTAAGAACGGTACACAGTATTCGCTGTGTCTGGACTATTATCCCGGCTATCGTGACAACACCACCATGAAAGTGATTACACGTGAAGCTCTGGGAATTTACATTTTCGCCAAACCCGCCAATCAGCAGGAGCGTGACTTCAACGCACGCATGATGAAAAAGGCGGAGATACTTCGCAACAGGCGTTACGAAGCCATCTTCAACGAAAATAACGGCTTCTTTGACAAAGCCAGGATGAAAGGGGATTTCCTCGCCTACTTCAAGGAGCTGGCAGAGAGGAAGAATATCAAGTGGCAGCACGTTTACAAGCACTTCGAGCGGTTCGTGAACGGCAAATGTACCTTTGAGGAGGTGGACGTGGACTTGTGCCGCAAGTTCATGGAATACCTGCTTAACGCACCCCAATCCATACACACCAACCAAAAACTGCATGTCAATTCTGCGGCAGGCTACTGGTCGGCTTTCCGTGCGGTACTTCACACCGCCTACCGGGACAGGAAGATAAAGGAGAACCCAAACGGATTCTTAGACCGCATCGAGTGTATTCCCACCATGAGGGAACATCTGAGCCAAGAGGAACTGATATGGCTTGCCGAAACCCCTTGCGAGGAAGATGTCTTGAAAAGGGCTTTTCTTTTCGCCTGCCTGACCGGACTGCGGAAGAGCGACATCAGGCAGCTCACTTGGCAGCAGATACAGCCGTACACCAACGGTAAGATGTTTGTGACCACCCGTATGCAGAAGACGAAGCAGATTGTACACAACCCCATCAGTGATGAAGCCTACGGGCTGCTCGGAGAACGGTGCGAGGGGCTTATCTTTGACGGATTCAAGGACAAGATGCTTCAAGGACCGCTCAAACGCTGGCTCTTGGCGGCAGGCATTACCAAGAAGATAACCTTTCACTGCACCCGGCATTCATTTGGAAGCCTGCACGTGGAAATGGGTACGGACATGGCTGTCATACAAGCCTATATGGGACACAAGAACATTACCACCACACAGATTTATTCCAAGATGGCGGCACAGCAGATGTGCGAGGTCGTGGACAAGATAACCCTGAAACGCAAGGAGACATAAGGCATCCTCAAAGTCCGGGATATTCATAGGGAGCGGTTATTGCGTGGAGCTTTAACCGCTCCCTATGTTTTTTACCCACCATTCCTTAAAAAGTCCTTAAAGTACGATAATCGGGTACGATTTCGGACATTTGGTGAAAAACATTGAAAAAGAAACCACTAACCAAGGATAATGAGCAATAATTGGAAGAAGACTATTAAATTTGCGAAAACAGCAACAAGTAACAACCGAATAAGACAAGAAACATGGAACCGTCCGTAAAAGACAAACATATCATCTGGGGATTTGTCGGCTTTGCCATCCTCCTAATATCTTCCATAGCGACACTGGTTGTCGCAGATAAATTCAATCAGGACAACTTTGTGCGTCTGATAGTCTTTGTATGCAGCAACCTCCTTGGCTGGCTGCTCTATCTCTCTTTCCAGACAGTCATTTTCGACACATACGAAATCTACCGAATCAAGTTCGGCAAGAAAAAGACGCCTGCCGAAATTGCAGAAGTTCGGGAAGACCAGCCCCAAGATGCACACGAGCCTGTACCCCCTGCATCAATGCCGACAGGCGGAGAAGCCACCCCGGATATAAGACCGACAGAGATTGCCATATCCCCGGAGCTTCACGAGAAAAACCGTGCCCGCTTCATCAGCACCCTTTTCCCACGGGAGTTTGCCGATACGGACATAGCGACCATCAAGAACTTCAAGGTAGAGCCGTTAAAGACACTGATTCCCATTGACGAGCCTGAAAACGGCAGACTGGATTTCCATTATCCGGCAGATTATATACGGGAAGAGTATAACCAGCCTTTCCATAACCAATAACCACGAGTAATCAACAACAGACAACTGTCTGTATCACACCGTTTCCCGAATAAGTTTACCCGTCATTCACGGTTGGGCATCGTTATTCGGGAATTATTTTGCAATGACCTTTCGTGGAGGTATTCACGGCTGTATCATTCCAGTCCTTTGCGCCAAGCCTTACAAAAGAGGCGAGTACGCAAATGGAAAAAACAGTGATTACATTCAACGACCTCCCGGAGGTCGTGGCTCAGCTTCGGGACGAGGTGATGAGCCTGAGAAGCCTGCTTACCGAGCAGCGCAGTGTGAACAATGCAAAGGCGGTGGACACCCATGTCCCCATGTCAGTGGAAGAGGCGGCGGAATATTTGGGCATTCCCAAAGGCACGCTCTACATGAAGCTGTCGGAGGGAAGCATTCCCGCCACCAAGCCCGGCAAACGATATTGCCTTTACAGGGACGAACTGGACAAATGGCTGGAATTCTCCCGTAAGAATCCCGTACCCCTGTCCGATGAGGAACTGAGCGAATCCTTATCTTCTTCCCACCGCCGCAAACCCGCTCCACGTAATTGGTAAACGTCATGGAAGAGGACAAGAATTATATCAGTCTAATACATGGCGACCTGACGAGGGCGACCCAAGTGCAGCACGGGATGCCGGACAGCATCGGCGTGATGAGTATCAAGACCGCCAACCGGACGATACTCGAAGCATCTCTGCTGCCCACGCCCCGTGCGCTGTGGGACAGTTTCTGGTATGAGGGGGAACTGTCCTGCCTCTTTGCGGATTCCAATGTGGGCAAGTCCATCCTTGCCGTGCAGATAGCCGACCGTATCGCCCGGACGGACAATGTGCTGTATCTGGACTTTGAACTGTCCGAAAAGCAGTTCCAGCTCCGCTATACCAACGAGCATAGGAAGCCCTACACCTTTCCCGAAAGGCTGTACCGGGTTTCGCTTGACTGCAATTCGTCGCTGGAAGCCGATTTCGAGGAAGCCATCATCGGAGGCATCGAGCAGATGGCTCTGCAAACCGAGTGCAAGATTTTCATCATTGACAATCTTACCTACCTGTGTTGCGCCATGGAGAAAGGCGATGCGGCAGGACGGCTGATGATACAGCTCAACAACCTCAAAAAGAAATACGGGTTGTCCGTCCTTGTACTGGCGCATACTCCAAAACGCTCTTTGGACTGCCCCATTACGTCCAACGACCTTGCTGGCAGCAAACGGCTCTACAATTTCTTTGACAGCGTGTTTGCCATCGGGAAGAGTGCGCAGGACGGAGGGCTTCGCTATGTAAAACAGCTCAAAGTCCGATATGGGACATTCTCCCACGATGCGGACAATGTAATCATCTACGAGATTGAGAAGGTGGACGCTTTCCTGCAATTTGTGTTCAGGGGCTATTCAACGGAAAAGGAACACCTGAAGAAATTGGGCGACAATGAATCCAGCCAGAGGGACTGCCAAATATTACGACTGTCCCAGTCGGGGAAGTCCGTCAGGGAAATAGCCTCACAGGTGAACTGCGGCAAATCCACCGTCAGCCGGATAATCCAGCGCAACAGAAAAGTGGAGGAATCAGTCGTTCCAAGTGTCCCGCTGTCCCAACCCGGAGGAAACGGGACGGTGGGACAATATGGGACAGGTGGGAGAACGGAGGGAACAAGGCAGACGGAGCTGTTTATCGGTCAGGAAAGAGAGGAGGACAAGCCATGAAACAGCCTGTACATATCTGTATAAAGGATAACCGCCTTGTTTATCGGAGCGGTAACGGTACGAACGGAAACTTGATTTCTCAGAGTGTCCCAAGGTGTCCCACTGTCCCGACCCACAGGACGTGGGACAATGGGACAGGACGGGACGGTAATAATTTCATTGAAAAATAGAGGAGGCAAGCAATGGGTAATTATACATTACAGAAATATAAAGGGATGGCAACACGCCATACCTGCCCCAATTGTGGGGACAAGCGTTCTTTCACATACTATGTGGATGAAAGCGGTACGCCCCTGCACCCGTCTGTCGGCAGGTGCAACCATGAAAGCAGCTGTGGGTATCATTACACTCCAAAGGCGTATTTCCATGACCACCCCGAATGCCGTACTGCCAACGGTTTCTCTTTTGGCAGGCAGAGGTCGGAACGGAAGTCTGTGCAGATACCATCCCAAGCAACCATAGGCTGCATACCGTCAAAGTACGTGGAGAGGTCGCAAAGCGTGCATAGCAATTTCTTCCGCTTCATTTCATCGCTCCTTGATTCCTATTACGGCAGCAAGGCAAAGGACGTGTTGAAGAGATTGTTGGAAGAGTACCGTCTGGGGGCTACCCGTGACGGGGCTGTCATATTCTGGCAGATAGACCGCACAGGCAGGGTACGCACGGGCAAGGTGATGCAATACAATCCCCATGACGGACACCGTGTCAAGGACGGACAGGCATCGGCAGTGGACTGGATACACAGCCTGCTTAAAAAGGCGGCATGAGCTGGCAGAGGAATGGCAACTGTCCCAATGCTTGTTCGGTGAACACCTGCTGGGCACTTATCCTGACAAGGTCGTGGTCTTGGTGGAATCTGAAAAGAGTGCCGTTATCGGCTCTGCCATCTTCCCCGGCTATGTATGGCTGGCGACAGGCGGCAAGAGCCAGTTGGGAGAGGAAAAGCTCCGTGTGCTGACCGGGCGCACCGTGCTCTTCTTTCCCGATGCGGACGGATATGAGGAATGGAAACAGCGTGCCGAAAACATGACTTTTTGCAAGACGGTCGTGTCCGACATCATTGAGAAGAATGCCACCCCGGAACAGAAAGCGGCACACATAGACATAGCCGACTGGATTGTCTTCCAGATACGGGAAAGCAAAATAAATTGTACAGCCGACCACTTGGTGGAGGTGGAAAGAATCCTCTGCCGGATGATAGAAAAGAATCCCGTCCTGCAAAAGCTGATAGATGATTTTGACCTCGTACTGGTCGGTGCATCCCCAATCGGCAGCAGCGGCGAAAACCCTCCATAACGGAGAAGAATGGAAGCCGTAGGCTGTGGGTAAAAGACAATGGCTTGCCATTGATATAGCCCACTATAACTACACGCTCCGCTTTCGTAGTTGTGGGCTCTCCCGAGGGGATTAAGGCTTTGCCCTAATAACCCACTCAGGGCGTTTCACCCCTGAGAACCCAGAGCAAAGAGTGACCCTCTCTTTGCAATCTTCGCTTATGGGTTGCACCCCTAAGAACCCCGTGCGGTTATGAGCGGACAGCAATAAGTTTAATCAACAACCCAAATCAAATTTTGAGAATATGGCTACAAAAAGCAGCATACACATCAAGCCTTGCAAGACCTCGTCAAGCGAGGCTCATAACCGAAGGACTGCCGAGTATATGCGCAATATCGGCAAGTCCAAAATCTACATCGTGCCCGAACTCACTGCCAATAATGAGCAGTGGATAAATCCCGGCTTCGGCAATCCCGACCTGCAGGCGCACTATGACTACATCAAGCAGATGGTCAAGGAAAAGACAGGTCGTGCCATGCAGGAAAAGGAGCGTGAACGCAAGAGAAAGAACGGAAAGATAATCAAGGTGGCGGGATGCTCGCCAATCCGTGAGGGCGTGTTGCTCATCCGACCGGACACGACACTGGCAGACGTGCACAAGTTTGGCGAGGAATGCCAAAGACGTTGGGGCATCACACCGCTCCAAATCTTCCTGCACAAAGACGAGGGGCATTGGCTGGGCGGACAACCCACCCAAGAAGACAAAGAAAGTTTCAAGGTGGGCGAAAAATGGTTCAAGCCAAATTACCATGCGCATATCGTGTTCGACTGGATGAACCATGACACAGGCAAGAGCCGCAAGCTCAATGACGAGGATATGACCGAAATGCAAAGTCTGGCATCCGACATTCTCCTGATGGAGCGTGGGCAGTCAAAGGCTGTTACAGGCAAGATACATTTAGAGCGAAACGATTTCATCATTGAGAAGCAGAAAGAGGAAATGAAGCGTCTTGACGCTACAAGGCAGTACAGGGAGCATCAGTTGGAAATAGCGAATAAGAAAATGCAGGAAACGGAAACCATAACCAACGCCCTTATCGAAAAGGCAAATGAAAAGGAACGGCAGAGTGAATACCTTGACAGGGCTATCAGCGAGAAACGCTCCAAGCTGAACAGGGAAAAAGGGAGCGAACTTCTGAATGCCGCTGTCGGCTGGGCTACCGGGAAATCGAAAGCCCTGAAAAATGAAATAGAGGATTTGCGCAGCGAAATTTCCACGCACGAGGAAACCATTGAGCGGTTACAGGATAAAATCCAGACCATACAGAGTGACCACCACCGGGAACTGATGAAACTGGAAAGTAGGCATCAATCAGAGTTGAGCCGCAAGGAAGTAGAACATGCACAGGAAACCACAAGGCTTAAAAACCGGATTGCATGGCAAAGCCATATCATCGGCTGCCTCAGTTTCCTGCTGCTAAAAACAAACGACATCTTCCGCAAGGCTGTTCACTGTATTGTTCATTTTGCCCGTGATTATTACAAGCCCCGTTTTGATACGGAACAGGTGTCGGACATCAAAAGTGCCCTTAACCTGTTTGGGGAGGACAGGCAATCACATCGGGCGGCAGGTGATTTCCTGTATTTCACAGCCAAGCAAAAGGGCGGGTTTGACAATCGGGAGCAAATCAAAGCCAGACGGGAAGTAGATAATGTGGTAGAGGGACATTATGACCAACAGCAGAAAAGAGGTTTTTCTATGAGAAGATAATTCTCTTAATTTGTATAATAACTTTTTGCAATAAGAATAGCCTAATAGAGTTTTAGGATTCCATTAGGCTATCTTGTTCTATTTTACGCTAACTTTCGTCATCTGAATCCGCAAAAAGTTCGCATTGACGGATAACGGTTTCGAGGGCTGCTTCTTGTTCTTCAGGCGGGTACTTGTACTTTTTGAGCAATCGTTTTACCAGAGAGCGCATCTTGGCACGAGCTGATTCTTTCTGTCGCCAATCAATGGTTTTACTACTGCGTAAGGCTTCAGTCAATTCCTTTGCCATAGCAACAAGTTGGTCGTTTTCATAGAAATCCCGTACAGCTTGCGGTTTTGTCAAGGCATCATAAAAAGCTTGTTCTTCTTCGGTCAGCCCCAATTCAGACGCTTGTTCTGCATTAGCTTTCAACTCTTGTGCCATTTTAAGCAGTTCCTTGATAACTTCCTCGTTGGAAATCAATCCACGCAAATATTCGGCAAGACGGGCATCGAGCATTTCGCTGAATTTCTCGGCTTCAACCATTCTCTTTTTAGCGTGCTTTTTTATATGCTCTTCAAGCAAGCGTTTGAGCAGTTCGAGTGCAAAGTTTTTCTCTTTCATCTCGGCAATTTCTTTCAGGAAATTCTCATCAAAAAGAGAAAATTCAGAGCCTTTGGTATTGAGTATTTCCACCACGCCATCTGCTTTGATTGCGACTTTGAGCAACTGCGTAATACGCTCATCTATGATTTTTCGAGTAATCTGCTTATTCCCGGAAAGACGTGACAGTAATGTCCTTACAGCTTCAAAATATGCCTCTTCAAAACGCTCAGCAGGAGTCAGCAAACTGCGACAAAGTGAAGCCGCTTGCGACAAACGCTTGCTTTCTTCCATAAAGACTTTTTGAGCTTCAGAAGAAACTTTATCTTGAGCAGCAGGTTCTGATGGGACAAGATTATTCTTATCAAGTAACACATTTACACCACCTCTAATGAGGTTGGCTCGTTGCAGATTTGAACAATCAGAAAAAGCAGAATAATCATAGCCGTTCAGACATTCCCGACATCGCTTTAAAGCTGAAACAAACTGCTGATAAGCGGTTGTCTTGATATTTGGGTCTCCGAAGCGTTTTTTGTCGCGTCCTGTATAATCGTGCATGGCTTTTTTCAGAGCTTTGGCAATACCGATATAATCCACCACCAAACCGCCGCTTTTTTCAGGAAATACACGGTTTACCCGAGCGATAGCCTGCATCAGATTATGTCCTTTCATCGGCTTGTAAACATACATTGTTGCAAGCGAGGGCACATCAAATCCCGTGAGCCACATATCCACGACAATAGCGATTTTCAGGGATGAGTTGTTATCCTTAAACTGGCGAACCAGCTCCTCCTTCCTTGCGCCCGAGCCGATAATATCGTTCCATTCTACGGGGTCTTGGTTTCCTTGCGTCATAACCACAGCGATAATCTCTTTCCACTGTGGACGAAGTTCTATCAGTTTTTTATAGATATCTATCCCGGTGGCTCGGTCAATCGCTACAATCATGGCTTTTCCTGTAAGCAGGTCGGCACGGTTATTCTCGTAATGGTCTATGATGTCCTTGCATAATGTGTCAATAGTCTGCGGGGCTGAAAGCAGGGCATGAAGCCGTGCATTTTCATCCTTGGAGCGTTTAATGTCCTGCTCCTCCGCCCCCTCTTCAGCAAGTTTGTCATACTCGCTGTCAAGCAATCTGAGTGTGTCATCATCCAAATCCAATTTCAGCAGGCGGCTTTCATAATAGACAGGAACAGTTGCCCCATCTTCCACAGCTTGGGTCATATCGTAAATGTCGATATAGTTGCCGAAAACCTCCCTTGTATCGTTATCGTCTTGTTCGATGGGAGTACCCGTAAAGCCGATAAATGCGGCATGAGGCAAAAGTTTACGCACAATAGCTGCAAAACCGAGTTTCAACTCTCCTGTTTCAGTATCTATTTTTGTTTTGGTGTTTGATTGTGTACGGTGGGCTTCATCACTAATCACAATCACATCAGAACGGTTGGTGATTAATTTTTCACGGTCTTTGAATTTCTGGATATTGGCAAAGATAATACCGTGACTTTTACGCTTTTCAAGCAATTCATATAAATGTTCTCCATCGGTAGCCTTGACAGGCTTTTGACGTAAATAATCGCTGCAAGCTGCAAAGGTACTGTGCAGTTGATCATTCAAGTCAAGACGGTCAGTTAGTACAAGCAGGGTTGCACTCAACAGATTCTTTAAAAGCTGGTGGGCATAGAACACCATCGAAAGACTTTTACCTGAGCCCTGTGTATGCCAAAATACACCGATTTTTCCGTCTTTACGTTGCAGGGCTTGCTTGGTACATTCGAGAGCTTTCTTTACAGCAAAATATTGATGATAGCCTGCAAGAATACGGGCTTTTTTATCCACTCCCATCGTGAGAGTAAAATCAGCAATAATATCAATGAAACGATGTTTGACAAAGATACCATTGAAGAAAGTTTCAAAATCGGCAAATGCCGTGCTTTCATAACTTCCGTCTGTGGTTTTCCACTCCATATATCGGTCGAGTGGTGCAGTAATCGTACCCACCCGAGTGTCTGCCATATCACTTATTACGAGCATTTGACAAGCAGTAAAGAGCTGTGGAACAATACGCATATAGTTTTGCAACTGTTGGTGGGCTTCCTCCGAATTAGTAACTTCACGAGAAGGAGACTTCAATTCAAAGACGGAGATAGGCAAACCGTTGATGAATACCACGATGTCAGCACGTTTGGTAGATTTGCCATTTACTACAGTCCATTGATTAGCTACAACAAAAGAGTTATTGTCTATATGGTCAGGGTTCGTTTCGATTATCTTGATATGGTCGCTGCGTAATGTGCCTTGAGCAGTCTTAAAAGTCACATCCAAACCGTTTTGTATCCAATCGGTAAGAGTAATATTCGCACCAACCAAAGGTAAACTGAATTGTTCGCGTATTTGACGGATGGCTTCATCTACGGCTGCGGCTTTGTCTGTTCCATTGATGACCAACATTGCCTTACGCAATACTCCCGGTATGGTTGCATCAGTAAGTTCCCTACCTGTTTCGGCTTCAAGTTCCGGACCATAATGATATTCATAGCCCATTCCCTTGAACAATGAGATTATTGATTGCTCATATGAATCTTCTGTAAAATGGAACGTATTAGGCATAATAGATTGGAATTAAATTATCATTTATACGGCGGTTCAGTTCAATTTTATCATCGAAGGATGAAAGAATATCAGCAATACATCTCTGCTCTTCAAGTTTTGGCAATAAAATAGGTATTTCAGCCATTAGCTTTGTGTTAATAGAAGGCATTGTTGCACCAACTGCTATACTCTTAATATATTGCTTAACAGACTCTTTGCAGAAATAGTAATATAAAAATAATGGATGGCAATTATTGCCACATCTAACGCGCAAGCATCTACCAGAAAAAAGCCAATCATTTTCAGCCGAAGTTACATATGAGCATCTATCTACAGAGCCAACGCGACTAAATACTATATCCCCCTCTTGTAGCAAATATTTAGAAAGCCTCTTTTTATCATCATCAGAGACCAATGGCAGATTTTTGTTTTGAAAATCGCCTATTCCCTAAGTGCTCAACTGTTACTATAGGAGTTCCAGTCGAAACATAGTCTTCATTATGTAATTGACTGCCAAAAGGACCAGTCCGTACCTCTGCAATATCTGATAATTTATATTCTTCCATAAATGAGAATTTAGCTGTTTCAATTATTCGTTTTAATCTCCCAAAAACCGTTTCTTTTGCCGTTTTTGCGCTCGATGATGCCTTTTTCGGTCAAATTTACGGTAATGGTCTTGACTGTTCTCTCAGATTTGCCTATATGCGCAGCGATTTCTTTTTGCGTAGCTTTAGGCTGTTCTCGCAAGAAGTTGAGCACGGCAACTTCTTCCAAAGTGCAACTCAAAGTGCAAATATTACACTTTGAAGCAACGTCATTGGATGTACTTGCACTTTGAATGTTTTGCGAAGAAGATTCCTGCACAAGCATTGTCCGATTCTTTAGCTCGTTATGCTCATGTAGAATCAAGTTCCGGAAGAATGCTTCAATATATTCGGTAGTAGCATAAATGCCTTTGCTCAAATTGTTGTAGTTGGCACGAACCAAGGCATTACGGAAATACCATGAATGATTGGCAAACGCTTCGTTGCTGATGTCGAAACCAAATGTGCGCAGGTATTTGATTGTGAACACTGCCGTGGTACGGGTGTTCCCCTCACCAAAAGCGTGAATTTGCCAAACTCCGGATATAAACTTGGCGATATGCGTGATAGCGTCGCTAATGTTCAAATCCTTATAGCTGAAATTCTTCTCCTGCATAAAATCATAATCAAGAGTTTCTCGTATGCTGTCGGCACTGGCATAAAGTACGGTCTCACCTTTCAGCACCCACTCCTTTTTGGTGATATTGTAATCCCTGACCTTTCCTGCGAATTTATAGATACCTTGGAAAAGTCGGCGATGAATGGTGATATATTCAACAGGCGAGAATGTGAACGTCTTCTCCGACAATATCTCTGCGATACGTGCCGACACCTTATCGGCTTCTTCCGTTCTGTCTTCTATGTCAGCTCGGACAGTCTTAGACTGATAGTAACTATCAATAAGTTGTTTGGCTTCTTCGATAGTTATATCTCCCTCGATATGTTGACGAGCCGTTTGTATCAGATATTCAGACGGTTTCAAATCGTCCACCGCCTGCAATCCGATAGCAGTCTGCCAAGCATAGCCTTTTTCTCTTTTCTGAGGCTCACCCTGTCTTATATATTCTTCAAAGTCATTCATAATATAAATATAGCAATTTGACCACAAATAATCGTAGCCTATTGTACTTCGTTTACGTAGTTTTCAATTTCACGATTCCACTTTATTGTAACTACACCGTTCCTTATCTCTGGATAGAAATAGATTGAATTTTTCTGAGAAGAAAGGTGTTGTGCATCTATTGAATAAATGCGTGTCCTTTTACCATCATTGACATTCATAATCAAAACATTAAAATCAGAACTACTTCCGTATTTTATCCTACATTTCTGACTTTTCCCTATATTTCTATTTATAATCTTTTCAATCATATTGCATTGTGTAAATGATTAATAATCAAAACTCATATTCCCAGACATTAGCTTAGGCAGGAGTGTATCACGGAGAGAAGCCAAACGAGAAATTTCTATTCCATTAGCTTGCTTTTTTGAAAGTAAGAGCGAAACAACAAGATTAAACCTTGATATTATTTCTTTGGGTGGAATAACAAATAATTCTCTCTCTAGCAAACTATTGATATTTAAATTCTTTAGTCCATTAGAACCATTTTCATATATAAACATCACTTTTTTGTCGTAAAGATATTGCCACAAAAAGTAAAAGAATAAAGAAAAACTTTCTTTAATCTCCAACGATTTGCAGAAGTTTGTACATATCAGCGCATTATCGCAATCTGCAATAAAAGTTTTATCAATTAGTACAATACGACCTGTCGATTGAGTTGGCGAACCACCGGAAATTTCTACAACAACATTTCCATCACAAAGAGTTTTCTCCCTAAAATTCTTTTCCAAGATATAGCGAATAGGCATTTTGCCTTTGCTTCCTTCTTTAATATCAGGAAAATCTGCACCTCTCATACAAAATGTCCTCATCGTGTGGTTTCCCATCTGTTCATCCTTACCCCAATCCCCGGATTTAACTTTTTCAACGAGGTATTTCAATGGCTTTACATTCCATCCATATGGTCTTCTCCCAAAGTCATCATCCACAAATTCGCCATCCTTAAACGGCTCGAAATCCACGAACCAAGCCTTGAACAACGCCTGTGCCTGCTGCTCTAAATTATCATTTATACGGCGGTTGAGCTCGATTTTGGAGTCGAGGGATGAAAGAACAGATACAATATCACTCATTGTATTTTCATTAGGAACAGGTATGTCTAAATTCCTTAATGCTCCCAATGAAATATATGGTTGTGATGAACCACTTCGTAATTTAGAAAGCTGCTGCTTTCCATGCGGTGAGGTTAAATAATAATATAACCATTTACATTTAAGTTCATTGCCTACTTTAAGAAGTCCTACATTTTTAATAGCATAATCTGTTTGTTTGGAAGACTCAATACAACAAAAACCACAATAAGCACCAATCATGCTTATAATAATATCCCATTGATCAACTTTACTCCGAGTAATAATCTTATTATAATCATCTTCTGATATTTTATAAGCACTTTCAAAATCAATGCGATTATCCTTAATATGTTTTGATGTAATAAGATATTTTCCAAACTCTGTTTGCTTGGGGCTATCATGCGTACCATCTGTCACATTATAGCAATAATCATATGCTTTTATAATATTCCACTCTTCCATAAATGAGAATTTAGCAGTTAGTTTGACCATCCAATTTATCTTCTATCTCTTTGATTGATGGCATTGTACCTTCAACCTTTTCAGGATAGAGCTTTTCAAGCTCATATTCGGATATTCCGAGAGGCTGGCTGCTTGATTCCAGCGCATATTGAGCCAATGTGTTGTTCTTCTGCTTACAAATAAGCAATCCGATTGTGGGATTGTCTCGTCCCTCTTTGCGAAGTAGATGATTACAAGCGACAACGTAACCACCCAACTGACCTGCGTCAGCAAAATCGAATTCTCCGATTTTTACTTCAACTACGACATAGCAAGATAATCTGAGATTATAGAAAAGCAGGTCTATAAATTTTTCCTTCTCAGCTATTTGCAAGCGATACTCTTTGCCTACATAGGCGAATCCGGTACCAAGTTCCAACAAAAAATTAGTGATATTGGTCAGCAGTGTATCTTTCAGTTTGCGTTCATTGTATTTCCCACGCAAACCAGTGAAAGAGAAATCGTAGGGGTCGCGTGTTAATTCCTGTGCCAAATCGCTATCCACATCTGGAAGTGTATTCTTAAAATTTGTCAGAGCCTTACCACTTCGCTCATACAGATTTGTACCCAACATATTCAGCAATATATCTCTACTCCAACCATTTTCCAATGTTTGGCGTACATAGAACAAAGCCTTACTTGAATCATTGGAACATTTGTCTATGATATAGCGGTGATGCCCCCAAGGTATTGAAAACAAATCGGAGTATAATCTTTCCACAAGTTGTGGAAGATTTTCCTTTTCAGATTCTTCCACAACTTGTGGAAGAATTGCAACCTGTTGGTTATAAAGGGTATAAAATCGCTTTGCGTATCGAATTGAAGTTTCGGACAGTCCTTCAACATCAGGCATTTCATGACGCAAGTCACGGCTTAATGTAGCGTAAAACTTACTGCCATACTTGTTATCTGCTTGTTTCTCCTCAATATCTTTACCAAGCTCCCAATAATAGCGCAGCAGTTCTTTATTCACCTTTATTGCTGCCTTGATTTGGCTACCACGATAACGCTTTACAAGCTCATCAACCCATAAAGAGTAATCCTTATCTAATATGCCGATTGATTTATCCATAATTATTTTTCGGTTTCTATTTCATTAATTTTCAACTCACCTGACATTAGCTTTGGTAAAAGTGTGTCACGCACTTTTGCCTGTTTTGCATTTTCAAGGCTGTTAGAAAGTATCGTTTTGATGAAAGGTAGAACTATTTCGCCAAACTTTTTCACATAAGGGCTTTCATTTGAGTATATGGGCAAACATTCAACATCTTTAGTATTAATTCCGGGAATCGCAGCCTTACCTCCAATTGAATTTAATTGGTTCATAATGTATGGTGTTTGCATATAAAAATAAGCAAACACATTATAGCCACAGTCCATTAAGTCCAAAAGAAAAACGTGTTCATTGATATACATTTCATTGAAAGGGAATCCTTCTCCAAAAATAGTGAAATTTGGAATAAAATACCCCGGCTTGCCCCGTCTTTGTAAATCAATAGTTCATATCCATTAATTTTTCCTTTTTTTATCGTTTGAGCATATTCTTCGGGGATATATTTTGTCTTAGAGTAATCATAATATCCCAGCCCCTTAATGTTTTTCTGCTCCAATGCTCGGAACGCCTATCAATGTAGCTCCACCTTTCGGTCTTTTCCCGCTTTCTATATTATGAGGTATATTTTCAATATATGTTATTGGTAGCTCTTTAGGAGTACTCCCCCAATACAGAATTGACAAATTCACCGTCCCTGAACGGCTCGAAATCCACGAACCAAGCCTTGAACAACGCCTGTGCCTGCTGCTCTAAATTATCATTTCCGTGTTTATTTTTGGGAAAAGATAAACCTCTATCGTATGCCAAACAATACCACATGCTAATTTATAAATTTACGGTGAGAGAGTTTGACATTATTTTGATTAACCATCGCATAGTGCATGGTGGTATCAATCTTGACATGACCAAGCAAGCGTTGCACTTGCTCTACAGGCATACCTTTGTCTATAGCCATAGTAGCTAAGGTACGGCGAAACTTATGAGGGTGAACACGTACGATTTTTGCCAAACGACCGATTTTGCGCAAACGGGTTTCCACGCCCGAAATCTCAAGCCGTTTATGCGGTTTTGCCAACGAAACAAAAAGTGCTTTGTTCCGGTCTTTACGAGAAGCCAAATATTGTTGCAAATGAATTTTTGCACGGGCGTTGAAGTAAACAATACGTTCCTTGTTACCTTTGCCGAAAACAATACATTCGCGCTCGGAAAAATTAATGTCTTCACGATTGAGCTTCACCAGTTCACCCACACGCATACCCGTAGAAGCCAACAAATCAATAATGGCAAGGTCGCGAATTTTGGTACAACTATCCCGTAGCTGTTCGATATTCTCATCACTCAACACCTCTTTCACCTGTGTCCCAGTTTTTACCTTGTGTATCCTGCGGACAGGACTTTTGACAATATAGTCTTCTTCTTCAAGCCAAGCGAAGAATGACGAAAATATCCGACGGATATTATC
>ENA-OQKS01000228-OQKS01000228.1-human-gut-metagenome-genome-assembly--contig:-NODE-228-length-17796-cov-3.135322_pt1 | contig 17796 bp, 20 predicted proteins | sample MGYA00242804_ERZ504808 | MGnify/ENA primary metagenome ERZ504808 (study PRJEB26092, sample SAMD00036375) | human gut metagenome | host: Homo sapiens | study: EMG produced TPA metagenomics assembly of...
TATTCATCAAGGTAAGCCTTCTGAACATTGTTTTAGACCTGACGTATCACCAACCAACTCCCCCATTTTTTCCAACATTTAATCCAGTCTTTTGATGCGTACTGTTCACTTAATATTCGTATCTTTTCTATCGTTGATCTTGCATTGGTAATAACCTTTGTATCATCAAGTGCAATACTTACCTTATCTTTCTCAAATGCCTCTTTAGCATCCTTCCACACCTTAAAAAATTGCTTATATAATGGGCTGTCTTTACCTCCTAATATACTTTTTGCTTCATCGTCACTCAAAGTGAATGGAAGATCAACACCTTTTTCTTTGAGTTTCTTTTGTACTGTATCTATTAAATATTGCGCTTCATTCTCATAATCAGTCAAAAAACCAAAAGCATAAGTTGAAGCATCCTTCTTACTTGCCCCGGCATTGATAAGTTGTTTGTATATATCCCATTTCTTTGAAACATCAGATACGTACCTTTCAAGTTCTTTTGTAACCTTATCCGAAGCTTCTTTCATAGCATTGGCATCAATATCCAAAAGGACTTTCCGTATAGAAACTTTCAATTCTCTACGCTCTTTGGTCTTATCGTCAAGCTGGTTAAGAATCTTATTCAATTCATCCCGATAATTGCCAATATTCACAGGTTCTTTACCTTTGAATAAGGAGTCAAAAATACCCGATCCTTTAACCTTATTGGCAGCTTCTCTCTTTCCAACAATGTCAATCCACTTCTTATATTCAGAATATGCCTCCTTTAGTAAGTTTACCCGTTCTTTCAATCTTTCGGCGAAGGCATCCTTTTTGTCTCTTATCCTTACTTGGATCAGTGAGAGAAAAAACCGAATTTCTTTGGCTCCTTTCTCGCCGGCTTGCATTATGTCGAAAGCCTTTTATTAATCTGATACAATTTGCTTCTGCCAATCAGGAATCTTTGATAAGTCAATGGTTCCAATACCTGATAAATCTATTCCAGCCTTAATCAATTATCGGTCTTCAATTGATTTGTTGTCTCTTTCGCTTCCTTGTACGCTTTTTGTATTCCTTCAATGATTTTCTCTGAATCTGTGGAAACCTTTATTTGGGCTTCAAATTGCCCATCTGTAGCTTCATTGAACTTTTTCTGCAAATCAGAAAAACTTTGACTGGTTTCTGTATATTCAGCATTAATCTTGATATTAAACTCTTCTTCAAGAGTCTTCTCGTTAAAGAAGTCTCGCATATATTTCGGCATCTTCTCGAACGTATCAAAGAAAGAACTTATATCCAAACCGATAGCTATTTTCTGCGCATCACTCAAATTGTCCAAATCCCAGCCGGCAGCTTCCAGTCTCGACTTGTACCCAGATAGGAAGTCCTTCATATCCGGCAATACATCTTCCATATAAATACGCTTAGAATTTTTCCACGCTTTCCGCAATTGAAAAATATCATCTCTATATCCTCCAGTGAAAGGCAACTCATTATTCAGGCTGGCCAACGCTTTAGGGTATTCTTTGAGAATGGAAAGCTGCTCTTTCAACGGTTTACCCGAAGCTGCTTTAGCAAAATCATCATGTTTGGTTATAACTTTCTGCATGGCGGTAGAATACTCGATATAGCTGCCTGACATGCGACCAATAATCTTATTTACCCGTTCCTCCGCTTTGATGTAGTCATTGATATTTCCAAGAAAGCTGTCATCAAAATAACCGTCAGTCGCTTCATTGGCATGTTCAGACGTACCTTTTATGTCATTAAGCAGTCTATAAGCCTCTTTTGTATCATTCAAAGCATTCCGAAGCAATATATATTGTTCTGCAAGACTTTTAACTGTATTTCCTTCATCATCAGTCTTAAACGTTTCATTAAAAGTGTCTGCCCAAACCGGGGGAATAATCCTTTTAATGCTGTTTTCATTTCTTCAATGGAAGAAATCAGTGAGGCATCATTCGCCTTAAAAGGATCAACATCAGCAAATTTTTGAGCTTCTTTCGTTAGGTTCTTGAAACCGTCTTGTGCTCTTGTTGTCAACTCGGAAATACGCTCGTTCATCTCGTCAGCCTTTTGCCCGGACTTATACCATAATTCAGCAATAGCAGTAAGCCCAGTAAACAAAAGCATGTATGGATTAAAAAGCAAACCTTTTAATGCAACTCCTACTTGTTTTATACCATAACCCAATGAGATCATGGCTACACGCCATTTACTTGTTGAAAGTGCAGCCGACATTTCAGCACGAGATATACCAAGTAGCTGCACAATATGACCGGCTTGTCCTGATTTCAATTTTCCAAGTGCCATTAACCGCAAGGCATACTCCTTAGTTAAAGCTCCACTACTTGCCAACGCTTTCCAATCTGCGGTTGTCATAGTATTACTTGAAGCTATAAGTCCTTTTTCCGCATTAGTAAGTGTACGATAACTGGATGCGACAACAAGATTGGCTGCTGCCTTTTGCTTGGCAGCAAGCGTACTTTTTATAAGAGCCGCACTTTCATTCCCAATCAAGCGGTTTGCGCCAAATGTAGCTACCTTATATACTCCAAAGGCTCCAACGGCAGCTTCGATAGCCGGTACAACTTCTTTCCAATTTTGTGCAAGGGTGGTAAGGCTTTCGGCAGTCCATTTCAATGTACTACCCATTGACTCCGCAATATCACCAAGCATAATGTCAATCGCATCAGCCAAGTTCTTCCATTTGGACTTAACTGATTCTGAAAGAACTTCCTGCATGTTATTAAACATGCCACCATCATCCGTAAGTTCCCAAAGAACATCTTTTACATCCTCAAACGTAACCTTCTTTTTCGAGATCATATCAAGCACTTCACCGGCACTGACAATGCGGCCTTCCAACTTGCTGAATCGCTCGGCCAGTTTATCCACCATAGGAATGTTCGCTTCCGTCAATTGTCGTAATTCCGTTCCTTTCAAGAATTTAGCAGCCTTTATCTGACCGTAGGCCAATATGATACGCCCCATATCAACACCTACACCGGCTGATATATCAGCCAGCCTTTTCATGGTATCATACAATTCATTGTATGGTATAGAATATGCGGAAAGTTGCTTGGCATACTGATTCAAATCCATAATCCCGAATGGAGAAGCAACAGCCAGTTTCTTAATTTGATTGAATATGGTTGTAGCTTTGCCTTCATCTTGCAGAATAGAGGCCATTGCAATTTTCTGATTTTCCAACTCACCACCAATATCAACCACTGCACGCAAAAAGTTCTGTGCTGCATAAATGGAGTATAGCCCCAAAAATTCATTTCTTAATTGTCCGACAATACTCAATTGACTGTTCATTGCTCCATTCATATTGAGAGTGGCTGTCATGTGCCGTCTTGCTGCATTGGCTGATCTCTCACGGGCATTAGCCAAATCCAGTTCCGCTTTGGCGGCACGGGCGGCTCTTTGTCGCGCAAGCTCACGTGCGGCTGCGGCAGAAGCTTCCGCTTTGGTTTGAATGGCTGCGGCTTTGGCGGCGCGTAAATCACTTGCTGTAAAGTTTGTATTCAACCCGGCGGCTTGCAAGGCGGCACGAACAGCTTGTGTGGTACTGGCCTTATCCACTACCACATTGATCTTAAACTTCTCACTTTGAAGCAAAGTCTTCATATCACCAACCAACTTCTTCTTGTCAAAACCCACATCAAGTTTTGCCTGCAAGTCTTTGGTGATTTCCGCTTTCAATTTTTTACGTTGTTCCGCTGTCTTATCACGGAATAAAATATCGAAGTAAAGGTTTCCAAGATCAGCCATATATTATTGTGTTTGTATTACTTATAATCATTGATATTAATTGCTGTTTCTCCATTGCCATACTTGTCTTTCCAGCGTTTGGCAGCATCCTCTATATCACTTACGGAAGGGGATTTGAAGTTTTTTGTATCGTGTTTCTTTCCCTTGCTGTCTTTGTCACAATCTGTAACCACAATAGACACATCCATTGCCAACAATTCAATTTGTGCATTTGTAAGTACCCAATAAATACCAAACAAAGGTTTACTTATTGGAATCCCAAATAGTCTCAAAGGCTCTGTCAACCACGGATAGGACTTGCCTATTTCCCACGTTTGTCCGTAGCTGGTTCGTGAAGGATATGCTCTGCTTCCTCTTTTGTCATTGTCATCATCGTGTCCTTCATCGCGGTCAGATATATGGTAGCTGTCAAGTAGTCTTCCACTGGAATTTTTTTTTTGCCGACAGCTATAACCTTCATCAGCTCATGATCTCCATATTGTTTGATATAAAAGAACCAACGCCACAAAAAGGGATAGAGGAACTTGATTTTCCAATATCCATTCAAAATGATAGCGGCTGCACATTGGCAGCTGATCTTATCATCATTCCCTGATTTCTGCATCGTACTGGTGAATTTGCGTATAGTCCCTCTTTTCAGCCACGAAATGCCATATTTCTTTCCTCGGACTTCCACATAATCCACACTGTCTTCCATCACATCATTCAATAATTTTTCATCCTCCGATTTAGGAAGTGTTATATTGTTTTCTTTTGTCATACTTTATTGTGTTTTATACGAAAAAAAGGTAGGTGGCCGGTATCAAGTAGCTCACCACCTTTTCGCTGATATGAATTTTGCAAAGTGTTATATCCTAAACTTTTTAGTCGGATGCTTTTTTACGTAAAATGTAAATAGAGGCCCCCTTAGCATCATTCAACGGAGAAACAGATACATTAAAGTACCCCGGCTTGTCCTGCTCGCTGACGAGGTTGCTATACCCCTCGATATTCGGTAAGAACAAGGCTGTTTGACGGTCTTCACTACGCATGAAGAGTCCTCCGGTTACTTTCTTCGGTTCAATATTGTAACCTTCACCTTCATAAGTCTCACCATCAATCGTAGTAGTCATAGTCACTGTTTCCGCTTTCTTGTTCAGTAACAAGTCATTGATTTTTCCTGCCACGGAAGGTACTTGAAACTGAATATCGGAATCTCCGGCATTAGCAACGGAAGTCCAAGTGGCACCGGTTGTCAACTTGATCTTGGAAACATCGGCAGCTCCGGTATCAAATGTAACTCCATCAGAGAGTACCGGTAGCTCCATATCAAAAGCCGCTAAAGTTGCGAGGTCACTATTGACTTTGGACACATAATAAACCTCCTTCATTTGATTAAAGAGCACCTTTAACTCTTCCAGTTTGGTAGTAATAGAAATCTCTGCCATAATCGTATTTTTTTAAGTTTGTGTCATTTGTTTATTATTAGCTTCGCTTGTATAATTAAAGAATGAAAACCGAGTCCGTCATTTCCTCCGGGAAGTAATCGTGGACTTACAGCTGAAAACAATTCCGTCACTATTGGAAATTTTGAAACCACTTCCATTTGCATTTCATCCAAACGGACTGTATTCTCAATACCGTTTGAGCGATCATGCGCAAAGACGTTTATCTGACAGTAAGTGTCTTGGTAGGTACTTCCTTTATCTTGGATAGTTTGTGGCAGCCGGATAACAACAAAGTCCTTCATTGCCTTTTGTTCAGCAGCCGGACGATCTGTTATAAAAACTTTTTCACTAATGCCGGTTACTGCATCAGCGATTTGTTTTAATATATCCATACGTCTATAAACTATCCGTCCCATTATCTCATTGGTTTAAAGTTCTTGAACAATGTGTTTTGTGCCCTTTGAAATGTTCCGGTCAGAACATCTGCATTCAACACATTCTCCAAATAGGTTGAATATTCAGTACCCGTACACATTACTATCTCAAACCCTTTACGTGATTCTGACTTATATTTTTTCAAGAAATCAAAGGAGAATGCTTCACCATACCCCTTATCAGTTTCCACCGTTCCGGTAAAACGTCTGCTCTGATTATCATAACTGACACCTACAAATGTTTCACCTTTAGTCAGCTTCACTCTCACCGGCTGTTTCATTGAATCACCACTACAAACGAAATAGGAAAATCTACCGTCCATGAATAATCCGCACGCATAACTGGTTATTGTATTACCCGTAAGATTCCGAAAGCCAGACTTATTATCAAGTGCATCTTGGATAAGGTCTTCACAACATTTAATCAAGACATCAAAGATATATCCTGAAACAAGTTCCTTTGCTTTTTTCATTCCTTCGTCAAACAATATGTCATTACTCCGGTTATCCATAGGTTAATTCTTTGCAAGATTGAAATACACAGTTGTTCCCAAATTTCCAGCATAGCTATCAGTAACCATACACTTGACCTGAAGTGCCTTGTCTGTCCGTAACATCTATCAAATCACCGGCCAATATCCCTTCAACAATTTCGGGAAGGCTCAACAGATAATCGCTTTTTATCACATTATCAGTTTTGAATGTTCTCAAATTTGTACTACCTTCCTTTCGGCATATACCTTCATACAAGATCACTTTCTTACCATCACTGAAAGAATCCTCACCTATAATTCGGTAAACAGTACATTTGTGCGGATGCCGTGGATTGTTCACTTTCATACTCAAAAATTGACAATTCTGATTTTACTACCCTTTACAACTTCTTCATCCCATTTTTCATACAGTTCTTTCGCCATTTCACGTAGTTGTCGCTTGTCGTATGCGCTGGTCTGCCAACCCCCTTCCTTATGCTTCCATCCCCCGTCACTGTCTTCGGTATCATTCTTACTGCTTGGAGTGCTTGCACACCACATGTAAATATCGGCAGTGGCAAGATCAAGCTGTCTTTCAGTCAGTTCACTTACCATTGTTCCAAAAGCGATTTTCCGCTTGACAAGAACCCTTTTGAGGGCGTTATCCGCTATTTCATAAGCGGTTGCGCCACTCAAAAAGTCCTCAATGGTCATATCTTCCGTATGAAAAAGTTCCTCACTCATTCTTGCATGAAGTTAAGACTTACACGGTCACAGTAGAGATAAACATATACTGCGGCATTCTCGGTACACACATTTGGGCAGCTTCACTTTCAATATAAATTGAATGAGTTTCAGGATTGGCTCTCTGTGTCAGTTTCAAACGTCCACCGTCATAAGAAGCAACCTTGTTAGCCTCGTAACCCAAAGTCAAAGGTTCCACACCTTGAATGGTACCGATCTGACCTACCGGTATGAATGCAATGTTGGTAGCCTTGAAATTTTCCACTTGTTCAGTGATAAGATCAGGCTGTCCGTCCGTATCCTTACCGGGTTTATCAACAAAAGCATAGCTGTCACGTGGTACGATTTCATCCACCTTAACCAATTTCTTGAAAATGGCTTTCAGCCGGTCTTCATCTTCATTCTGTGCATTGGCAATAACTGTACTATCATCCGTAACAGTCGGATAGAGGGAATGACCGATACGTTTAAGAACTGCGGTATGAGTCATTAAATCATCCCACAAGTCCTGCGCCAGTTCCATCCTAATCTTGCCTAAATAATGATATTTACGGCGAATCTCTTTCACTCTGTTCTTTATATCCATAATCGGATCAGAGGCAGAGCCTTGATTTGCCGGAATATGTTCATCCTTAATCCACCAACGGCTTGTACCGGTCAATACTTGATAATGGTTTTCAGGGATATTAAAATCAATAGTGATACCTTTCAAGCCACGTGGGTTGTTATCAGTATCAATAGTGAACTTACCCGTGGAAACAATTCTCATTCGCTGGTGAGTAAGCGCATTGTAATACGATCCGATAAGACCGTCAGCACTTTCATCAAGCAAGCCCAAGAATACATTCTGCATCTCTTCCGTCAATGCGGACATGCCTACCCGTTGCAACAGTTGTAATTGTTGTCTTACAGTCACACGGTTCAAACGATAGAACTTCTTTTGAGTCGGGATGTTACCCGTCCGTCCTCGAGTTCTCCCAACTGCAGCTTCTATAGCCCGGACCTTTCCGGTATCAACGTAAGCTGGCAGCGTTTTAACGCCGAGGCTCGTAATAAGCTGGAGAAAGTATAATCCAACTTGGTTGCTTCAAATTCAAAACCATCAATTTGGAGAAGGTCATACTTCTCCTTGTAACGGTCAATAAATTCTTGCCAAGTGTCCCCACCAAGCCCATATTCGATAACCTTGTACAAATCAATAGGAAGTGTATTCATACAATTGTCGTGTTTTAAATGTTATTTTCAAATTCTTCTACTGCACCCATACAATTTGAGGAAGTGTAGTAATCTTTTGCAGGATAGCAACCACTTTTTCGTCAAACATGTACTGATAAATCTCTCCGGCATAGACTACTGTCCCACTGGCCTTCGTGTTTTCACTGGCTACAAGAACATCTTCTTGCAAATAGCCATTAATACCAAGAGTGGTAATATCTGATTCAGCCGCCTTTAATCTGTTCGTCCGTATAGGCTTTTAAAAGTCTTGCCTGAAAGATCAAACTTCACTGCTGTACCGGCAGGAATCTTGCCAACCGCAACCCAATCGGAAATGTTACTCACCATACCACCGCCCGGATAACGGTGACGGATTTCACGCCACACTTTACGGGCATGTCCGTATTTCACAGTGTTCACATCAAACGTGTTACCCATTGTTCCCATACATTTACTGTTTTTAGAGTTAATAATTTCAATTCTTCTTCCAGCCTTCCTTCTTGCCTTTACGTTCAAAGTATCTGCTGGCTGCATTGTGTTGTGTTCCACCTGAACCGTCAGAAGTTCTTGGGGCAGTGCCATATCCCCTGCACGCTTTATATTCTGCATCATATTTCGGCAGAAATTCAGTAACCAGTTCATCCACAGTTTTCTTGGTATCGAAAGTTACCCCTTGTAAGGTCTTGCTCAACACATAATCATCATTCGCTTGCTTGGCCTTCATTGCAGCCGTAACTTTCTTTAGCAGGTCAGCTTGAACCTTTTTGCTGTCTTCTGCATCTAAACGTGCTTCTAATTCTTTCAGCTTCTTCTCCAGTTCATCATCGTTTTTCGGTGGTACCGGTGGAGTTGGAGGTGTCGGGGGAGTCGGTTGGGGCTTATAGTTTTTCTTAAAGTCCTCAACTTTGGTTGCGACATCGTGGTTGTATTGCCCTTGCATCCCTTTCAGAAAACCCACTGCTTTGTTCCAATAAGCCTCGTCAGGCTCCGAACCTTCGGCTATGGGATTAAGTTCTATATACGTCTGTAATGTCTGCGGTGAAAAACTGGTTTCTCCAAGTTTCTCGCTTAATGTGGATAAGATTTTTTCTTGTTCCATCGTGTTTATTTTGTGTTTATGTTGAATAAAAAAAGAGTCAGACAATGCTTTTTGCATCAATCTGACTCTTTGGTCTTATTTTTCATTTAATAGTGGGCAGTATTGGACTCGAACCAATGAAGACGAAAGCCAATAGATTTACAGTCTATCCCGTTTGCCACTTCGGTAACTACCCGTTTTGCGGAAGTAGAAGGATTCAAACCTCCGAAGCCTTTCAGCTTGCCTCTTTAGCAAAGAGGTGGTATCGTTCACTCACCCATACTTCCAATATGCGGCCTACAAGACATCTCTGTGAAACCACCGCATTTCCCTTGTACTTCGGACGTTATTCATTTTGTGTAGCGTATCAGAGAATCGAACTCTGGTTTCCACCGTGAAAAGGTGACGACCTAACCGTTAGTCGAATACGCCATTTGTTGAGATACAAGGATTTGAACCTTGAATAGCAGAACCAAAATCTGCTGTGTTGCCATTACACCATATCTCAATATGCGCGAAGAGAAGGACTCGAACCCCCGACAATCAGGTTTGGAATCTGACGTTCTTCCAACTGAACTATCTCCGCTTCATTGCGCCCGGTGATAGAATCGAACTACCAACCTTTACATTAACAGTGTATTGCTCTACCTATTGAGCTAACCGGACAATATACCTATACTCACCTGACCTGCGATACCCCCATTATGGCGTACCTGTGGGAATCGAACCACACCGTATAGGTTTTGTGGAAAGAGATGAAATCGAATCACCTTAACCGGATTTTCAGTCCGGCGCATACACCACGTCTGCCATCTTTCCATATTCTCCCTTTATCCCCATACGCCGCATCGAAGGGAGAAACAATGCAGCAACTCCAACTATTGTTGCGGAGATTCGACTCGAACGAATGACCTTTGGGCTATGATCCCAACGAGCTACCAGCTGCTCCACTCCGCGATATTATCCTGAAAACTACTTTGTACCTACAATATCCACATTTATGTAGCTCTTGCATCTACGACACTTCACTCTCAATATAACAACACCATTGACATAGCTTATATCAGTTAGTTTCTGACCGCATATCGGACATAAAACTATCTTGTTGTATATTTCCCTTTGATCTGCATCTTTATCCGCACTAACTTTTATCATACTCCATGTTTTCGTTGCAAATATATGTACTGGATTTCTTTTCTCAAAACATTTTTGATATTATTTTCTATTAAAATGTAGAAAATAATACTCTTTATGCGTATTTTTGTACTGTAATATTAGAATCAGAGCTTATAGGCCGGTCTCCACATGTGTAATGTGAGGATCGGTTTTCTTTTTATGGAGAAATATAGTGGAATAAAAACGGTTAATGCCAGTTTGGTGCTTGATTATGAATATATCCAAATGTTAAGGGACGCGGATAGGAAAATTCCTAATCCGAATAAGATAATCGCACAAGGTGGAGGGCAGGAAAACATGCTCTCCACCCCGGCTGATATTACCATCTGTGGGGGATGCCGTGGGGGAAGTAAAACTTTTACTCTTCTTATGGAAACATTGAAAGATATAAAAAATAAAAACTTCCGTTCTGTTCTTCTCCGGCATGAGATAGACGATCTCTCTGATATGGTAGAAACATCATCCACCTTATATGATGATTTTGGGGAATACAACAAGTCCAAAAACGACATGCGTTGGAATTTCTATAAAGGTGGATTTTTAAAATTCAGCTATCATGCTGACACACTTGACGATTTCAAAAAGCGTTTTCAAGGTAAACAGTTCGCATATATAGGTGTGGATGAAATAACCCACATGGAATATCTCAAATTCAAATACCTTATCACTTGTAACCGTAACGCCTTTCATATCCGTAACCGCTTTATTGGAACATGTAACCCTGATCCTGACAGCTGGGTTGCAAAATTCATTGACTGGTGGATCGGAGAAGACGGTCTTCCAATCCCGGAACGTGATGGCAGAGTCCGATATTGCTTTATGGACGGGGACAATGTTTCAGGTATATATTGGGGAAATACCCGTGAGGAAGTATATGAGCAATGCAAGGATATTATACACGCCTACTGGAAGCCGGAGTATGAGCAATATGGTACACCACAAGAACTGTTTATCAAGTCAGTTACTTTTATTGAAGCAAAACTTTCCGATAATGTAAAACTGATGTCTTCTGATCCGACTTATTTGGCTAACCTTGTCAACCAGTCAGACGAACAACGCGCACGCGATCTTGACGGTAACTGGAAATACAAAGCTGCCGGAGATGATATAATAAAGCTGACTCACATGGAAGCCTTATACCGCAATTCCATGCAGATAGGTGATGGAATACGCCGGGTATCGTGTGATGCGGCATTTGAGGGTGGCGACAGTCTTGTCATGTGGCTGTGGGAAGGATGGCATATAAGAGACATATTTGTTTGCAAACTTGACAGCAAGAAAACAGTCGATACCGTAAAAGCGGTGCTGGAAGAATGGCATGTAAGGGAAGAATGCTTCACCTATGACCTTAACGGACTCGGACAAATATTCAAAGGTTTTTTCCCGAATGCAATCCCATTCAATAACAAAGAAGCCGTGGAAGAGAAATTCAAATACATCTATACGAATTTAAAATCACAAGCGGCATATCTGTTCGCACAAAAAATTATCAACCGGGAGATTTCCATTGAACCGACTCTTCTTGAACGCAAGTTCTCCGGCAAAGGGTTTGAGAAAGTTCCCCTTAGACAGATTCTCGACAAGGAAAGGAAAGCGATACGAAAGGATGAAGACAGTGAAGAGAAAGGCTGGACTATTATCAAGAAGATTATAATGAAAAAATTAGTAGGCCATTCTCCCGACTTCATAGAAGCATTGCTTATGCGAATGATTTTTGAAATTAAACATAAACGCAAACACATAAAAGGTTTAGGATTAATATGATAGCAGAGATTCTTACAAAAAAGCCTTTTGCAAGGGTTACTCCCGAAGGTTACTTGCAAGGCAGGATTACGAGCGATTTAAGAAACGCATCGTTCACAAACAACAGTGATAGGCTGACATGGCAGCTCATTTCGCAGGCTGATTTTATCCGTGAGTTTTATCCTTCAGGGCACAAGATCAATTCGGAATTGTTTTACCCGGACAGACTGAAATATGACGAAGAGAAGAAACGGTTCTTCCAGGAGAAAGTATTCCGTGCTTCTTTTCCCTTTCAGATGATAATCACTATCCAACAACTTGTACATCTATGTGGCAATGACATTCATCATGAGCTGACCGATACCAAAGTTGATGAAAGTTCACGGGAAATATTTCTCGAATTTCAAAAAGGGTGGCTGGATAAGAATATGGAGATTGCATTTTACGAATATGCCAAAAGTGTAAAAATAACGGGAGATGCAGCAATCGTATTCTATATGAATGAAGGCAAGGTGTTCACCAAGAATCTCTCCTATTTTGATGGTGACACTCTTTATCCTCACTACGATTCCATAACCGGTCAAATGACACTGTTTGCCCGACGATACAGCGACTATGACGAAGAGGGAAAGGAACTCATTTCTTGGGTAGAAGTGTGGGACAATAAAAAAATGTACCGTTACCGTCAAGATAAAAGGGGAATAGCCGGAGTAATAAACAAAGTGAAACAGTATTTCGGTATTGAAGGATATACATTAGTGGAAGAACACGATCATGGATTTACCGAATGTCCGGTTGTATATTATCGGGACAAACACGGTGCCTGCTGGAGCTTTTCACAAGATAATATCGACAAGTACGAACTGGCTATTTCCCATTTGTGTCAAAACAATATGGCATACGCATTTCCAATCATGTTACTTAAAGGTGAAGATGTTGAGATTCAGGGAGATATGTATGGTGCGGTAAAAGCTATCACTATGGGGAAGGATGATGATGCAGGCTTTATGAATCGTCCCGAAGCATCACAATCATTTGAACTTCAAATTAATACATTACTTAAAATGATTTTTATGGGGAGTTTTGTTGTCATGCCTCCCGAAGTAAAGTCAGGAGATTTGCCGGGTGTTGCTATCAAGCTGATCTATTCACCATCTTTGGAAAAAGCCATGATTGACTGCAAGGAATTTGACGAATCAATAGACAAAATGAAACGGCTGTTCCTGCACGGATATGGAACAGAAAAAGGCCAACTTACCAAATTCCTCAATTTGAAAATCTTTTCGTGGGCGGTTCCATACGTCCACCAAAATGCAGCCGAATTGGTATCGAACTTGGTACAATTAGTCGGTGCCGGTATTTTATCAAAAGAAACCGGTTCGGAAGAATCCGGTTATGGGAAAAACAATGAATGGGATCGTATCATGCGTGAATATAAGGAACAGCAACAAGCTGACTTGCTATATACAACTAGAAAATCAAAGAAAAATGAAAGTAAAGAGGGTAATGCAAAATGATCTGTACCAAAACGCGGAGCGCGAAAGCAATCTCGTACTCCGCGCTCCGAATCCAATGTAACTATACATCGGAAAAAGCCGCCTCTGCCTACATAAAATAGACAGAGGCTTTACTTTTTCAACAACTTGGTTGATAAGCTTGTGTTATAACAAGTCAACTTCTACATTGCAAATGTAATGAATGAATTGAATATGACACTACTTTCGATACAATTTTTTATTATAAGGCTTTCGAGGATATTTCCGGTTAAGCTTCTTTTGCAGATCATCATTGATACTTTCATTCAGAAGGATTTTAGAGTTTAGCACCCGGACTTCTCCAGTAAGTTCCATAATAGTTTTGGATTGTGTCGCATTTTGTTTTGAAAGTTCAACATTGGCAATAGCCAGTTTGCTGCATTCTGATGCAAGATGATTGAGTTTCTTTGTGCTGATTAATGATATTCCAAACATAATAATTCTGATATTTAACCTATTAAATAATTATATTGCTGATACGGGAACAGCAAAGCATTTACAATGGCCGTGATACGGTGGTAATTTGTCCCATTCCACATGAAATCCGACTTCATCGTCACAAATGTTACAAGGATAGGAGCTGCCACGCATGACAAAGAACCCTATGGCTCCACTGGCTTTAGCTTGCAATTCCCAATGCTTCATCCAACCCTCTGCCACAGCATACTCCGTCAAATCTGACAGTGCAGTCCAAGAGCTTACAGTACGTCCTACTCCAAAAGACTCCTGAACACCGATTCTTGAAATAATAGAATAACCCTTTGAAATAGCTCTCTGTATATGCTCATTAAGCAATGGCGTTTTTACCGACTGCCTGATAGATGAAAGTAGTTTGTCTTTGGAAAGGTTCAGTAGTAATCCAGCGGCAATGGCCGTTTCAACCTCCTTTGAAAACCGGTCAACATATTCTCTTGCGCGTTGTGTGAAGGTTTTGCCGTATGATTCTCGCGTTATATATGTTATGATTACATCCTTATTGTCCTCATGTGTCGCTACTGCCAAAGTATAAGTATAGTCTTCAATTATTTCAAGAAGGGATAAAATTATGGCATCCACTTCCTCCTGCAACTGTCTGTTTGCTGCAAAACGGAATAATTCAGGGCTGATCTTGTACCGGTATGAAATATCTATAATTTGTTTTGCCGCCTCGATCATCACAATTTGAAGATTAGTGCGCATGGACAGCTCCACATCCAGACGTTGACGGAGATATTCTTTGGCCTCTTCAATTTCCTTATCAGTCGGTATCCTCATTTTTACGTTCCTCCTTAATACCTTCCTTGATACTATTCATGCTTCTTTCTTCTTCCAGTATCTTGGCATCATCTTCCGGTGATACCGATTGCTGCAAGCTTCGTAGCCGTTCGGTAAGATCAGAATAGCTTTTAAAAAATTCTTCCATAAACTTAACATCGGGAGTTGCATTACTGATAAGGAAACATACTTTGATCCATGTTTCTAAATATTCTCGAAGTTCCTTATTGTTGGCTAACTCCCGAATCCGAGAGAACATTCCGTTGTCATCCCGAAAACGCATACTCCAAAAACCTGACACTGCCTTAATGCTGATCCAGTCATGTTCACTACCATTATCTCTCGTAACAATAAAGTTACCTACCTGAATACCGTTTGTTTTTTTGCCCATACATGTCTTTATTTAATTGTTTCTCAATATATTGTTTCCTTTTATAGCGCATTTTTCCAATATCAAAGTTATACCTCCACCATTTTTTCCTTATGCAAAACAGATGTGTCGGAATTGGAATGCCCAAATGCACATATCTATATGCAGCCTTTTCCTTCCAATTTCTACTCATAATCAAACATCTACAATTTCAAATTCATCCGCATGTTTTTCTCCAATCCACAGTCTTTTTTGATTTTCAGTAGCCGTCTCATAAATTCTTCCTCTCTTGGAAAGATTTCTTTTCCTGAAAATAGCTTCTTCTCCTAATTCGTTATACATTTTTTATTGAAGGTGATAATCCCTTTGCCCTGCAAAAGAACAGTCCCGTTTCCTTATGTCTAAATTTTACTGCCATTCTTATTCCTCCCACGGATTTTCATCTTCTTCCTCAACGTAAATCCGTTTTAATTTGTCCGATACTTCTTTTAATTCACGCTTCATTTGATTTATATGAAATTCAACTGGCATAGGAATTTCCAATGCTCCCCGCAGGTTATCAATTCTTTCAATAATCTCTGCAAATTCATCCGGTGCGATCATACTATTTGGTTCTTACTTTTAATTGTTTGATAATCTTCTCCACAGCGTCCAATTCAAAAACTGTTGTTCTTTTCTCCATGTGGTACGTCCCTTCCAGTTTCTTCTCCCGGAACAAACGCTGGACTTGATAAATGCTTAATGACAAGCAGGCCGCAAGTCCTTCATGGGTATAGGCATATCGTTTGCCATCTTTGTAAACCGGTTTGGCGATCCTTTGCTTATAGTTGCCCCGTAGGTCTTCCCGTTTCTCATAATAGAGTTTTTCCGTCAAGGCTGTTCCATATAAGCCATATACCTGACCGTTCGGGGTTCTTTTTTTGCGATAACCGGCTTCCGAAAGAATACGTCCGAATACTGTCACATTCTCTTCTTTGGTCATTATTGTCCTTACACCATTTGCAGTATTTCCGGTACAGAATGGCCGAAGACATCCATTTGGGTTCAATATCGGCAATTTCCTCATATCGGCACAGATAGTTCATTTGATACATGAACTTCATTACGGTACTACTTTCCGACTGATATTCATCCATGACATTTTCAAGTTCCTTACTGTCCGTCAACTTATAACCATTGGCGATAAAACGGTCACGACCTTCCAATATCCAGTTGAATATAGCCGGGTATTCGGCTTCCAAATCCCGTGACAGTTCTTTTTTCTGCCGGGCTTTGGGTATCTCCACTTCAAAAGGAATAATGCAAATACGCCGTCTCATTCCATAGCTCCAATCTTTCAAATATGGCATTTGGTTGGCATTTGCCATCAACAAGGGAATATTGTAAGCAGTAAAGTTGTCACCATAAATAGGCCGGGCTTCGGTAGGCTCACCACTAATAAGACTTTTCAACGTGTCACTATCCTTACCAAACTCTAACGCTTGTATTTCAGAACAGTAGTTCAACCGCTTGCCATTGATGAAAGCGATATTCTTTTTTCTTTCATTTCCAGTAATCAATGCACCTATACCGAAATTGCTGACATTCTCCCGGCCAAGTATGCCCATGATTGTTTCAAAAACCACACTTTTTCCATTGGAACCGGAGCCACGAAGAACAAGCATTGTTTCCATTTTCGCCACACGCCGGTCAACGAAAATACTTCCAAGAAATTCCTGCAAAACTTTTTGCATGTTTTTGTCCGGCAAAACTTCATCCAAAAACATTCTCCAAAGAAAGACATGTTCTTCCGGCTTGTAGTCATAGGGAACGCATGTGGTCTGTACCCAACGGCGGTTGAAAGAATGCGCACGGCGAGCACTCATATCAAACACGCAATTGTTAAATACCACAATAGCATTATCAGGTTTCAAGGCTTTTCCTGCCACTACACGCTTACAGACTTTCAATACGCCTTCCACGCGAGAATAATCGCCATTGGGCATCTTGCATTTACGCATCAAGTCATATATCAGGTTGCCAAAATCATCCCATGCCATCTCTTCATATATCCGGCCACTGAAATAGTAAGGCGTACCATTGAATTTACAAATCGAAGATCGTATAATGGCTGCACGCATTAAGTCCTGCACAGCATCAACACGAGCTGCACTCTTGGACTCTTGTAAGGCAGCATCCAGTTTCTCGCCTTTCATAAGTCCAAAGACCTCATTCAACAACTTCCTATACTTTCCCTTCTCCATGTACAATCTATGAATTTGAATATCCGGCACGAGTTAAAGCCTCAACCATATATGCTGACAAGTTATTTATGGCAACATCACCTAAATATCCGCATCGCCACAAATCAGCACGCCAATCCTCTAAAGACGTGTCACAAGGTATATGATATTTTTGCATAATATCTCGCATCACCGCACAATCTTCATATCTTTCCTCTTCCTGCGCTTTTCTGAACACAGAAACAAAAACGTATCGCCCATAATCAAACAATATAGACTCAAACTTATTCATATCATCATTTTTATACCCGAAAAACAAAGCATTTCTACTGTTTTTATACTATTTTTCAAGTGTTTTTATGCCACAAATATAGCTTA
>ENA-OQKS01000232-OQKS01000232.1-human-gut-metagenome-genome-assembly--contig:-NODE-232-length-17459-cov-2.557177_pt1 | contig 17459 bp, 16 predicted proteins | sample MGYA00242804_ERZ504808 | MGnify/ENA primary metagenome ERZ504808 (study PRJEB26092, sample SAMD00036375) | human gut metagenome | host: Homo sapiens | study: EMG produced TPA metagenomics assembly of...
AATAACCTAAAGATAACAAAAAGCCAACTAATTCGCAATTACTTTGTGTATGAATTAGTTGGCTGATTTTGTAATATTTAATGAATGTCCCTATTTATACCACAAAAAGACACATGGGCCATCACTAGAAAGGAAGACCGGCTTCTGATAGGAGCTATAGGAATTCTACCAGACCCAAAGAGAGAGAATTCAAATGCCGGAATGATAGGTTATTGGTTAGATGAAGCCCAATGGGGAAAAGGATATATGTCTGAATCCGTCTGTGCTGTCTTGGACTATGGCTTCAACAAACTAGGATTAACCTTGATCAGTGCAAATTGTTATCCTCAAAACAAACGTTCACAACGTGTTTTGGAAGAAAATGGGGTTTACATACGAAGGCATTCTCCATCAAGCCGAAGTTAGCTATGATGACAAAATATATGATCATTTGTGTTATTACTTAGAGAAAAACAACCTAAAATAAGTTTTTCATTTTTACACAATCTCAAATGCCTATTCTATTTCATCATTAATTTTGTTAATCCCTAACTTCCCCCAAAGGATATATACGTGTCTAAAAAAAATCAAAACAAAGCAATCGTTCTTGGGTAAAACATTTATCCAAGAACGATAAAAAATACACCTTATTCTTCTTCGGAGATTATTTCTCATAAAATCAATTGAAATAATACAAGAAGATAGCGATGCCTTCAAGTGCCTTCTTCGGTTGGTCTTTTATCTCAATTGTAAATTTAATTTCAGCCTTGGCTACGCCACGCAAGTTCTGTAAAGAATGAAGACTTGCTACCATACGGATACTCTGACCTGCTAGGACAGCCTGTCCAAATTTCATCTTGTCCATACCATAGTTGATCATCATTTTCAGATTATTCACTTCTATAATCTGGTTCCACATATGTGGAAGCAACGAAAGGGTCAGGTAACCATGTACAATAGTACTATGATAAGGACTTTCCACTTTAGCACGTTCTGTATCTACATGAATCCACTGATGATCCAAGGTAGCATCTGCAAAAAGATTAATTCGGTCTTGCGACACTTCCACATAGTCGGAAATTCCAATCTGCCGTCCTAGCAGCTTCTCAAAATCCTCGTACGAATTAACAACAACTTTATCCATTATCTCTTTGTTTTAAAGGTTATACACTAATTGAATACAAAAATAAGAAAAAATAGTCCTATATTTGCACTTTATTCACACGAAAACTTCATTACAGATGAGAATTATTGAAAGAGAACAGCGTACCGCAGAACAAATGATCCGAATTTATTGTCGGTACAAGGAAGGCAATAAAGAGCTTTGCCCAACCTGTCGGCAGTTATTGCAATATGCACATAACAGGTTAAAGCATTGTACATTCGGTGAACAAAAAAAGACTTGCCGCAACTGTCCCATACATTGTTATAAACCAGAAATGAAGAAACGAATACAAGAAGTAATGCGGTATGCTGGTCCACGAATGTTTTTTTTTCATCCCATAACAACTATCAAGCATTTCATTCATCAATAAACAGAATGGACAGAGCACAGTTTTATAAAGAAGTATATAGCATTACAAAAGAAATCCCCTACGGCAATGTTTTTACTTACGGAAAAATAGCACAACTTATAGGTAATCCCCAATATTCACGAATGGTAGGACAGGCTTTATCTTATGCACCAAAAGAAGAAGACCTTCCTTGCCACCGGGTAGTAAACAGCCAAGGAAGACTAGTTCCCAGCTGGCAGAAACAAAAAGAATTATTGGAAAAAGAAGGAATCACCTTCAAGCGCAATGGATGCGTCAATATGTCCAAACACTTATGGGACATTACTGGTTCACTCACATCGACAATAGGTATTAGCCCCACAAAGTGCAACGTGGCAATAATTGCTCACTCAGTTCGTCCCGATAAAACTCATATAATTCACGATACATCGTTTCATAAAGTTCGGAAATACGATGTTCCAATTCTGTTTCATCCTCATAAATATGCTGAAACGGGTCATCAAAAGAAAAATAGCTTCCAGTTTTTCACTTCCTTATTAAAAATACACCCTCCCACTTCCGTTTGTCTTCTTCACAAAGAGTAATCACATAGTCCCATGGTTGATGGCAATATATATCCACATCACTAGCTTTCTTACGAGAGCAATCGTATCCATTCTGTTCCATCACCCCTACCACTGAAGATGGTACCACTCTTCCCGGCAGAACTCCAGAAGTAAATATCTTTGTCCCATGTCCAAAAGAAGATAATATCTTCTGTGCCATACGACTACGACATATGTCACTATTACTCACCAATAAAATATTCATCGCTATTCCTATATTTAAATTCAACAATTATTTTCATTCATCCCTACTAACATAAAACACTCTCAAAGTATAAACTAATATCCGATATCCAGCCCCATTCAAGTGCAAATCATCAATAGGCAAATTAGGGTTCAATTTATCATTCAACAACAATTTATCGAACACGTCTATCACCAATAAATGAGATTTTAAGTTTTCCTTTCATACCTACCTCTTCACCAGTTTTTTTTGGAGAGCCACTCCATGAACACCCCAAACAATAAACAATAGTCAAATCAAACCCTTCCATATTCTCTTCCAAATTTCTCGGTACCACTTCCCCTTCATCCGATACATAAACTAACAACCTTTCTTTCTTCTCATTTTTAACGTATAACCCTGCAATTTTGCATTGCGGACACAACAATTTTCTCATATCTATTTTCTCTTTTTATCCAAAACAACAAATTAACATCCAATTTTTCTTATAAATTTGCGGCAAAAATACGAAAAAAAAACAAGTTGAATAGCATCTGTAATGAATTTGCACAACATAAAAAGATTATTGGAAAGAAAATGCCTATCTTTGCCCAAGAATATAAAATCGCAAAATAAAAGTGTAGCTATGGAAATAAAATTAGACAGAAAAAAAAATCATATTGCGGCATCTGATTACAAAGAACAAACAACCGTCAATAAAAACAACTAGCGATTTCAAAATAGGAAACAATGTAGACACGAACAAAATAGAAGGGAATTATATGGTAAAAAGAGAGAAAGAAACGCTTATAAAAATAATAGAACTTCGCAAATCTCAACGCGATATTATCCTAACTTTAAATGTATCTCTATATTCCCGTTACAGACTGAAAAGCAGTCAACTGAAGTATTACAGGAATTAAACAAAAACTTTATCATCCATTCCGAGTTGTCCGCATAGTGACCTCACAAGAAAAACAAATCATTAGCAACTATATTAAACGAACTATGATACATTTTTTTTAAGAATTCCATTGCCACTATAAAGTTACCCGATAAGTTCACTTATCCTTTTCACTATACCCCTCATCCACTTTGCATAATAGCGACTAAAGAAGTACAAGCCTATCTGACAAGTCAATCCCAATGGCAAAAAGAATTGCAACAAGGAAAAATGTTTGGTGTCCTAATTGTACAAACACCCGAGAATAAAATAGGTTATTTGGCTGCATTTTCAGGAACATTGGCTGGTAAAAACTGTCATCCTTTCTTCGTCCCGCCAATTTATGATTTGTTACAACCACAGGGATTCTTCAAAATAGAGGAAAAACGTATATCCGCCATCAATGTATGCATTAAAAAGACACAGAACGACCCTCGTTACATAGATCTACTCCGACAAATTGAAAAAGAAAAAATACAATCCCAGCAGGAATTGACTGAAGCTAAAGAGTTTTTCAAATCCGCTAAAAAAAACAGAGAAATCCGGCGCAAGACAGGAATTCCCGACGCAAAGGAGTTAGCTGCAATGATACGTGAAAGCCAGTTTCAAAAAGCTGAATTAAAACGCATGGAAAAAATATGGAAAGAAAAAATCGCTTCACTACAAGCAGAAGCCGATACTTTCATCACAAAAATAGAAACGATGAAGATAGAAAGGAAAAAACGTTCTGCCACTTTACAAAGAAAGCTGTTTGAGCAGTTTCAAATACTAAACGCCCATGGAGAAACAAAAGATTTATGTCGTATTTTTGCACAAACTATACAAAAATTTCCTCCTGCCGGAGCCGGTGAATGTGCAGCTCCCAAATTACTCCAATATGCCTATAAGCATCAATTAAAACCTATTGCTATGGCAGAATTCTGGTGGGGAGATTCTCCAAAAGCAGAAATAAGACATCATGGATACTACTATCCTGCATGTAAAGGAAAATGCGGACCTATCCTGGGACATATGTTACAGGGACTGGAAGTGGAAGAAAATCCCTTAGTTAAAAAAACATTATCATGAAATGCCATTAGAGATAGTATATGAAGATAATTACCTAGTCGTAATCAACAAACCAGCAGGAATGCTCTCGGTTCCAGGAAAAGGAGAAATAGACTCTGTCTATCAACATATAAAAATACTTTATCCAGATGCCACAGGTCCTCTGATAGTCCACCGATTGGATATGGCTACTTCCGGTGTGTTATTAATAGCCAAAAACAAAGAAGTACATCAGCACCTGCAAGCACAATTCAAGAATAGAATGATAAAGAAACGATATATTGCCTTATTGGATGGCAAGATTTCTTCTAAAGAAGGAACCATAATACTCCCCCTCCGTATGGATCCTCTTGACAGACCCAGACAAGTAGTAGACCATGAACATGGAAAAACCGCTATCACACAATATCAGGTTTTAAACGAACAAGAAGGAAACACACTTATTGCCTTTTATCCATTGACAGGACGGACACACCAATTAAGAGTACATGCCGCCCATCCGGAAGGATTACATTGTCCTATACGAGGAGATGAACTCTACGGAACAAAAAGCAGACAGACTTTATTTACATGCTGAAAGTCTAGAGTTTGTTCACCCTGTAACAAAGAAATAATTTTGTAGAAAAGAAAAGTAATTTCTAATAGTTTTTGCTCAGAAAATTTATCTGTGGGTGCTGAAAGTTTTTTTCAGCACCTCACACACCAAATTAGTATTTTTACCATTCCTGAAGTAGACATCCGTTTTATTCTTCCATACACATATATAAATGCGGGAATCAGAAAAATAACTGCAAATATCCATGCCGTAGGGTCACCAAAACAAACAGCTAAATAGCCCAAAATTGGTACTGCATAAAGACTGACCATTATACGGGCAATCATTTCGGATACCCCCGACAACATAGCCAAATTGGTAAAGCCCACCCCCTGAATGGAATAACGCAAGATACAAAGTAAGCCCAAAACCGGAAAGAAAGAAACGGAAATATGCAAAAACAATTCCGTATCTTTCAATATCTCCCATTCTGCTGGGTCAACAAATAACAAGGCAAAAGTACGTGCTCCCAACATCAAGACTACAAACATAAAACCACAATAAATAACCATCATTAATACACTCGCCTTGATTCCCAGCCAGATACGCTTCGGTTTTCCCGCACCGTAATTCTGTCCACTATAAGTAGCCATAGCTATACCCAGACTCTCAAGCGGACACATACAAAACATCTTAATACGCATAGCAGCCGTAAAAGCAGCCACACAAGCAGTACCCAATGCATTATTCGCACTTTGCAACATAATACTGCCAATAGCAGTAATAGAGAACTGCAATCCCATCGGCACACCGATATACAGTAAAGTCTTTGCCAACGCTCCTCGAAATTTATGCTCTGTCGGAGTCCCCTTCAGAATCTCAAAATGACGCATCATATACAAATAACACAATACAGCCGAAACCCCTTGTGAGAATACCGTAGCCACAGCTGCTCCCGCCACTCCCCAATCAAGTATCAAAATACAAAAGAGATCAAGCAAAATATTCAATATCGTAGTAAAAAGCAAAAACCAAAACGGAGTTTTGCTATCACCCAATGCACGAATAATACTTGAAAGCAAATTATAGAAAAAGGTACAGGGCACCCCGATAAAAGTAATCAGCAAATAAAGATAAGCATCCTCAAGAATATTCTCCGGAGTCTGCATCATCTGAAGAATATCCGAACAAAACATACTAGTTACAATAGCAATTACTACAGACATCACCGCTGCCAATTGTAAACTAACTGCCACAAAACGCCGCATCATACCATAATCCCTTGCTCCAAACTTCTGTGCGACAGGAATACCGAAGCCACCACAACAGCCATTGCAAAAGCCTAATATCAAAAACACCACCGAAGTGCTAGCTCCTACAGAAGCCAAAGCATTAATTCCAAGAAACTTACCCACAATAGCAGCATCCATCAAGGAATAAGTCTGCTGAAGTAAATTACCCAGCAATAAAGGAAAAGCAAAATTCAATATCAAAGGGAACGGACGTCCCGAAGTCATCTCTCTCGAAGTTGCCATAACATGAATGTATTGTAAATCCGAATACAAATATATATCATCCTTTGTAAAAATACATATTTCTAGAACTTCATTTCAATGAATACCCATTAATTAAATGATACATATCAATTTTTCTCGGAGAACTATCGTCTTTCCCAAAATCCTGAATAAAAAAGCAACAACACAGCAAACAATTCCAAACGTCCTATCAACATCAGGAACGACAATATCCATTTAGCAGCATCAGGCAACGCCGCCCATGAAAAAGCAGGACCGAATGCTCCTAGCCCCGGTCCCACATTGCCTAAGCTAGAAATTACTGTACTCATCGCTTCAATTATCCCCACCCCGAAAAACATCAGCAGTATCCATCCGGCCAAAATACAGAACAAATAAAATACAAAGAATGTATTCACTGAAGCAATGATGGAAGGCGATATAACCTGACGGTTCACACGAACAGGCAATACAGCCCTAGGATGCAGCATCCGTTTGAATTCATTTTTGATATTACGCGCCAGAATCATAAGGCGCATATTTTTGATTCCCCCACTAGTAGACCCCGTACATCCACCTGACAACATAGCAAAAATAAGAAGCATCCATGTAAAAGATGGCCACAAGTTATAATCATCCGTTGCAAAGCCGCATGACGTATGCGCCGTAGCTACTTGAAACAGAGCCCTGCGGAATGCCTTTTCCCAATCATAATGATTCTGAAAAACTAAGGCAAACGTAATAACAAGTGTCAGAATACTCACTGATTTCATAAACCAACGGAATTCATCATCCTGAAATAAACGCTTGCCTTTCCCTTTCAGACACATAAAATAGAGAGAGAAATTAATACCCGAAAGGATCATAAATATCGCTATTACATATTCTATAAACGGAGAGTTCCAATAAGCTACACTAGCTTGTTTGGTAGAATAACCACCTGTAGCCGTTGTTGAGAATGAATGACATACCGCATCAAAAAAACTCATTCCTCCTATCATCAGCAGCACAGTTTCTGCAATTGTAAGAATAGCATATATCATCCACAGCCACTTAGCCATCACATCAATCCGGGGATGTGTTTTGTCGTGCGTCACCCCGATAGCCTCAGCTGAAAAAAGTTGTATAGTTCCTCCCCCGAAAATAGGAAGCACAGCAATAGTAAAAAGACAATACCCAAGCCACCTATCCATTGTGTCAAGCTACGCCAAAATAACAGACCATGTGAAAGAGATTCTATATCATCCAATATAGTAGCTCCTGTAGTAGTAAAACCCGACATGGTTTCAAAAAAGGCATCCGTCACCGAAGGGATTCCTCCACTAAAATAAAAAGGCAACATTCCAAACAACGTAAACAAAAACCAAGTAAAAGTTACAATGCAGTACCCATCTCGTCGTGTCAGCCGATTCTCAGCACCTCTACTACAAATTAGCAAAACTCCACCGACCAATGTATTCAAAAGAATGGTATATAGAAAATATTGATAATCTTGCTCACCGTAACATAAGGAAACAGCCGCACAAAGCAGGAACATAGCAGATTCAATAAAAAGTAATACCCCCAATACACGGAATATCATTTTTTTATTTATCAAGCTATTATTCCGGCTTCCACCTTTATATAATTTATCTGGATTATAAAATTCTCCCATCTTTTTATACCTTTTATATTCGACAAGTATATAGCGAATACTATGCCAAAATGAAAAACAACATTATAAACTATTGATAAACAAACAGATATTATATGAAGTCATAAAAAAAAGGGAAACACTACCCTTTTCAAAATGAAAGGGAGCGTATTTCAAAACAACAAGGTTGCAGATATGACGATCTCAAGCAAAATTTAAATTACATACATATCTGCTAACACTACAACATCGTCCTCATCATAATGAATAATGAATAAATATTTTAAAATTACCCACTATTTTACTATTTTTGCATCCAAATCGATAATCCTCTACTAAATTTAATTCGCCTACTGTGGAATTATTCTACAGCTGTTGCCTGTTTTCCACACTTTCCCTATCAACAAAAGGCAGTAATAAAACACTGATTATGAAAAGGAAAGGCTATTTACAGTAGTTTGGCACGCTGCTTGTATTCCTACTGACGGCATCTTAAACAATAACAAAACTAAAGTATGAAACTATTTTTTACACACAAAGAAATTGCGCTAAAAAAGAAAAGAACAGCGCTTGTAGTAATAGGTATTGGACTAGTTATCGGGATTTACCTGATTGTTTCCCATCGACCGGCAAAGATGCCGGAACTTCCAGTAGTTGCCATAGCACCGGCAACGCAAGACGATGTGGAAATATATGGTGAATATGTAGGACGCGTACGTGCACAGCAATTCGTTGAAGTACGTGCCCGAGTAGAGGGATATTTAGAACAAATGCTTTTCGCAGAAGGTACATATGTCACTAAGAATCAAGTGCTGTTTGTTATCAATCAAGATCAATATCGAGCCAAAGCTGACAAAGCGCGTGCCCAATTGAAAAAAGATGAAGCACAGGCACAAAAAGCAAAACGCGATTTAGAACGTATCCGTCCGCTATATGAACAAAATGCTGCCAGCCAGTTGGACTTGGACAATGCTACTGCTGCATATGAAACAGCAGAAGCCTCGGTAGCTATGAGTAGTGCCGACCTTGATCAAGCAGAACTGGAACTAGGTTATACGATAGTTCGTTCTCCGTTAGCAGGACATATCAGTGAACGCCACGTGGATTTAGGGACATTGGTAGGTCCAAGTGGCAAATCACTGCTTGCCACCGTAGTAAAAAGTGATACTGTATTAGTGGATTTCAGCATGACAGCTCTAGACTATCTGAAAAGCAAAGAGCGTAATGTGAACTTAGGTCAAAAAGACTCTACCCGCTCTTGGCAACCCAATGTTTCCATTACTCTAGCAGACAATACTATTTATCCATACAAAGGACTGGTAGACTTTGCCGAACCGCAAGTTGATCCACGCACAGGTACATTCTCCGTACGTGCCGAAATGCCGAATCCAGAACGGATATTACTTCCTGGACAGTTCACCAAAGTAAAACTATTATTGGATGTCAGAGAAAAAGCTACGGTAGTTCCGTTAAAGTCCGTTATCATAGAAAAAGGCGGTGCCTATATTTATGTAATGCGCAAAGATTCTACAGTAGAGAGACGTTTCATTGAATTAGGACCTGAATTCCAGAATCAAGTAGTGGTGGAAAGAGGCTTGGCTCCCGAAGAAGACATTGTTATAGAAGGATACCACAAGCTGAATCCAGGCATAGAAAGTAAAAAGTAAGTCCTGCTGTAGAAGAACAAAAAACGGAAGGAAAAAGATACGATCGGATAATTTCACTCCCGAATACGAACTTCCCCTATGGAAGGAAAATTTACGCATTACAAAAAACAATAGACATTATGAAAGTTAGTTTCTTTATAGACAGACCGGTATTTTCAGCTGTCATCTCCATATTAATAGTCATTGTCGGTATCATCGGTCTCACGATGCTACCCATTGACCAATATCCGCAGATTACCCCGCCGGTAGTGAAAATCAGCGCATCCTATCCGGGTGCCAGTGCCCTGACAGTATCACAAGCGGTAGCCACTCCTATAGAACAGGAATTGAACGGTACTCCAGGAATGCTTTACATGGAATCAAACAGTTCCAATTCGGGAGGTTTTTCAGCCACCGTCACTTTTGATATCTCGGCAGATCCCGATCTGGCGGCAGTAGAAATACAGAACCGTATCAAGTTAGCAGAATCACGTCTTCCAGCAGAAGTTATACAAAATGGTATTTCGGTAGAGAAACAGGCTGCCAGTCAATTGCTAACCCTATGCCTTACCTCTACCGACCCGAAATTCGATGAAATATACCTTAGCAACTTTGCTACTCTGAATGTACTGGACCTAATCCGCCGTATCCCTGGCGTAGGACGTGTTTCAAACATCGGAAGCCGATATTACGCCATGCAAATTTGGGTACAGCCCGACAAACTGGCCAATTTCGGTCTGACCGTAGCCGATCTGCAGAATGCACTGAAAGACCAAAATCGGGAATCAGCAGCCGGTGTACTGGGACAACAACCCGTACAAGGATTAGACGTAACCATTCCCATCACTACTCAGGGACGTCTATCTACTGTAAGCCAGTTTGAGGAAATCGTAGTCCGTGCCAATGCCGATGGTTCCATCATCCGTTTACGTGATGTGGCCCGCATCTCACTCGAAGCACAATCATACAATACCGAGAGTGCCATTAACAAAGAAAATGCAGCGGTATTGGCCATCTATATGTTACCGGGAGCCAACGCTATGGAAGTAGCAAAAAGCGTGAAAGAAGCTATGGAGGAAATCAGCAAGAATTTCCCCGAAGGAATGAGTTACGAGATACCTTTCGATATGACCACATATATTTCGGAATCTATTCATGAAGTGTACAAAACACTGTTTGAAGCCCTGATACTGGTTATTATCGTAGTATACCTTTCACTCCAAAGCTGGCGTGCAACAGTTATCCCACTAGTTGCCGTACCTATCTCACTGATTGGAACTTTCGGATTCATGTTGATTTTCGGATTCTCGCTTAATATCCTGACCCTGTTGGGGTTGGTACTTGCCATCGGTATTGTGGTGGACGATGCTATCGTGGTAGTAGAGAATGTGGAGCGTATCATGGAAGAGGAGAAACTATCTCCCTACCAAGCTACCAAGAAAGCTATGGAAGGACTTACAGGAGCCATTATCGCCACTTCTTTGGTACTGGCAGCAGTATTTGTTCCCGTAAGTTTTCTAGGTGGAATTACCGGACAACTTTATCGCCAGTTTACGGTAACCATCGTAGTATCCGTATTGCTGTCTACGGTAGTAGCTTTGACATTGAGTCCAGTCATGTGTTCGCTTATCCTGAAACCGGAAGATCCGAACAAGAAAAAGAATATCGTATTCCGCCGTATCAATGAGTGGCTGGCTATCGGCAATCATAAATATGTAGGGCTTATCAAACACATTGTGAAACACCCGCGTCGGGTACTGAGCACATTCGGCATGGTATTGATCGCCATCCTGTTAATCCATCGCATCATTCCCACCAGCTTCCTCCCCCATCGAAGACCAAGGGTATTTTAAAATAGAGTTGGAGCTACCCGAAGGTGCAACGTTGGAACGTACACGTATCGTAACAGAACGTGCTGTGGAATACCTGATGAAAAATCCGGCAGTGGAATATGTGCAAAGTGTGGCGGGAAGCAGTCCGCGTGTAGGAACCAGTCAGGCACGAAGTGAACTGACTGTCATCTTAAAACCTTGGGAGGAACGTGACTCGCAAACTATTGACAATATTATGGCACAGGTAAAAAAAGACATGTCACAATACCCCGAATGCAAGGTATATCTTTCCACCCCTCCCGTTATTCCGGGATTGGGCAGTTCGGGCGGGTTCGAAATGCAATTGGAAGCACGTGGAGATGCCACTTTCGAAAATTTGGTACAAGCTACGGATACATTGATGTATTATGCATCAAAACGTAAGGAATTATCAGGTTTATCTTCGGCTTTACAAGCGGATATCCCCCAACTTTATTTTGATGTAGACCGTGACAAAGTAAAATTCTCAGGAGTACCTTTAGCCGATGTATTCTCGACTATGAAAGCTTATACAGGTTCGGTATATGTAAACGATTTCAATATGTTTAACCGCATCTACCGTGTATATATTCAAGCAGAAGCACCCTACCGGGAACATAAGGAGAATATCAACCTGTTTTTTGTACGGGGTACAGACAATGCCATGATACCGCTCACCTCGCTGGGTACCACTTCGTATACCACTGGTCCGGGCAGCATCAAACGTTTTAATATGTTCAACAGTTCTGTGATTCTCGGTGAGGCCGCAGACGGTTACAGTTCAGGACAGGCTATGGAAATTATCGAACAAATAGCCCGCGAACACCTACCGGAAAATATCGGTGTAGAATGGAGCGGACTATCCTTCCAGGAAAAACAGGCAGGTGGACAGACCGGCATGGTGCTGGCATTAGTGTTCATGTTCGTATTTTTGTTCCTTGCTGCCTTATACGAAAGCTGGATGGTACCGGTTGCAGTATTACTCTCTTTGCCTGTAGCCGCATTAGGTGCTTATCTAGGTGTATGGGGCTGTGGACTGGAGAATGATGTCTATTTCCAGATCGGATTGGTGATGCTGGTAGGACTAGCCGCCAAAAATGCAATTCTTATTGTAGAGTTTGCCAAAGAACAAGTAGACAAAGGAGTAGATGTAGTACAAGCTGCACTTCATGCTTCACAGCTCCGTTTCCGACCTATTTTGATGACTTCATTGGCATTCATCTTAGGTATGTTACCTATGGTCATTGCCAGCGGGCCAGGTTCAGCCAGCCGTCAGGCTATTGGTACAGGTGTATTCTTCGGAATGATCTTTGCTGTAACTGTGGGAATTTTGTTAGTACCTTTCTTCTTTGTACTGATATACAAGATGAAAGCGAAGATGAAACAAAAATAAGGATATAAAAAGATGAAAGAAATGATGAAACATACATTATTATATATAGCCGTATCAGGAATGACTTTGCTGACTTCTTGCCAATTAGGTAAGCACTACACACGTCCCGACTTACATCTTCCCCAACAATTAGATACATTACGACAACAGGATACATTATCTATAGCCGATATGCAATGGTGGGAAATCTATACGGACACAACCTTGCAAAGCCTGATAGAAAAGACGTTGGATAACAACAAAGACATGAAAATAGCTGCGGCACGTGTAAAAGAACTTGCCGCAATGAAGCGCATAGACTTTGCCAACCTTTTCCCCCAACTGAACGGAAGCGCTTATGACCCAAAAAGAAGGAAGTAATTATGGTGGTGACAACTATAAAAATGACCCCGAACAGGGTGGTAAACTTACCGTGACTTGGGAATTAGACTTATGGGGTAACCTGCGTTGGGCAAAAGACAAAAGCATAGCACAATTTCTGGGAAGCATCGAGGCGCAACGTGCTTTGAAAATGAGTATTGTGTCCGAAGTGGCACAAGCCTATTTTGAATTGGTCGCATTAGACAATGAGCTGAACATCGTTCGTCAAACACTCTATGCCCGTAAAGAAGGAGTACGCCTGGCAAAGCTTCGTTTTGAAGGAGGACTAACTTCAGAAACTTCCTATCAACAGGCACAAGTGGAGTATGCACGTACCGCAACTTTAGTTCCTGAACTGGAAAGGAAAATTTCATTGAAAGAAAATGATATCGCATTCCTGGCAGGCGAATACCCGCACCACATACAGCGTTCCATTCTACCCGAAGAGGTAAAATTACCTGAAACATTACCAGTAGGTCTACCCTCCACTCTGTTGGAACGTCGTCCCGATGTACGCGAAGCAGAACAGAAATTAATAGCAGCCAATGCCAGTGTAGGTATTGCCTATACCAATATATTCCCACGACTCAGCCTCACAGCACAATATGGCGTAGAAAGTGAAGAATTCTCTGATTTCTTTAAATCACCCATTCATTATATCAGTGGCAATCTTCTCACTCCTCTCTTCGCCATGGGAAAATACAGAGCAACCCTAAAGGCTAAGAAAGCCGCATACGAACAGGAATGCTACAGCTATGAAAAATCAGTGCTGACTGCATTCAAAGAGGCCCGCAATGCCATTGTGGACTTCAATAAGATAAAAGATATCTACGAATCGCGTCTGCAACTGGAACGTTCCTCTAAAGCAACAATGGAACTGGCCCAATTGCAATACATCAATGGAGTAATAGGCTATTTGGATGTATTGGATGCACAACGTAGCTATTTCGATGCACAAATAGGATTAAGTAATGCAATAAGAGACAAACAAATTACATTAGTAAAATTGTATAAAGCATTAGGGGGTGGATGGTAACCATCCCCTCTTAATTTGATTTTCCTTTATCCGGAAAATCAAATTAAGATATATGCCTGATAAGACGTATTGTTCTCTACCGGTGTAAGTGACAAATAACCCGACTTCACTTTTCCATTTTCCAAATATAAAGGATACTTTTCTTGAAGCGCAAGATGAGAATGCCATGCCTCACCGGGCTTTGCATAATATTCTATAACATACCGTCCCTGCACGCCATCACACACATAGTTATCATATATCAAACGTGCTACCACTCCCATATTCATACGAAGATTTATTTCCACACACGGATGAATGGCATACCCGCCGTTTTGGGTACGGCATATCATCATATCCACCCCCAGATAGCCTTCGTAACTCCCTTTTATAACTTCCGCCAACTCTACCTGTAACATCCTCCCAACCTGATGTAAGATTTCCGCAGAAACATATGTGGATATCCTCGCTTCAATAACCCGATCCGCAGCCAACAAGTTTTCTTTATAAACACCTCTCTTGTCTGTTTCGAATAAAGAATACCCTATAAAATGTACCTGTTCCCACTCGTCTGCAAAAAACTCCATGGCAAAATCCAAAAGCTTATCATAAAAAGGCTCTCCTATCACCTCATGCTGAGTGGTAAGTATGTGTCGAACCCACCCTTCCAGAGGGATGGTAAAACTACCTGAAACATATTGTATCCCTCTCCCACTACCAGACCATGGCGCTTTTAACAAAGCACGAGGATGAGACAACACAAAAGCCTTCACTTCCTCTGTTGATGACAATACAAAAGCCTCCCCCAATGTGGGAATATTCCCACCTATATGCCTACAAAGGCGTCGTAACACTTTTTACAGCCGTCTGACGTCCGGATATTTGACGGATACGCTTCATACGCTCTACTGAAGGATATGCTGTATCAGGAAATCCAGCTTCCTGCAAACGACGCACCAAAGACGGATTCCATCCCCAAGGAATCACCTTATTATAAATGGGGAGGAATTCTGAAGTCCAATTGACCGAAAGCGGCAAAAAAGATTGTCTTTCCATTGTTTTCATACGCAGAGCAGAATCCAGCCATACAGTTCCTCCCTGTTCTGCATACCATGCAGGCAACACGGACAGCTCGGCCGCCATTCGCCGGGCACTGGCAGGTGCCATATAATAAGGATCACCACAAGCCAATGCCATATCATTTTCCGGATTGAATAAATAAAGCGCTTCCATTTCCGGACACAAAGATAAATGTTTTAGAGTACAAACCATTTCTCTTGTTCGTCTTTTAGTTGAAAAAAAATAATATTTTGCTATCTCCAGTTTGCAATTTGAATTAGTATTGCTATATTTGCAACCGATAAAAAAGCAACCATGGAAACCTTTTACAGAACACACAGTTATCTGGTGGAACATACAAATGCTCCTGTTCGCCGGGACTTGATGGACGAAATAGACTGGAACGACAGACTGATCGGCATCAAGGGTACTCGTGGCGTAGGAAAAACGACTTTCCTCCTGCAATATGCAAAAGAAAAGTTCGGAACGGATCACTCATGTCTGTTCATCAACATGAATAACTTTTACTTCTCTAAATATACGTTAGTGGAGTTTGCCGCAGAATTCGTAAAACGAGGAGGAAAAGTTTTGTTGATAGACCAAGTGTTCAAGTATCCCGAATGGAGCCACGACCTGCGTGCTTGCTATGAAATGTTTCCTACTCTGAAGATTATATTCACCGGATCATCCGTGATGCGACTGAAAGAAGAAAATCCAGAACTGAGCGGCATTGTCAAGGTATACTACCTGAGAGGTTTCTCATTCCGCGAATACCTGAATCTGCAAAGCGGTAATTGTTTCCGTGCCTATACCTTACAAGAAATTTTGGAGAATCACGAACAGATAGCGAAAACCATCCTGCGCAACGTGAAGCCGTTGGATTATTTTCAAGACTATCTGCATCACGGTTTCTACCCATTCTTTCTGGAAAAACGTAACTTTTCGGAGAATCTGCTAAAAACCATGAATATGATGATAGAAGTAGATATACTTCTTATCAAACAAATTGAGCTGAAATATCTTTCAAAGATAAAAAAATTACTATATTTGCTAGCTGTGGACGGACCCGTTGCTCCGAACGTCAGCCAGCTGGCCACGGAGATTCAAACTTCACGTGCCACGGTGATGAATTACATTAAGTATCTGGCAGATGCGCGTCTTATCAATATGGTTTATCCCAAGGGAGAGGAATTTCCCAAGAAACCTTCCAAACTGATGATGCACAACACCAACCTGATGTACTCCATTTATCCGGTAAAGGTCGAAGAACAGGATGTTCTGGATACATTTTTCATGAATACCCTGTATAAGGACCATAAACTATATAAAGGCGATAAAGGCACTTCATTTATGGTAGACAACGGACTGCATTTCCGTATTTGCGCAGAAGGGTGCAAGTTCAAAAATAATCCAAACGTGTATTATGCCCTACACAAATTGGAATTAGGACACGGAAATATGATCCCATTATGGCTTTTCGGCTTTTTATATTAAGAGATAGAGAATAAATTTTATTACCTAATAATTAGTAATTGTATGACTAAACAAAAAAAAATTCATCACTTGTGATGGTAACCAGGCAGCAGCACATATCTCGTATATGTTCTCTGAAGTAGCTGCTATCTATCCCATCACTCCGTCGTCTACTATGGCTGAATACGTAGACGAATGGGCTGCCGCAGGTCGTAAAAACATCTTCGGCGAAACAGTTTTGGTACAAGAAATGCAGTCAGAAGGCGGTGCAGCAGGTGCTGTTCATGGTTCTCTTCAGGCAGGTGCGTTGACTACCACTTACACTGCATCTCAGGGTCTGTTGCTGATGATCCCTAACATGTACAAAATCGCTGGTGAGCAGCTTCCATGTGTATTTGATGTTTCTGCACGTACCGTTGCAACACAGTCTTTAAATATTTTCGGTGATCACAGTGACGTATATGCCTGCCGTCAGACAGGTTTCGCTATGTTATGTGAGACAAACCCACAGGAAGTTATGGACTTAAGCCCGGTTGCTCATTTAGCAACAATCGAAGGAAAAGTTCCATTCATCAACTTCTTCGACGGATTCCGTACATCCCACGAGATCCAGAAGATCGAGAAATGGGATTATGCAGATTTGAAAGAAATAGTGCAACATGGACGCAGTTGCTGCATTCCGTGCACATGCATTAAATCCAGAGCATCCAGCTATGCGTGGATCTCATGA
>ENA-OQKS01000233-OQKS01000233.1-human-gut-metagenome-genome-assembly--contig:-NODE-233-length-17451-cov-3.608289_pt1 | contig 17451 bp, 16 predicted proteins | sample MGYA00242804_ERZ504808 | MGnify/ENA primary metagenome ERZ504808 (study PRJEB26092, sample SAMD00036375) | human gut metagenome | host: Homo sapiens | study: EMG produced TPA metagenomics assembly of...
CTTAACCTCGCGTAACCGCGCTCTCCCCCCCGCGCCACCGGCGCGAAACCCCACTTAAAGAAAAAATCAGCCCTGCGGCAACAGCGATCTGACCGACCCCGCACCCGGAAAAATAAAAAACAAAAACCCCCGCACCGGGGTCCCGGTACAGGGGTTTTGTTCGTCAATCAAACTGCGATCAAGCGTTCTTGTTAGCACGCTTTGCCATACGGCTGATCTTGCGGCTAGCGGTGTTCTTTTTGATGACACCCTTAGCGCGAGCCTTGTCGATCGCGGAAACAGCAGCCAGGACGGTTGCGTCCTTGTCAGCGGCATTCGCATCGATGGCAGCGTCTGCCTTCTTGACGACTGTTTTCAGGTTGGTCTTAATGGCCTTGTTGTGAGCCTGCTCTGCAACAGCCTGCACGACACGGTCCTTCTGAGATTTGATGTTAGGCATTCGTTCCACCTCCTTGGCTACCTATAACAGCGCACCTTATGATACCATATTTGCCGTTCCAGCGCAAGCTATTTTTTCGATTTTTGTTTCAAAAAGTTTTGATTTTCCCATACTTTTTGTGCCGCGAGGCCCCAAAACCGGCTTTTTGGCGGCAAACAGAGCAGAAAAGAGGGAAAATCATGCGCTTGACAGATATGGCGGACGAGCTCTACACGGCCACGACTGACCTGCCCGGCGGAGTCCGCGCGGCCACGGCAAAGCGGGGCGGCGTGACGGTGACGCGGGTGGAGATCGCCCGGGAGGGCCTCGAAAAGCCCCGGGGGCGGTACGTCACGCTGGAAGTCCCCAGCGTCAGTGTGCTGGACGAGCGGGACGCCGAGGTCATCGAGCAGGCAGCGGACGAGCTGCGGGCGCTTCTGCCGCCGGAGGGGCCGGTGCTGGTGCTGGGTGTGGGCAACCGCCGGGTCACCGCCGACGCTCTCGGCCCCCGCACCGTCCAGAAAATTTTTGTCACGATGGGCGCAGGCCGTCCGCCGGTGAAGGGCATCCGCCCGGTGGCGGCGGTGGCCCCGGGCGTCTCGGCGTCCACCGGCCTGAGCCTGCAGCAGCTGGCCGGTGCGCTGGTGCGGGAAGTGCGGCCCACCGCCCTCATCTGCGTGGACAGTCTCTGCTCGTCGGAACCCCAGCGTCTGGGCCGGACGCTGCAGTTCTCCGACACCGGCCTCTGCCCGGCCCAGCCCGGCAGCAGCAAGCATCTGGACGCGGCCCGTCTGGGCCTGCCGGTCATCGCGGCGGGCATCCCCACCCTGATGATGGCGCAGGAGGGCAAAGACCTCGTGGTGACGCCCCGGGAACTGGACAGCGTCATCGCCCACGGGGCCGCCCTGCTGGGCGCGGCCATCAACCGCGCCTTGCAGCCGAGGCTCAGCATCGCCCAGCTCTGCTGGCTTGTGGGATAAAATCAGGCCATCCATCATATTGTATGGATAAAACAAAAGGGGAGGGGGCAGCTTATGCGCTATGGCGAGGCCGGGCAGAGCCATCTGCTGCCCTTTCTGGGCGCAGCGGCCCTTTTTGCGGCTCTGACCATCACGGCCCACAGCCTTGTGCTGGGGCTGGCGGCGGTCATCGCCGGGCCTGTCCCGGCGGCGCAGACGGCGCTCTCCCTGAGCCGAAAGGCCGTCTCCGGCGCGGCACAGGAGGAGGCCGCATCTGTGGCCGAAGCCGCCCCTGAAAGCACCGGGACTGCCGCCTCTCTGCCCGAAGCCGCCGTCCCGGCAGGAAACATTGAAAATTATCTTGTGGAGCTTCTGGGTGACGACGCCCGGCCCGAAGGCGCGGGCGCAGTGATCGAAAAAAATTACCCGCAAGGCAGCGGTGAAAAGTACGTTGCCTGCGGCGCGGGCAGCATCAAGAACAACACCCGACAGACTGCGGCGGACATCGCGGCAGAGATACAGGCCCCACTGCCCTTTGGCGTCGAAAAGGACAGCCCTGACCCGCAGATCCTCATCATGCACACCCACGCCACCGAGGACTACCGCCTCTCGGCGGGGCTGTGGTATTCGCCCGGCGACGGCGCCCGTACCACCGACACGAACCTGAATATGTGTGCCGTGGGCCGGGTGATGGCCGACACCCTCAACGCCGCCGGGCTGAACACTCTCCACGACGAGACCCTGAACGACTACCCCAGCTACACCGGAAGCTACGAGAACAGCCGGGCCGTCGTCCAGCGGTACTTGGCCCAGTACCCCAGCATCAAGGTGGTGCTGGACGTCCACCGGGACGCCATCGAGACAGAGGGAGGTTCCCGGATGGCCCCGGTCTGCACCGTGGACGGGCGGCAGGCAGCGCAGGTCATGATCATCTGCGGGTGTGACAACGGCGGCAGCGTCCGGCTGCCCGGCTGGCGGCAGAACCTCCGTTTCGCCGCCGCATGGGAGCGGAGCATGGAGGGGATGTACCCCGGGTTCACCCGGCCGGTGCTGTTCAGCTACCGCTTTTATAATCAGGACCTCACCACCGGCAGTCTGCTCATCGAGATAGGAGGCCACGGCAATAACCTCAACGAGGCCCTCTATGCCGGGCAGCTGGCGGCCAACGGCCTTGTGCAGGCCCTGCTTAGCCCGGATGCTTGACGAAACGGCGGCAAAGTGCTATATTTTAATGGTAAATGCAGTGATTGGGAAAAGTAGCGCATCACAACGCCACAGAGAGCGCGGCAGAGCTGGGAGCCGTGCGCGGACGGTGCGTGAACGAACACCCGGGAGCAGCAAACTGAACAGGGCGCAGTGAGAAAAATGCGCCGCCAGTAGGTGCGCCGCAGGCTCAGCGTTAACGGAGCAGCGCTTTTACTTGAGCGCGTGAGCGACCGGACACTTCCGGTAATTCAGGTGGCACCGCGGACATTACAAGACAGCTTGTTCGCCCTGAACTTTCAGGGAGAAAAGCTGTCTTTTTACTTTATATCGGAGGTAATCTGAAAATGGAACGCACTGAGATCGTTTCGCTGTACAAGAACACCCCCGCCGATGGTACGGTCGTCACCGTATGCGGCTGGGCAAAGAACATCCGCGACTCCAAGAACATCGGCTTCATCGCCCTGTCCGACGGCGGCTGCTTCAAGACCCTGCAGGTCGTGCTGGAAGCCGGCAAGCTGGCAAACTACGATGAGGTCGTCCACACCGGCCTGTACAGCAGCCTGCGCGTCGTGGGCCGCATCGTGCTGACTCCGCAGGCAAAGCAGCCCTTCGAGCTGAACGCTGACAGCGTGGAAATTCTGGGCGACTGCCCCGCCGACGAGTATCCGCTGCAGAAAAAGAAGATGAGCATGGAGTATCTGCGCACCATGCCCACCCTGCGCCCCCGCACCAACACCTTCAACGCCGCTTTCCGCGTCCGCAGCGTGGCCGCTTACGCCATCCACAAGTTCTTCCAGGAGAACGGCTTCGTCTACGCCCACTCTCCGCTGCTGACCGCTTCCGACTGTGAGGGTGCCGGCGAGATGTTCCGCGTCACCACCCTCGACCTCGACAACGTCCCCAAGAACGAGGACGGCACCGTCGATTACACCAAGGACTTCTTCGAGAAGCCCGTCAACCTGACCGTTTCCGGCCAGCTGGAAGCCGAGGCCATGGCAATGGCGTTCGGCAAGGTGTACACCTTTGGCCCCACCTTCCGCGCTGAGAAGAGCTTTACCACCCGCCACGCCGCCGAGTTCTGGATGATCGAGCCGGAGATGGCGTTCTGTGACCTGAACGGCTACATGGACACCGCCGAGGCCATGACCAAGTACGTCATCCGCTACGTTCTGGACAACTGCCCCGATGAGATGGCTTTCTTCAACCAGTTCATCGACAAGGGCCTCATCGAGCGCCTTGAGCTGGTGGCAAACAGCGAGTTTGGCCGCATCAGCTACACCGACGCCATCGAGATCCTGAAGAAGAACAACAAGAAGTTCCAGTTCCCCGTGGAGTGGGGCGTGGACATCCAGACCGAGCACGAGCGCTACCTGACCGAGGTGGTGTTCAAGAAGCCCGTCTTCGTCACCGACTACCCGAAGGAGATCAAGAGCTTCTACATGAAGCAGAACGCCGACGGCAAGACCGTCGCCGCAGCCGATATGCTGGTCCCCGGCATCGGCGAGCTCATCGGCGGCAGCCAGCGTGAGGAGGACTACGACAAGCTCGTGACCCGTATGGACGAGCTGGGTCTGGACAAGTCCAGCTACGACTGGTACCTGAACCTCCGCAAGTTCGGCGGCGTGGAGCACGCAGGCTATGGTCTGGGCTTCGAGCGCATGATCATGTACCTCACGGGCATCCAGAACATCCGTGACGTGCTGCCCTTCCCCCGCACGGCTTACGGCTTCTGATCAGTGAGTCAACCTCTCCGTCATTGCTTCGCAATGCCACCTCTCCTGACGAGGAGAGGCTTTGGCAGAACGGGTAACTTTCCTTTTCGCCAGAGGCCTCCCCTCGGTAGGGGAGCTGGCAAAGCCGCAGGCTTTGACTGAGAGGTTTTCTTTTATTTTCAACAAGGAGAGCAAAACAAGTGGAAAACATCGCCCCGGCATTGCTGGAATGGTTCTGCAAGAACCAGCGCATCCTGCCCTTCCGCACCGACCCCAGCCCCTACCACGTCTGGCTCAGCGAGATCATGCTGCAGCAGACCCGCGTCTCGGCGGCGCTGCCCTATTATGAGCGCTTCCTCGCCGCCCTGCCGGACATTCCCGCGCTGGCGGCGTGCGAAGAAGAAAAGCTCCACAAGCTCTGGGAGGGGCTGGGCTACTACAGCCGGGTGCGCAATCTGCAAAAGGCCGCCCGCATCGTCTGTGAGCAGTACGGCGGGCAGCTGCCGGCCGACTACGACGCCCTCCGCGCTCTGCCCGGTATCGGGGACTACACGGCGGGAGCCATCGCCTCCATCAGCTTCGGGCTGGCGGTCCCGGCGGTGGACGGAAATGTGCTGCGGGTGTTTTCCAGACTGTATAATGACCCTGGCGTTATTACAGAACCGGCGGTAAAACGAGCTTTTACGGCCCGGGTCATGGAGCATCAGCCCCCCGAGAAGGCGGGCGACTACAACCAGGCTCTGATGGAGCTGGGCGCACTGGTCTGTGTGCCGAACGGCGCACCGCTCTGTGAGCAGTGTCCGCTGGCCTCTCTGTGTGAAGCCCGCAGGGCCGGCACGGCGCTGGAACTGCCCCATAAGGCTGCGCCAAGGCACGGCGCATCGAGCCGGTGACGGTAGTGCTGGCCGAAGACGCCGAAGGGCGCTTCCTGTTGCAGCAGCGGCCCCAAAAAGGTCTGCTGGCCGGTCTGTGGCAGCCGCTTCTGTGGGAGGGCGAAGCCCTCAGCGCCGAAGAAGTCTGCGCCCGGCTGGAAGCGCTGGGCCTTGCCTGTGAGGGCATCGAACCTCTGCCGGCGGCAAAGCATATTTTCAGCCACATCGAGTGGCGGATGAGCGGCTATTCTGTCTGCGTCGGCAGTGCGGAAGCCCCGGCGGGCTGTGTCTGGGCCAGCCGCGAACAGCTGCGGAACGAATACACTTTGCCCGGCGCATTCAAGGCGTATAAGAAAAAGCTGGGACTCTGAAAAAAGCAAAATTTTGCCTTTTTGGTTGTAATTTTCGTGAAGTACGGGTATAATAGTTTCAGAATAGACCGAGCCTGTGCCGCGGAACGACCGCTGAAAATAGCCGGACCGCTGGTTCGACCAAAAAGGAGTGTGCTGAACCTATGAAGAAATCCTGTCTGATCGCTGTTATCGCAACGCTGGCTGCTGTGGCTGGTGCGCTGGCTGCTGTGGCTGTTTATCTGCGCCGCCGTGAGAAGGAGCTGGACGAGTACGAGCGTCTGCTGTTCGGCGAGGATACCGCCGCCCCCGCTGAGGAAGAGCCTGCTGAGGCCGAAGACGAGGCCGCGGAAGAGGCTGCCCCCGCTGAGGATACTGCCGAATAACGCGGGCCGAAACAGAACAAAATGACGAAGGGCGCACCGGCAGTCTGTAACAGGGCTGTGCCGGTGCGCCTTTTTATACCCTCTCAGGCGCTTGCGCGCCAGCTCTCCCAAAGGGAGAGCCATTGGCAGGCCGGGCAGGTAAGGCGTTTTCGCCTGCGGCTCTTTAGCAGCCGGGCCTTGCACCCAAACTTTAGAAGGAGAGTACATATGAAGCAGCTTTTGTTATGGCTCATCGGCGTCGTGCTGGGCGTCGTGGTGCTGCTTGCGGCGGTGCTGGGCGTGAGCTATTCGTTCACCTCGGAGGGCGCGAAGCCCGCGTCTGAGGTGCAGTTCGCCGGGCAGGAGCTGGAGCCCAACGGCTGGTGCTGGCAGGTGCCGCTGCTGGGCGGGCAGGTGGATAAAGTCTTCGCCAGCCCCCGCACCCTCACGGTGCAGAAGCTGGGCGTCCTCTACGACGCCCACCCGGCCTTCGCCCTGCCCGAGTGGTACAGCTACGGCCCGCTGACCATCACCGACAGCGCGGGCAATGTGGTCTTCGAGGGGACTGCGGCCACCTACGACGACTTTTTGTTCCCGGCCAACGGCGGCTATAAGGCCGAGCTGACCGTCTGGCGTCTGCCGGAAAATATGCTGGCCACCCAGTTCGAGGGCGGCAGCACCGGCGAGCTGCGGCAGGACATCCGGCTCGAAAAGCCCGCGAAGCCCATCGGCTGGTACAATTATTCCTTCCGCTTCACGCTGCAGGCCAGCGCCGAGGTGGAGCTTTCCGCCGAACGGATGGAGCAGGGCGGCACGGTGGCCGCGGCTTTCACCGGCATGGTGGGCGAGACGGCCCCCACGGTGGAAACAGACCTCGGCAATGTGCAGGCCGTCCGTCTGGGCAGCGGGTGGCGCGCCTATATCCCGGCGGCCTACAATGCCGCTGCCGGTGCGCATGAAGTGACCTTTACCGTGGGCGGCGAGACGGTGGTGAAGAACATCACCGTCATCCCGAAGGACTTCGGCACGATTGAGACCGAAGCCGAACCGGAAGCCTCCGAAGCTGCCAGCACCGAGTTCCGCAACGCCGTCTGGCCCCTCTATGAGCAGCCCGCCCGCGAAAAGCTGTGGAGCGGCGGCTTCGCCTGCCCGGCGGAGAATTACATGACCCTCGTGGACTTCGGCCAGACCAAAGTCACCGGCGGCAAGCAGGGCAGCAAATCGAACTCCACGAAACTCTACACCATCCCGGGCGACCCCTGCCGCGCCCCGGCCAACGGCGTCGTGGTGCTGGCCCGGAACCTCGCCCTCACCGGCAACACCGTCGTCATCGACCACGGCTGCGGGATGCGCAGCTACCTCTACGGGCTGGATGCTCTCTCGGTGAGCGAGGGCCAGAGCGTGGAGCGCGGGCAGGCCGTGGGCGCATTGGGCGAAGACCTGACCATGGACTTCAAGCTCGGCAGCAAGAGCATCAATCCGTGGCTGCTCTTCCAGACCAGCGGCGGGCTGTTCTGGAAAGAAAATGGATAAACAAAAGGGACTGTTGCACTGCAACAGTCCCTTTTGTTATAGAAAGCCTCAGGAAAATGGCGTCCACGTCCCACTTCATCTGGACGGCGTCGGCGCCTTCCAGTGCGATGTGGAGCGCACCGGCGTTGTCGATGGCCTGCTCCGGCGTCCGTGCGCCGCACAGAACGTGCAGGCCGGGGATCATCCGGGCCGTCAGGGCGATGACCAGCTGCGCCTTGGTGCAGTGGTACTTCTCGCAGAGGTCAGACCAGCTGTCCAGCAGCCGGATGGCCTGCATCCGGCGGGCGGGCTGGAAGCAGGGGTTCGTGTTCCGGGTGCTGCCCTCGGGGTAGGTGGTGTCCATGGTCACCTTGCCGGTGAGCAGGCCCTGCTCCAAGGGAGAATAAGCCTGAATGGACACGCCCAGCTCCTTGCAGGTGGGCAGCAGCTGCTTCTCGATGCGGCGGGTCAGCAGGCTGTATTTTTCCTGAATGACATCCAGCTGGCCGTATTTGCAGTAGCCGCGGATGAACTCAGCGGTGGTGTTGGACGCGCCGATGGCACGAATTTTACCCTGCTCCTTGAGCTTCATCATGGCTTCGACGGTCTCTTCCAGCGGGAAGATGGAAAGGTCGGGCGTCTGCCAGTGGGTGTAGAGTACGTCCAGATGGTCGGTGCCGAGACGGCGCAGGCTGTCTTCCACATCCTCGATGATGCTCTTGGCTGACAGGTCGCGGTAGGTCTGCACGCCGTCCACCACCTTGTGGAGAACGGGGCTTTCGTGCCGCCACTCGAGGCCGCACTTGGTGGAGAGGATGACCTTGTCCCGGTCGATGTGGCGCAAAGCTTCGCCCACCACCTCTTCGCTGTGGTAAAGCCCGTAGATGGGGGCGGTGTCTATCCAGGTGATGCCCTGCTCCACGGCAGTCTCGATGGCTTTTACCGACAGGGCGTCGTCGTTGTCGCCCCACCAGCTGCCGCCGCCGATGGCCCAGGTGCCAAGACCCAGAAATGGTGCGGAGAGGCCGCTTTTGCCAATGTTACGTTTTTCCATAGATCGTTACCTTCTTTTCCGGCAGCGCCCCGCGAAGGGGGGTGTTGTCGCTGACTGGTATATATTGTTGCATTTTAGATTTATTCCAAAAAAAGCTGCCATGCAGGTCTTCTGCACAGCAGCTCTTGGGAACCTGTAACTTAAATATTGCCAAATTCGCTCAGCTTTAACGTCTCATTGTGCGTTTCAGCCCAGCGGATAGCCCAATCGGAGGTGAACAGGAGCAGGCGGTTGCCCTTCATGTCCTCGACGGCCTTGGTGTCGCTGGTGAGGTCGAGGTCACGCAGGACGTAAGTGTCGGGGTCGTTCTGGATCCAGCGCAGCTGCTCGAAGGGGAGCTGCTGCATCCGGATCTCGACGTTGTACTCGGTGTTCAGACGGTACTCCAGCACTTCCAGCTGCAGCACGCCGACGACGCCGACCACGACTTCTTCCATACCGCCGCCCACTTCGCGGAAGATCTGGATAGCGCCCTCCTGAGCGATCTGCTCCATGCCTTTCACGAACTGCTTGCGCTTCATGGTGTCCTTCTGCTCGATGCGGGCAAAGTGTTCGGGGGAGAAGGTGGGGATGCCGGCGAACTCGATCTTCTTCTTGCCGGTACACAGGGTGTCGCCGATGGAGAAGATGCCCGGGTCGAACAGGCCGATGATGTCGCCTGCGTAGGCTTCATCGACGATGGCGCGGTCCTGCGCCATCAGCTGGGTGCCGGTGGCCAGCTTGATGTTCTTGCCCTCCTGCACGTGGTAGGCTTCCATGCCGCGCTCGAACTTGCCTGAGCAGATGCGCATGAAGGCGATACGGTCGCGGTGGGCCTTGTTCATGTTGGCCTGAATTTTGAAGATGAAGGCAGAGAACTCATCGCGGCAGGGGTCAACGGTCTCGCCGGTCAGGCTGTCCACGCGGGCCAGCGGGGTGGGGGTGAGGCGGAGGAAGTTCTCAAGGAAGGGCTCGACGCCGAAGTTGGTCAGCGCAGAGCCGAAGAACACGGGGCTCAGCTCGCCGCGCAGCACGCGGTCGAGGTCAAATTCCTCGGCAGCACCGTCCAGAAGCTCAATTTCGTCCACCAGCTGCTGGTGCAGGTAGGGGGTCAGCAGTTCGTCCAGTGCGGCATCGCCCAGCTCAGCCTCGGTCTCCTCGACCTTCTTGACGCCGTTGGCGCGGCCGTCGCTGGAGAAAGCAAGCACTTTGCGGGTGTTGCGGTCGAACACGCCCTTGAACTCCTTGCCGCAGCCGATGGGCCAGTTCATGGGGTAGGTCTTGATGCCCAGAATCTCCTCGATGTTCTCCATCAGCTCGAAGGGGTCGCGGGCCTCGCGGTCCATCTTGTTGATGAAGGTGAAGATGGGGATATGGCGCAGGGTGCAGACCTTGAACAGCTTGATGGTCTGGGCCTCGACGCCCTTTGCGGCGTCGATGACCATGACAGCCGAGTCGGCTGCCATCAGGGTGCGGTAGGTGTCCTCCGAGAAGTCCTGATGGCCCGGGGTGTCCAGAATGTTCACGCACTTGCCTGCGTAGTTGAACTGCAGCACCGAAGAGGTGACAGAGATGCCGCGCTGCTTCTCGATGTCCATCCAGTCGGACACGGCGTGCTTTGCGCTCTGCTTGCCTTTGACAGAGCCTGCCTGATTGATGGCTCCGCCGTACAGCAGCAGCTTTTCGGTCAGCGTCGTTTTGCCGGCGTCGGGGTGGCTGATGATAGCAAACGTCCGGCGGCGCTCGATTTCTTCACGATTAGTCATAAAAGTTTCGTTCTCCTGAGATGCGGCCCCGCGAAGGGCCGGGTGGATGTATCAGCAAACAATAGGGTCTGTTTACATGGGAAACTCTCCTATAAAATTACATACAACGCTTATTTTAACAGAAAATCCACATGGATGCAAGAGTTTTTGCTATTTTTTCAGAATAAGGCAGGGCAGGGGCGCAGTGTCGGCCCAGTTGGCAAAATCGCACACCAGTACGGTATATTTTTCCAGCGGGAGAGCCCGCAGCCAGCCGAGGATGCTCTGCTTTTCGCCCGTGCCGATGACGCGGCCGCTGTAGAGGATGGCGCTGAGCACGCCGCCGGCGCGCAGCGCCGCGAGGGCGGCTTCCAGCGCAGGGATGCTGCTGTCTGCTGTGGAGAAGACGCTGTGGTCGGCCCCGGGCAGCCAGCCGAAGTTGAACATCACGATGTCCGCCGTGCCGGGCCGGACATACTGTAAGAGGTTCGCGTGGCTGTCGCAGATAAGCTCTGCCGTGAGGCCCTGCTTTTCGAGCCGGGCGCGGGTGGAAGTGATGGCCTCGGGCTGGATGTCGAAGCCCAGCACCCGGCCTTCCGGGCCGGCAAGGCGGCAGAGGAACGCCGTGTCGCCGCCGTTGCCGCAGGTGGCGTCGATGCAGAGCTTCGGGTGGGGGAGATGGGCGGCAAGATAGTCCTGCACGAAGCGCACCGCCGTCAGATCGGGGGTGCGGCGGCGGACGAGCCGCCCATCCTCAGGCGCAAAGCCGAATTTCTGCCAGAACAGCCCTTCGCCCTCGTCGGCGGGCAGGGGCGCGGTGAACACCGTCGCAGCCTCCCGGTCATAACCGCCGAACCGGCGCAATATCTCTTTTAACAGGTAGGAGCCGTAGCCCTTCCGCCGCCACTGGGGAAGGACGGACAGGGCCGTGATGTCCGCGCCTTTTGGGGTGGGCGTGACGCCGCACCGGCCGATGACGTCGGCCTCTTTATAAAGGGCAAAGCCCGTTTGAGTGACGCTGATTTTCATAGAAACTCCTTAGACTTTATTTCACACATTCTTCACTGGGGGAACGATTGATTTTCACAATTAGCAGATAGAATAAAACCGTGCCGGAGAGGGGCGGAAAAGCTCTTCCCCCGGCCGAAGTTGTTTTCATAGCCGGAGAGTGCCGAATGGGCGAGGATTTTTGCCGGCAGGCAAGGCGCTTTCCCGAAGCAATCCTAGGCGGATTGCAAGGGAAAGCAACGCAGTATGCGGGCAAAAAGACCGCTCAGACGGTGCGCAACGGTTATGAAAACAACTTCTAATCCCTTAGAAAGGAAGTAATCACGATGGATGAAAACAAATGGGAATATGACTATTCCTCTTCCAATAATCCTGCCGGTGATACCGGCTACCCCAATGTGGGGTCCAGCGGCATGAACACCGCAAACACTGCTTCTACCTTCAGCGAGAGCACCCAGCCTTCCGGCGGCGCAACGCCGCCCCCGCAGGCCCGCAGAACACAGCCCCTGCCGCGCCGAAAAAGCCCAGGAAGAAGGCAGGCAAGGCTGTAAAGAGCATCGTCGCTCTGGTGCTGGCCGCAGCCATGGGCTTTATGGGCGGCTTTGTGGGCGCACGCTTCGGCGGCAATAACAAGGTCATCATCCAGCAGGTGGAGCGGTCCGACAGCTCTTCGGCAGACTCTGAGAGCGCCGCCGAAGGCACGACTGTTTCCAGCGGCATGACCACCGCACAGGTGGCCAAGACCGTCAGCCCCAGCGTCGTGGTCATCACCACCGAGCAGGTGGTCTACTCCCAGTGGTCCTGGTACGGCCAGAGCCAGGTGGAGAGCGGCGCCGGCAGCGGCGTCATCATCAGCTCGGATGGCTACATCCTCACCTGTGACCATGTCGTGAGCGGCGCGTCCAACATCACCGTCACCATCGGCGACAAGGACTACCCTGCCACCGTCGTGGGCGAGGATTCCACCAGCGACATCGCCGTCATCAAGATCGATGCCGACGGCCTGACTCCCGCCATCGTGGGCGACAGCGACAAGCTGGCCGTGGGCGACAACGTGTTGGCCGTGGGCAACCCGCTGGGTGAGCTGGGCGGCACCGTCACCAGCGGCATCGTCAGCGCCCTGAACCGCAGCGTCTCTATCCAGAGCTCCAGCTCTGTCAACACCATGTCCCTCATTCAGATGGATGCTTCTGTCAGCCCCGGCAACTCCGGCGGCGGCCTGTTCAACATGAACGGCGAGCTGATCGGCATCGTCAACGCAAAGTCTTCCAGCTCTGACGCTGAGGGTCTGGGCTTCGCCATCCCCATCAACGACGCCATCAAGGTGGCGCAGGACCTGCTGGAGAACGGCTACGTCACGGGCCGTCCCTACATGGGCATCACCTATCTGGCTGTCACCGACGCACAGACGGCGGCACAGCTGGGCGTCAACGCCTACGGCATCTACGTCGTGGACGTCGTGTCCGGCGGCCCTGCCGATAAGGCGGGCCTCAAGGCCGGCGACCGCATTGTCAGCATCGACAACACCGAGGTAGCCCAGAAGACCGACCTTGGCACCCTGATGCAGGAGCACTCTGCCGGTGATACCCTGTCCATCACCGTCGCCCGCGACGGTCAGATGCAGACCGTCAGCCTGACGCTGGGCGAAAAGAACGCCTCCAACAGCGGCAATGGCACCAACGGCGCATCTCGTCAGGAGAAGTCTGCCGAGTCTGCACCTCAGCAGGACCCGCAGGGCTGAATCAGGACATGATTGGGCGGCTCGTCGCGTAAAGCGGCGGGCCGCTTTTTTGTTATACCTGGCCGAAAATCGTTGCACTGTATGGCAGCAGTGTCACTTCGCCGCCGCAGACCCGGCTGGGGCCTTTCCAGAGCGCAGACGATACGCCGTCGCTCAGCAATTTCCACTGGCCGTCGGGCAGGCGGACCCGTTTTTCTTCTTCCGTGGGATTGTAAAAGACGCAGAGCGCCCGCCATGCCGCGCCGTCGCCGGGGGCGGCGGGCAAAGTCCAGCCCACGAGGGGCTGTTCCAGCGAGAAAAATCGGATGGCCGCCGGGCTGGCCGTGTCCGAGGCGCTCAGGCGGGGGAACTGCGCCCGCAGGCCCAGCAGGCCCCGGTAATAGTCCACAAGACCGTGGAACTGTGCGGCCCGCTTCCAGTCCAGACGGTTGAGGGAGGGCGAAGAGCGGTAGGTGTTGCCCTGACCTTTTTTGGTGCGGGCGAACTCCTCGCCGGCCTGCAGGAAGGGCATCCCCATGCAGGTGAGATAGATGCCCGCCGCCAGCCGGTTCTGGGCCAGCGCCGCCGAGTCGGCGGCAGTGTACTCGGGACGGGCGTACCGGACGAGCATCAGCTTGTCCCAGAGAGTGAAATTGTCGTGGGCAGAGACATAACTGACGATTTGGGAGGGCGAATGGGCGGGCAGCTTGTCGCTGCGGCACCACGCGGCCACGGCCCCGCCGATGTCCCAGAAGCTGCCCGGTCTGCCCTCGACGTAACCCGGCTCCCGGGCGTCAAAACAGCCGCCCTTGATGACGTCGCGGGTGTTGTCGCAGAAGATGCCGATGCGCTCGGACAGCATGGCGAGGTTCGCCTTGTTGGCCTCGTACCGGTGGAGCTGGCTGCCGCCGCCCTGCCACGGCTCACCGTACATCAGGATGCTTCTGCCGCCCGGCAGAGCGTCCAGCGCGGCCCGCAGTTCGTTCATGGTGTCCACGTCATAGAGGCCCATGAGGTCGAAGCGGAAGCCGTCGATGTGGTATTCCTGCGCCCAGTAGAGCACCGAGTCGATGAGGTATTTCCGGGCCATGGGCCGCTCGCTGGCAAACTCGTTGCCGCAGCCGCTGCCGTTGGAGAAGCTGCCGTCCGGGTTCTGCCGGAAGAAATAATAAGGCACCGTGCTGTTCAGCGGGTTCTCGCTGCGGTACATATGATTGTACACCACGTCCATGATGACGCCGATGCCCGCCGCGTGGAGAGAAGCTATCATCTCCTTGCACTCCCGCACCCGGACTTCGCCTTTCGCGGGGTCGGTGGAGTAGCTGCCCTCGGGGACGTTGTAGTTGGTGGGGTCGTAGCCCCAGTTATACTGCCGGGTGAGAGGGCGGCTCTCGTCCACACTGCCGAAGTCGAAGATGGGCATCAACTGCACATAGCCCACTCCCAGCCGCTTGAGGTAGTCGAGGCAGGTGGGGAAGGTGCCGGCGGAAGAAAGGGTGGTCCCCTTCTGGGTAAAGGCCATGAATTTGCCCCGCCATGCATTCCGAACGCCGCAGGCCGGGTCTTGCGAGAAGTCACGGACGCTGACCTCCCACACCGTCCGGCGGGAGGCCGGGACGATGACCCGATGGTCGTGGTTCCAGTCGGGCGGGTCGATGCGGGGCGCGTCTAAGATCATGCTCCGCAGGCCGTTGACGCCTGCCGTCCGGGCGTAGGGGTCGCCAGTCTCGTATGCTGTGCCGTCCACCTCGACGGTAAAGGTATAGTAATGTCCGTGCTGGTCGCCGGGCAGATAGACCGACCAGACGCCCTGCCCGTGCTGTTCCAGCGGCAGGGTCCCCATGCAGGCCCCGCCGTCGCCCCGGCGGTAGAGGTTGACCGATACCTTCTGCGCCGTGGGCGCCCAGAGCCGGAGCCGGGTGCCGGAGGGGTTATATTCCGGCCCCAGAGGGCCGCTGTAGGTTGTCTGCCGTGCAAAGGCGCTGCTCTCGAACAGCGTTTTCCACTCTGCGGGCGTTTTCATTTCGTTCCATTCCCTTCGCATATCAAATCAATATAAAATTAGTGTACCCGCCTGCCCGTGGATTTTCAAGACTTTTCTTGCAAAAGGGGGCAAAGTACACTATACTGGGAAAAAACGCAGGATGGAGGCAGGCAGATGGCATACACCGACGATTGGGAGAATTTGATGAACGGAGTGTTCGGCCCGGGAGGAAAACTGCGCTTTGATACGCAGAGAACGCCGCCGGAAAAGCCCGGCCTGCCCGATATGAACGCAGTCCTGCTGGAGCAGCAGAAAAAGCTGGACGAAATGCTGAAAAAACAGAATGCCGAGCTGCGCAGAGACACCACACAGGAGGCGCTGGCCCAGAGCCGGAAGATGCTCGAGGACATGGAGGCCGACGGCCTGCTGGCCAAAGGCACCACCGAAGTCAGACAGGAGCATCTGGGCAGCTTCGAAGGGCTGGCCGCTGAGGTGAAAAAGACAGTGCTGGGGCAGGACGCCTTCGTGGACGGCGTCGTGCGGGCCATGCGCCGGCCTTTCGTGCTGGGGACGGAGGCCCCCACGGCCCGGAACGTCATCCTGCTCTGCGGTGCGCCCGGCACGGGGCGGCATTTCGCTCTGACGGAGACGGCCCGCTGCATGGCCGCCCGGGGTCTTTTGCAGAGCGATAAGCTGGCCGTTATGGATCTGGCGCTTTACCCCAACCCGGGGGCTGAAAAGCTCTTTTTGCAGGATCTGTACGCCGCCCTCCATGCGCCGGGCGAGATCCTGGTCTTTGAGCACTACGAGAGCTGCTACCCGGGCTTTTTGAAGACGCTGGCAGACCTGGCCGTCAAGGGCAGTGCGCCCCTGTCCAGCCGGTATCTCGTCAACAAGGAGGGTATCCTCGTGGACGCCGGGACGGCGCTTGCCCCCGGGGCGGTGAGCCGCATCACCCCCTGCGGCAAGTACCTTGTCTTCTTCTCCCAGAAGGGCCGGGAGGCGCTGGCCGATAAGTTCGGTGCGGCCTTCGTCTCGGCGCTGGGCGATGTCTGCGAGACCAGCGCCTTTGCGCGGGAAGCCCTCGCCGCGCTGGCAGCCCAGCAGCTCAACGCGCTGGCCGCAAAAGTGAAGACCCGCCTCGGCCTGACCCTGTCGGCGGGCGCGGATGTGCGGGACTATGTGGCGGCCCAGTGCAGCCCGAAGCAGGGTGCGGAGGGGCTTTCGGCCTGCTGCGATAAGATATTCCGCGCTCTGAGCGAATACTGTCTGCAAACAGATGCCGCGCTTACCGGAACGATCACACTGACTGCCCGGGAGGACGGCCTGGACTTTGCCCTCAACGACGCCGGACCCCAGAAGCTCTTCGACCTGCTGCCCGCCGCCTATACCGGCGCAGTGGAAGAGATCAGGAAAGAGCTGAACGACCTCGTGGGCCTTGCACCGGTGAAGGAATACGTCTTCGGCCTCGCCGATAACATTCAGGTACAGCAGCGCCGTGCGGCGGCGGGCCTCAAGACCGCCAGCCTCTCGATGCACATGATCTTCACCGGCAACCCCGGCACCGGCAAGACCACCATCGCCCGGCTCGTGGCAAAGTACCTCAAGGCCATCGGCGCCCTCAAGGGCGGGCAGCTGGTGGAGGTGAGCCGGGGAGACCTCGTGGGCCGCTACACCGGCCACACCGCCCCCCTGACCAACAGCGTCATCCAGAGCGCGCTGGGCGGCGTCCTTTTCATCGACGAGGCCTACAGCCTCTACCGGGGCGAGCAGGACAGCTTCGGCCTCGAGGCCATCGACACGCTGGTGAAGGGGATGGAAGACCACCGCGACGAGCTGGTGGTCATCCTTGCGGGCTACACCAAAGAGATGGAGACGTTCCTGACCGCCAACAGCGGCCTTGCCAGCCGCTTCCCGAACAAGATAGAGTTCCCGGACTACACCGCCGATGAGCTGCTGGACATCACGAATGTGCTGGCGAGGGGCAAGGGCTACAGGCTGGCCGAGAGCTGCACGGAACCGCTGCGGGGCTACTACGAGCGCCGCCAGGCAGAGGACGCCCGCACGGCGGGCAACGGACGTCTCGCCCGCAACACGCTGGAAAAGGCCATCTTCAACCAGAGCCGCCGCCTTGTGGCAGAGCCCAACGCCCCACTGGACCTGATCTTGCCCAGCGACCTGGAATTTGACGAATGAGAAAGAATTATTTATAACGAACGAACCCCCGGCAGGCTGCGGCCTGCCGGGGGTTCGTTGATTCTGGATCAGTTGTGCTGCTCGGCCAGCTCCTGCACCATGTCGTGCAGGCCCTGCCGTACTTCGGCGGGGGAGGTGACCTCCACCTTGCCGCCAAAACCGCAGACCCAGCCGTAAAACTGGTCGCTCACGCAGACCGGGACATCAAAGTGGAAGTACCCGTCTGCTTCCGGCAAAAAGAGAGTGTCCTGCCCGAAGCGGTCCCGCATGGCGGCTTCCAGGTCGGCGGTGCAGCGCAGGGTCACCCGGTATTCCGGCCCGCCGAACATGTTGAAATGCTTGCGCAGATAGCTGGGCAGGTCGAAGGCGGC
>ENA-OQKS01000234-OQKS01000234.1-human-gut-metagenome-genome-assembly--contig:-NODE-234-length-17439-cov-2.695818_pt1 | contig 17439 bp, 21 predicted proteins | sample MGYA00242804_ERZ504808 | MGnify/ENA primary metagenome ERZ504808 (study PRJEB26092, sample SAMD00036375) | human gut metagenome | host: Homo sapiens | study: EMG produced TPA metagenomics assembly of...
AAATTACTCCCCTTTATTAGACCTAATCGTATAACAGAATCGGTACCTCTGTCAAGATTTTTGAAATTATATTTAAAGTGTAAAAAGATATAGTCGCCATTTTCTTTCTTGCCTTTTCCCTTCCCTATGGTCTATAATAGAAAGTACTTGTCTAAGATACGAAATTGCTGATAAAGGAGCATTCTATATGAACAAAAAGGAAATTGCCGAAATTAAAAAACTGTTTACCCCATCCCACTGTGCGATCACGCGAATCTGCGGATGCTATGTGGATGCGGAAAAGAATATTAAGACAAAATTAAAAGAAGCGTTTCTCTCTCTCGAAGAGGAAGAAATGTTTAAGTATTTTAAGATTTTTAAAAGCACCCTCTCCGGTACCATCGGAAAGAATCTGCTGAATATGGAGTTCCCGCTCTCCCAGGAAAGTGAGGGCGGCACACAGGAGTTTCTCTTAAAACTCCGCAACAGTGAGCTGAAGGACGAAGCGCTGATTGATGAATTTTATGAAAAGGTGATGGCGGATTATCTCTATCCGGAAAACTACTATATTATTCTGATCCATGGTGCCTACGATGTACCGGGACGCGCTTCTGATAATCTGGATATGGACGATGCTTCCGATTACGTCTATGAATTTATCCTCTGCAGCATCTGCCCGGTAAAACTCGACAAACCGGGTCTCTGCTACAATGTGTCCCACAATACGATTGAAAACCGCGTGCAGGACTGGGTGGTCGGCGCACCGGAAAACGGTTTTCTCTTCCCGGCCTTCACAGACCGCAACACGGATATCCACAATCTGCTGTATTTCACGAAAAACGCAGAGATGGATCAGCCGGACTTTCTCGACCACTTCCTGGGCTGTCAGGCGCCGCTTTCCGCGAAATCTCAGAAAGAAACGTTTCAGTCTATTATAGAAGAAACTCTCGATTCCGCCTGTGATTTTTCTACTGTTATGACCATTCAGGAGAACTTAAATACCATGATTGAAGAGCGGAAAGACGATCCGGAACCGGTGGTGCTCGATAAACACGAGGTAAAACGTCTGCTCGCCAGCAGCGGCGTACCGAATGAACAGCTTGACGAGTTCGACGAGAAGTACGAATCCATTGCGGATGAGAAAGCAAGCTTCGTTGCCTCGAACGTGGCCAGTACACGGAACTACGAGATCCGCACCCCGGATGTTATCATCAAAGTCAGCCCGGAAAAGGCCCAGCTCATCGAAACCCGTACGATCGACGGAACACCGTATATTCTGATCGAGGCAGCCGATGAAGTGGAAATCAACGGAATTCTTTTAAAACCGTCACGGCCATCCGATGCGGATGATACCGAATTTTAACAGCCAAATGACAGCGAGTCTTTCTCATTGTCCGAAAAAAAAAGCGGCAGTCCCAGACAAAAGGGCTGCCGCTTTTTCTTCCTTTTATTTATGCTTAGCAGAGTGCTTTTCCAAGTGCAATGCATGCTGCCTCAGCTTCATCATCTGGCGCGTCTGCGCAGATCACGCTGTCGCATACCAGCTCGGCGCCATCATTTTTGCAGCTTTCTTCCCAGGTGCGCATCCACTCGCCGTCTCCCCATCCATAGGAACCGAACAGAGCGATTTTCTTTCCGGAGAGTTTGGATTCACATGCGGAGAACATTGGCTCGAACTCGGTATCTTCCAGCTCTTCTGCCCCCATAGCCGGGCATCCGAAAGCGATTGCATCGTATGCATCTACATCATCCGCAGAGAAATCTGCGCAAGTCAGAACAGAAACTTCTGCGCCTGCCTCTTTTGCTCCCTCTGCTACTTTCTGTGCCATCATTTCTGTGTTGCCGGTTCCACTCCAATAAACTACTGCTACTTTGCTCATGTTTCAAATCCTTCTTTCTTTATTTTCTGATTCCGGGGGATTTTTCTTTCCCCGATCCTACTGCCCTTTTTATGGTATGCAGGATTTTATGTTAAACAGCTACGGTGAGCTGTAAAACGCTTCTTCCCTGCTTCCAGAGACGCAGATACACGTTTCTGCATTTCTGATAGCGCTGAAATGTTTTCTGTGTTTCGCACTCATTGCAATAGACCTTCCAGCATCCCTTGCATTTATAATTGTGGCCTTTGTTCTCAATAAAACCGATCACATCACCGAGCGGATAGTTGAGAAACACACCGATCTCATGCGGAAATCCTTCTTTACACTCTGCTACCCGGGTTTTCAGGCGATTCAGTGCATAGGCAATGTCTGTATTTTCATATCCATAGGATTTTAAAAACGCTGCATTCTCCGGATTTTCCAGCTCCTTCTGGAGAAGCCCTTCACGGTACACATAGACCAGTGCTCTCGTCTCATGCTCCCGCAATACAAAGATGTGAATTCCTTTTGGTTCCAGACAGGCACTCCAGTATGAAATCTGATCTTCCAGTTCTTCTTTGGATGAAAATGTCATATTACATAAATTTGCGGCTTTGATGGAAGCCAGCGTTGCCGAACAGTGTTCGATCAGAAATCTCTCAATCATGCCTTTTACGTCTCCTTCTTACATTGCTGCTGCGCAGTGCTCATCTAATACCGAGCGAAGTGCGGTGGCACTGCTGGTATGGATTCTTGCGATCGGAATATTGTTTTTCTTTGCTTCCTGGGAAGCAGTGATGACCATTTTGTGGGATACGGTGTTGGTAAAGAGAATCATCAGATCCGGATTCCCAATTTTTTTCTTAACGGAGCCATGCTCTTTCGGGAACACCTTTGCTTTACATCCATAGTCTTTACAGATATCTGTATATTGACACACCATTCTTTCATTTCCACCGATAATTACGACACTCATCTTCTCTACCTGCCTTTCTGTTGTTATCTTATGCTACTTGAAATTAGTTTATTCTAACTCCTGTGTTTTAAGAAAGAATCCCTCTACCGGGATCCCGTATGATTTTTGGTTTTATCCGTTGTACTTTAGTTAGCTATATCTAACTGTTGGGTATATCATACCGTTTTTGTCGGATTTTGTCAAGGATATCCTGCAAATTTTTCCGGCTTTTCTTGAGAAAATTGTATCATTTTCTTTTTCACATCACGCTGGTGAAAGAATATTCGCAATGGAAGCAGAGACTTTCCCTGCTTTTGTTAAAAAGCCGCTGGAATCTTAAGAAGAAGACTCCGGCGGCTTTCCCGTTGCTATTCTGTTCTGTTTTTATACCGGCTCGTCCAGCAGGTTACCCATACTCTTTAAGCCAATGTAAAGAGTAGATGTATTGTGAAGCAGTGCGGAAGTGGTTGGCTGTAAAATACCGCCCACGCCGAGCAGAATCAGTCCGGCATTGAACGTAACGATAAAGCGGTAATTCTTATGAATCCGTTTCATCAGACGGTTGCTCAGCATACGAAGCACCAGAATTTCTGCCAGATCGTCTGCGGCAACGGTGATATCCGCGATCTCACGCGCAATCTCTGCGCCCTCGCTGATGGCGATTCCAACGTCTGCGGCAGAAAGTGCCGGTGAATCGTTAATACCGTCACCGATCATAATGACTTTACGTCCCTCTGCTTTTTCTTTCTCCACAAAGTTTGCCTTATCCTCCGGCAGTACCTCAGCATAGTACTCGTCCACGCCGACCTTCTTCGCGATCGCTTTTGCCGTGCGCTCGCTGTCTCCGGTCATCATGACGATCTTTTTCAGACCTGCTTTTTTCAGCTGACGGATAATTTCGGCCGCCTCCGGACGAAGCGGATCCTCAATGCAGATAACTGCTGCAAGTACACCTTCTAAGGCAAGATAGAGATGAGAATACTCCTCCGGCAGATGACGGAACTTCTCTTCCATTCCTTCCGGAATGATACTGTTCTCATCCTCAAATACGAAGTGATAACTTCCAATAATCGCTTTTTTGCCATTGATCGTTGTAGAAATACCGTGTGCAACGATATATTCTACTTTGGAGTGCATCTCCTCGTGATCCAGATGTTTCTCTTTTGCCGCGTCTACTACGGCTTTTGCCATGGAATGCGGAAAATGCTCTTCCAGGCAGGCTGCGATGCGCAGAAGCTCATCCGTGCTCTTTGTTTCGCTGAAGGATACCACCTCTGCTACGGTCGGCTGCGCTTTTGTCAGTGTTCCGGTCTTATCGAAAACGATCGTATCCGCTTCCGCCACAGCCTCCAGGAATTTACCGCCCTTTACGGTGATCTTGTGCTGGTTTGCCTCGCGGATTGCAGAGAGAACGGAAATCGGCATGGCAAGTTTTAACGCACAGGAGAAGTCTACCATCAGAATAGAGAGTGCTTTCGTTGCATTTCTGGTCAGAAGATACGTCAACGCCGTTCCGCCAAGGGAATACGGTACAAGACGGTCTGCCAGATGCTCTGCCTTGCTCTCCAGTCCGGATTTCAGTTTCTCGGACTCTTCGATCATCGCGGTAATCTTCTCGTAACGGCTGGATCCGCCGGTCTGCTTCACAAGAATGGTAAGCTCGCCCTCCTCAAGAACCGTTCCCGCATAGACAACGGAACCTAAGGTACGGCGTACCGGAACAGATTCTCCGGTCAGAGAAGCCTGGTTTACCATACCCTCGCCGTTGGATACCTCGCCGTCGAATGGAATCAGATTTCCCATATGTACGACAATCTCGTCGCCCGCAACAATTTTTTCAGACGGAACGAGAATTTCCTGGCCGTCTTTTTTCAGCCATACCTTTCCGACGTTCAGCGACATGCTGCGTGCCAGATCTCCGACGGATTTTTTTATGCGTCCATTCCTCAAGCAGCTCTCCTACGCCGAGCAGGAACATGACAGAGCCTGCGGTTCCATAGTCGCCGCGGAGCATCGAAACACCGATTGCGGTTGCATCAAGAACCGGAACTTCGATCTTTCCCTGTGCCAGTGTCTGGATTCCTTTCCAGATATATTTTACGGAAACAACCGTAGTATAGATGGCACGGATCGGTGCCGGAAGAAGCCATTTTCTTCCAAAGTGGTAAATCACTTTGCTGATCAGCTTTTCCTGATATTCGTTGTTTAACGCTCTGCCGGAGCTCTCAAGCAGTCCGGTCGGCAGCTCTACTTCCTCGTAGTGGAAGAGCTGTATCATCCGAATCACAGCGGCTCGTTCTCCCTCGTAACAGATCACGGCATCGCCGGTTCTGTCATATACCTTCGCGAAAGATACCTGGTTCTGATTCTGCAGATAGTACAGCAGTGTCTCTGCCTGTACGGAGGACATGCGCTTCTGTGCCAGATGGATTCGGATTCTGCCTCTGCTTTCGTGTTTAATATAAAATTTCAAATCTTATGCCTCCTAGAAAAACACCTGCAGAGAATTCTGCAGGCGTTTTGTTTTTTCCGTATGAATACGACGTAAATCAGATGTTGCTGTGTACAGCTTATGCCTCAACCGTATCCTCTGCTTCTGCTTCAACAGCTTCCTCTGCTGTCTCTTCAGCTACATCCTCTACTGCCTCTTCTGCTGCTTCACGCTCTTCGTTGATCTGTTTTGCGTCAGCATAGATGTCCTCCGCATTCTCCTGGATGGTCGTTACCGTATCCATAACAACTTTCTTTGCACGAAGAACAGCTGCGGTGCAGTTGGTGTAAAGTTTTTTCGCATCCTTGCTGGACAGTGCTTTGATACCTGCTGTTCCGAATAATACTCCTGCTGCGAAAAGTCCTGGATGTTTTAAATCTTTGATTGTCATATTACATTTCCTCCTGTTATTAAAATAAATTTTTTCTGAATTTTACATTTTCCCCCGCTGTGGTTCACAGTATAGCACTCACCTGCTCGGTTAGACAATACGTACAGTTCTTTTTGATAATTATTTTCATTAAAACAGGGAAAACGGAAGGAATTTTCACCCGTTTTCCCCGTTTTTCAGCCTTCCACCGCTGAAACAATCACATTTTCAATATCCTGATTCTGAATATAGCCCTTTGCCTTCAGTCCGGATTTCATCACGTCCATCCACATCTCTCCGCTTAAGCGGCAGATGGTATGATCGCTCAGTTCTACGGTACAGCCCTGATCTTTGAAGCATTCTTCTCCACAGGCAATCTTGTAAAAATTTTTGCGGCTGATTGCACCGATGCTCTCCAGTGTATTCACCATGCGATACACCGTAGCAGGCCCGATGCTGCTGTCTTTCTGCAGAGCTTTATAGTAAATTTCTTTACAGCAGGAGCACTCCTCTTCCAGGATAATATCGAGCAGAATCCGTCTCTGTCTGGTTATTCTGCATCCCTGTTCCCGGAGCTTCTGAATAATCAGTTCTCGCTTCATCTGTGTTCTGTGATAATTTCTGGCTTCATGCTTTGTCTGTTCCTGCGGCATACGTTCTACCTCCTGATGATGATTCCTGTCCTGTCAGTCGCAATGTCCCTTGCACTGCCCGCAGTTACCACCACAGCTTCCCTTGCCGCTTTTTTTATCTTTAATCATACTGCGTACTGCAAGTCCTACCAGACCAACAACGACTACAAGTGTGATAAAAGTTCCCATAGAAACAACTCCTTTCTTTTCAAAAGAGTCCGCATCCTGCAGCGGATGCCGGATACGGACTCTTCATCAGATACATGTTCTCTATCTGTCACAGCAATTATTTGCTGAACATTTTGTTGGTGGAAACGCTCAGAGTTGCGCTCTCTTTGTAAGGTCTTACCAGCAGATATACAAATCCGATGATGAGCAGAACAGCAACTACCGTTCCGATTCCAAAACCGCCGCCGATGAACAGGTTACCGATCTGATAGATGCACAGGGATACAACATAGGCAAGCAGTGTCTGATATCCGATTGCAGTAAAAAACCATTTGGTATTGTTCATCTCACGTTTGATTGCACCCATTGCTGCGAAGCACGGTGCGCACAGAAGGTTGAATACCAGGAAGGAATAAGCTGCTACCGTAGATAAGCTTCCTGCGAGCTGTCCCCAGATCTCGGCACCGTCTTCTGCAACTTCACCAAAGCCGAACAGGATACCAAAGGTACCAACAACGTTCTCTTTTGCGATCAGTCCGGAAACAGCTGCAACAGCCATCTTCCAGTCGCCCCATCCAAGAGGTGCAAACAGAGGAGCGATCACGCTTCCGATGGAAGCCAGGATACTGTCATTTAACTGCTCAGCTTCCAGCATTCCGAAGGATCCGTCAACCCATCCGAAGTTCATCAGGAACCACAGAACGATGGTAGACATCAGGATGATCGTACCGGCTTTTTTGATGAAAGACCAGCCACGCTCCCACATGCTGCGGAGAACGTTGCTTACCGTCGGCCAGTGGTAAGCCGGAAGCTCCATAACAAACGGAGCCGGATCGCCAGCGAACAGTTTTGTTTTTTTCAGGATGATACCGGAGCAGATGATTGCTGCGATACCAACGAAGTAAGCACTTGGTGCAACCCAGGAAGCTCCATTAAACAGGGCGCCTGCGATCAGGGCGATGATTGGAAGTTTTGCTCCACAAGGTACAAACGTTGTTGTCATGATGGTCATTTTACGGTCACGGTCATTCTCGATGGTACGGGAAGCCATGATACCAGGAACACCACAACCACTTCCGATCAGCATCGGAATGAAGGATTTTCCGGAAAGTCCAAATTTACGGAAGATACGATCCATGATGAATGCAACACGCGCCATGTAACCGCAGGACTCCAGAAATGCCAGGAACAGGAACAGTACCAGCATCTGCGGTACGAATCCAAGTACGGCACCAACACCGGCAACAATACCATCCAGGATCAGACCCTGCAGCCAGTCAGCGCAGTGGATCGCGTTCAGCAGATTTTCAATGGCCGGCGGAATGATCTCTCCAAAGAGTACATCGTTGGTCCAGTCCGTTTACAAAAGTACCTAACTGTTGTGACAGATAACATAATATACAACCCACATAACAACCGACGAAGATCGGAAGTGCCAGCCAGCGGTTAGTTACGATCCGGTCGATCTTATCCGATGTTGTCATGGCGTTTTTCTTGTTCTTTGTGACACAGTCACCGATGATGCTGGAAATATAAACGTAACGCTCGTTTGTAATAATACTCTCGGTATCGTCATCAAATTTGTCTTCCAGCTGTTTGATCTCGGCAGATACATCCGGAACGGATTTCATCTGCTCTGTGATCTTATCATCTTTCTCCAGAAGTTTGATTGCAAAGAAGCGTTTCTGCTCATTTACAATATCACTTCCGAGTTTGCTCTCAACGGTGCGGATGACTGCCTCCACATCCTTGTCAAACTCATGAACTGGTACAGCAGCACCTTTTTTCTGTGCAATCTGCACTGCTTTATCAGCAGCTTCTTTGATTCCGGTTCCTTTCAGCGCAGAGATGGTTACAACTTCACAGCCCAGTCTTTTTCGCCAGTTTGTCGATATGTATTTTGTCTCCGTTCTTTTCAACAATATCCATCATATTGACAGCCATGATCACCGGAATACCAAGTTCCATGATCTGTGTGGACAGATACAGGTTACGCTCAATGTTGGTACCATCTACGATGTTCAGAATCGCATCTGGTCTTTCATTAATCAGGTTAATTTCTGGCTACCACTTCCTCCAGTGTATACGGAGATAAAGAATAGATACCCGGAAGGTCCATGATGGTGACATCTTTGTGGCCTTTGAGCTTTCCTTCTTTTTTCTCGACGGTTACACCTGGCCAGTTTCCTACGAACTGGTTGGAGCCTGTCAGTGCATTGAACAATGTTGTCTTACCGCAGTTCGGGTTTCCTGCGAGTGCAATCTTAATTGCCATTTTTCCCATGCCCCTCTTTCTTTGATTTTTACTGATTTTAATAACTTCACAAGCCTTACCAATATTGGCTACAGCTTGCTTTTGTTAGCATCCGCTAACAAGCAGACAAAAAAATTTACTCTACTTCAATCATTTCGGCATCTGCTTTTCTTAAGGATAATTCGTATCCTCTGACGGTTACTTCGACCGGATCGCCGAGCGGAGCAACTTTGCGCACGAATACGTCAACACCCTTGGTGATTCCCATATCCATGATTCTTCTTTTGACCGGACCGGAACCGTTGAGTTTTACAACTTTAACGGTTTCTCCTACGGAAGTCTCTTTTAAAGTCTTCATCTTCTCTCCTTCTTTCCTATCAAATCAGGATTTTGGCTGCCATATCTTTTCCAACGGCTACCCTGGAATCTTTCACATTCACGATGAGATTGCCGTCGATTTCCGATACGACTGTCACGTTTCCGCCAACGACGAAGCCAAGATTTTCAAGAAATCTTCTGGTCTCTTCTTTTCCGCCAACTTTTCTGATTGTGTAACATTCGCCTGGATTTGCCATCGTTAAAGGCATAGTCAATTACCTCCTTGTGTATGATAATGAGTTTCATCTCTATTTCAGTTGTTAGTATATGCTAACGTACGTTAGATGTCAACTGTCTTTTTTACTTATTTTTTTGTTATTTTTTTCTTGTTTAATAAAGGCTGGATATCAAAGTAAGACACCCCTACTCGTCCGATAAACAATCAGAACAATGACAATCAGTTTGCTGTCACTTCCCAAAGTAGGTGTCAGATCCAGGCTTGAACCTACCGTACTGAGTGCCGAAGTACACTACAAAAACCAACGCCATCACTGAAGCCTGCGGCTCTAGAATGACTTAAACCGAAGATACCCGACGAAAACAATCAGCAGATAAAGAATCAATGTGGCATTAGAACGCCGGATGGAATCATGAGATAACTCCCTGTTGAAAATATTGACTTTATCGGCACCTATAAGAATAGCACGCAAGTTCAACATGACTACAGCAAACACATTCACCTTCACACCACCGGCCGTAGACTGCGTACCGCCGCCAATCATCATCAGCACCACCATCAGCAGCAACGTCTGCACACTGAAAGTAGTCATGCCCACACTTGAAAATCCTGCCGTACGGGGACAAGTTGCGTTAAAGAAGCCCTGCACCCATTTCTCTGTAGCCGTCATTCCCGCAAAAGCATGATTCCATTCGAAAACAACAATGGCCACAGTACCCGTCACTAGCAAGATAGCCGTCATAATCAATACGATACGGGTATTCAGGTTATATAAATGTATTTTACGGATTGTCCTCTTATTCTTTTTGACATAACGGTGATACAAGCGCTTGCTTTCATAAGAAACCGTTTCATACAGATTTACCAGAATCGGGAAACCTATACCTCCCAAAATAACCAGGAAAGAGATAGTGATATATAGCAAGTTATGATTATGAAGTACCAGTTCGTTACCTAAGTTTCCATACAAAGTAGAGAATCCGGCATTGCAAAAGGCAGAGATGGAATGGAAAGCAGAAAAAGCCAGTTCCACCTCAATATCCATGCCCATAGTGCCATGTATACTTAAAAAAATAACCCCCATCCCAGCAGCCTCTATCACCAAGGTAAACCCTAATATATATAATAAGGTGGAAAGCAGCGAACTGAGTGACTGCGAGCTTACCATATCACGGACCACCAACTGATTGTAGAGCGAAGTATTCCCCATAAAAAACATGGCAAAGAAACTGGTCAGGGTCATGACTCCCAAACCGCCGATTTGTATCAGCATGATAATGATGAACAACCCCTCGGACGTGAATGTAGAAGAGACATCGACCGAAACCAACCCCGTGACACAAATGGCACTGGTAGCGGTAAACAGAGCATCGATAAAGGAAATGCCATGATAAGTGGCACGCGGAAGCATCAGTAACGCTGCCCCTATCAGAATAAATATGAGAAAACTGGATGCAAAGATCAAAGACGGGTTGGTGCGCCTGCCCAGCAGCCGGACTATCCCATTAGACAATTGCAGCAGCGAAAGCAAAGTGAGCAGCACCACATGATATAAACGACTGTGGAAAAAAGACCAGAAATCATGAATTCCCCCTTGCACCTCCGGTTCATGGAAAATAACCGGAATCAAAGTCAGATAAAGCATCAGACTCAGTATCCATGCCAGTCCCCGGTACTTCCGCTTGGTATCCGAGTAATTTAATAAAAGATGCAGGGAAATATCAACCAGAAAAACAATCCAGACAAAATGATACAGCGTGTTTATCATCTCCATTTCTTCAAAAGAAATAAGAAATCCATGCTCATAAACCAATGTAAGGATGAACAAGGCCGACATCATATAAGTTATCCCGTCCATCCATTTCAGCAATCGCTCTATGTACGGTTTTACTAACTTCTTACGATAGATAAATAGTTTGTGTAAAGGTTCCATGTCGATATCATCTTGCATTAACAGAAAACAAACTTAATCAAAATATTCACATCTCTGCCTATAATAACAAATAACTTCGCATTTTTACTCTGACATCCCTTTTTTTATTGTTCCCGACAAAAAAGCAGTTGAAAATTAGTAAGGAATACTTTTTTTACCTAATTTTTGACCGCAAAACTATTAAATTGAAAGATTATGAGCACAAAACAGAAACGTTTTATCTTACCAGAGGATGAAATTCCTAAATACTGGTACAACATACAGGCAGACATGAAGACCAAACCCATGCCGCCGTTGAACCCTAAAACCAAAGAAGCGCTGAAACCGGAAGACCTCTACCCCATTTTTTGCCAAAGAACTTTGCAAACAGGAATTAAACCAGACATACGCATGGATTGAAATTCCCGAAGCAGTGCGTGAAATGTACAAATACTATCGCAGCACACCATTGGTACGTGCCTACGGACTGGAAAAAGCACTAGGGACTCCCGCACATATTTATTTCAAAAATGAAAGTGTCAGCCCCATCGGCTCCCACAAACTGAACTCGGCTCTGGCCCAGGCATATTATTGCAAGGAAGAAGGCGTAACCAATGTCACTACAGAAACCGGTGCCGGACAATGGGGCGCCGCTCTATCGTATGCCGCAAAGGTATTCGGGCTGGAAGCTGCCGTTTATCAAGTAAAGATCAGCTATAATCAGAAGCCCTATCGCCGCAGCATCATGCAGACATTCGGAGCAACGGTCACCGCCTCTCCATCCATGTCTACCCGTGCCGGCAAGGATATCATTACCCGTAATCCCAATTATCAAGGTTCACTGGGAACAGCCATCTCCGAAGCTATCGAACTGGCAATGAGCACTCCCAACTGTAAATATACACTAGGGTCGGTATTAAGCCATGTCACACTGCATCAAACGGTTATCGGTCTGGAAGCCGAAAAGCAAATGGAAATGGCAGGCGAATATCCCGACATGATTATCGGTTGCTTTGGTGGCGGTTCCAATTTTGGAGGAATCTGCTTCCCCTTTATGCGCCACACTATCCTGAATGGGAAACAAACCCGATACATTGCTGCCGAACCGGCTTCGTGCCCGAAACTGACCCGTGGTAAATTCCAGTATGACTTTGGCGACGAAGCCGGATATACCCCGTTGCTGCCCATGTTTACACTGGGGCATAATTTCTCTCCGGCCAATATCCATGCGGGAGGTCTCCGTTATCACGGTGCAGGTGTCATCGTTTCACAATTATTGAAAGACAATCTGATGGAAGCGGTTGATATCCAGCAATTAGAATCCTTCCAGGCTGGTTGTTTGTTCGCACAAGCAGAAGGAATCATTCCGGCTCCCGAATCGTGCCATGCCATCGCCGCCGCTGTACGCGAGGCGAACAAGTGCAAGGAATCCGGTGAAGAGAAAGTGATCCTGTTCAACCTTTCAGGTCACGGGCTGATTGATATGGCCTCATACGACCAATACCTGGCAGGTAACTTGATGAATTATGAGTTAAAAGACGAAGATATCCAGAAGAACTTGGATGAAATAAAAGACATGTAATCAGGACATAAAATAAACGAAGGATACGGAAAGGATATATTATCCTATAAACTACGGCAAGCTAAGCGGTTGTATCCTTCAGGTTAAGGGTTCTTTTACTGACAACTTCTATCTCCCAAACTTGCGGAGTTAACTCCATAGCCTTTGGAGTTATCTCCATAAGCTTGGGAGTTAACTCCAAAGGCTATGGAGATAGAAAGGATACGTTAGTTTAAGCTTAGGGATAGGATAGAAAAGGCTTAACCATACAATGAAAGACACAAACCACTCTACCGGCGGGATATAACATTAACATAAGTTCGATATAAGAAATAACTCGTTACAGGATGGTTTTTGAGTTAAATGACAAAAGGATTATTAAAATTCAATATCAGTCTTGCTCATATTCCTGTCAGTTATAAGCTAGTCTTATAATAAACTCATGTTATCATAAGAAAAAAATCCGCGTTATCCCGCACAACCCACACCTAAAAAATGATTCAAAACCACAAAATAACAGGCACTTCAAGCCTGTTTATAAAGAAAATGAACTATTTTACAGGATTATGTATGAAAAGTACAAATTAATTTCCCTTTTTATTCCTTTCTTTGCACAGTTACATCAATAATCCAAATAAGTATGAAAAACATCATGAAGCTTTTCTTGTATGCTGCATTACCTTTGGCATTAATTGCACTAGGCAGTTGTAGCTACCCTAAAAACATCACGTTCAAAGCCGACTCACAAACAGGGGCGCTAAGCGGACTTTATCTGACAAGCGACACTTCCATGAACTGGATCCTGCGTACGGATGGAACACAATACGAATGGGTGGACTCCCGGTATGGATGGGGATTGGGACATCTTCGGATAAACGGCACTGAATACTCCTGGAATATCCCGACAAAAAAACATGACACGAGCCATCACATGACCGTGAAATACCAGACAGGTGACATAGAAATAAACGTAGCCCGAAAATGGAACAGGGACGGGAACCTGGTAGAATCCTACGAATTCGTAAACACCGGAGAAAAAGACGCCGACTTACAGGACATTGCCATCAACACACCTTTCAATGACAATTATCCGGATGCCCAGACTTGCTACGAAGCCCGTTGCAATGCACATATATGGGCAGGAGGAAATGAAGCCTATGTCTATTGCACCCGGATGAGCGGAGCCCCCGGCGGATTGGGACTGATTATGGAAGAAGGTGCCATTAAAGGCTATGAAGTGAGGGAGCGCTCGCAGAAAAAAGGAAGCTCCAACTTCCGCGGTGTTTTCCAACTTAATCCACAGGACAAGACTTTAAAGCCGGGAGAATGTTATACCATACAATGGTTACTCCTATCGGCGGACAACTGGGATGAATTCCAAGCAAAAGCCATAGACAACGGTCTGATCATAGCCTCAGCAGACCGTTATGTAGTAGAAGCAGGCGAAAAAATAAATGTTTCGTTCAAAAGCAACTGCCCCTCACTGAAAGGCAAGCTATTGCTGAACGGTAAAGAAGTGGCAGAAGTAAGCGGTGACAACATCAATTATACCACCATAATAAATGAACCCGGAGAGAAGATTTTCACACTGGCCTACGGGAACGGAAAGCAAACGTCGGTAGAGTGTCTTGCCGTCAGCAACTTTGACAGCCTGGTCAACCACCGGTGTCAGTTCATTGCCGGACACCAACAGTTCATCAAGCCCGGTGACCCTAGAAGCGGTGCCTTCATTGTTTATGACAACGATACCGAATCCCTTTACATCAACGGAGAAAGTGGCAGCAAACGCTCTGACTGCGACGAAGCCAGAGAAAGGGTAGCTATGGGGATTCTGCTGGCTCTACAATACCAACGTACTTCCGACAAAAAATTAATGGATGCCCTGAACAACTACGTATCTTTCATCCGCCGCATCCAGAAACCGGACTACACAACCAATTCCACCGTAGACTTCAAGAGCAAGAACCGGGGATACAACTATCCGTGGGTGGCCGATTTCTGGTTTACCATGTTCCGCACCACAGGCAATAAACAATATCTGAAAGACGGGTACGGCACACTGCGTGCACTGGTCCGTTATTTCAAGCATGGTTTTTATTGCATCAATATCCCGACCTACGGCTATACTCTATTGAAAGAAAACGGATTTACTGCCGAAGCGGACACTCTGCTGAACGATTTCAAATCAATGGCAGACGTATTTTGTGAAAACGGGCCTAATTATCCGACCTCCGAAGTCAATTACGAACAGAGCATCGTAGCTCCGTCCATTATCCATCTGCTGAATGTATATATGCTCACCGGGGATGAAAAATATCTGAAAGGGGCCGAAAGCCAGCTTCCTTTATTAGAATCATTTGGCGGAAAACAGCCCCAGTTTCCACCTTTATGACATCGCTATTCGTCACTGGGATGGTTATTGGTTTGGAAAAGACCGGATTTGGGGAGATACCTTCCCACATTACTGGAGCACTTTATCGGGTATTGCCTTCCGTCTTTATGCCAAAGCGACCGGAAAACAAGAATATGCAGAACGGGCCTTGAATATTTTCCGGAACAATCTATGCCTCTTCACCGAAGACGGAAGAGGAAGCTGCGCCTTTATCTATCCGAACAAAGTGAACGGACAAAAAGCTCATCTTTATGACCCGTTTGCCAATGACCAGGATTGGGCAATGGTATTTTGGTTGGAGTATGGCCCGGATTTCAAGTAAATGAGGAGATGCCGAAAGTCCGTCCGATAGTGCTGTCATGTATTCAGCTGTAGGGGCAGGGATTGTCTCATAGCCGTCAAGCAAAGGAAAAACATCTACCGTAGAACACCGACCCAAAAGGGTCGGTTTCTTCATTTTATAAGTTTTAGATAACAGTCTGCAGGTTCTTCCAGAGTTCCGCTTCTCTCCCGACTTTATCGTCAAGAAGCTGCTTACAAGACCACGGTCGGTCATACTTTGGAAAGAGAACCTGCAACTGCTTTCGTACTATCAGGCAGATACACGAGTCTGCCCCTACGGTGGTGAAAATACTATTTGCCAACTCAGATTGACGAATATAAGTTTTTTTGCCTGCCCGAACCAACGGGCACGATCTTGGGAGAATATGCAAATCAGCCTATTTTCGGGCGAGCAAACCTCGCCCTTACAAGCAAAATGATAGCTGAATTCCTTAAATATGTTTTCACCCAGCCACAAACTATGACTCAAAGCTGCGAAGCATTTTAATCTCGTCCCGCCAAATGGTGTCATCGGGAGTTTCAAGAATAACGGGCATATCGTCAAAACGGGAATCCTGCATAAAGCGGCGGAAGAAATCAATACCAATCAGCCCCTTTCCGATACTGTCATGACGGTCTACCCGGCTACCCAATGGTTTCTTTGAGTCATTCAAGTGAATGGCACACAAATAGTTTCTCCCCACTACCTCATCAAACTCGGTAAAGACCCGGTCATATTCATTCACAATATCATAACCGGCGGTATAGGTATGGCAAGTATCCAGGCAAACTCCCACACGAGATTTATCCTCCACCTTATCTATAATATATCTCAAATGCCAGAATTCATTTCCCACATTACTTCCCTGTCCGGCTGTATTCTCAATCACAGCAGTCACACCGGTCGTCTTATCCAAAGTCATATTGACAGACTCGGCAATCCTGTCCAGACACTTCTCTATGGATATCTTGTTCAAATGACTTCCGGGATGAAAATTCAGCATTTTCAATCCTAAAAGCTCGCAACGCTGCATTTCGTCCAAAAATGCTGCACGACTCTTCTCCAGCCCTTCCTCGTCAGGATGTCCCAAATTTATCAGATAACTGTCATGAGGAAGAACATACCGGGCATCAAAACCTTCTTTCTCGCAGTTTTCTTTAAACAGAGTAACACTCTCGACAGACAAAGGTTTTGCAATCCATTGCCTCTGATTCTTTGTAAAAAGAGCGAATGCGTCCGCTCCTATCCCTAATGCATTAACGGGGGCCATTTCCACGCCCCCGCTTACGGATACATGTGCACCTATTTTTTTCATTCTCTTTCCATTATTGATAGACACAAAGATAGGAAAAATAAGTTAGAAATTATATTGCGCACTCAAGTTTATACGGTTTACTTCACGGTTCACATCATTAAAATTCTCTCTCCAACCATGAAGATATTCCGCACCTACCTGCAAGTTATGACTTACATTCCAGAATACATTTGCAACCAGGTACTGACCTTTTTTATACTGAGTTTCATTAAAGTGAGCATAGCAATCTTCTGTAAACAGACGTGACTGGCTATACGTAGCCGATGCGAATACCCGTTTCGAGAAATTATACTGTAATCCGGCATACCATCCTTTCATGGGCAGTACCTGCATACGTCCGGACTCATCGGCCAAAGGAACGATATCTACATTCAAGTTGCTGATATCATTCAAATATTGAGCAATACCTCTACCATAAGTATATTGTCCGTAAAGCTGGAAACCACCCAGTCTTGCTGTCCCCGATGCCTGTATCCCCCAACCGGTCAATGACTTTGCCTTATTATTCACTTGATCCTCATAAGTCATACTTCTCAAGATTCCTCCCACACGTTATATGACTAGCCTTTGCCCAAGAATACTGTACATAGGCAGGAATATCCGGCATCCTCTGCTTACCGATTCTCACATCTTGTGCCGGAGTACCGTCTACTGACGGCATTTCCACACCGAC
>ENA-OQKS01000236-OQKS01000236.1-human-gut-metagenome-genome-assembly--contig:-NODE-236-length-17363-cov-3.594337_pt1 | contig 17363 bp, 11 predicted proteins | sample MGYA00242804_ERZ504808 | MGnify/ENA primary metagenome ERZ504808 (study PRJEB26092, sample SAMD00036375) | human gut metagenome | host: Homo sapiens | study: EMG produced TPA metagenomics assembly of...
TCATCCTGAGCCAGAATCGAACCCTCCACAAAAAAACCTTTTCATGAAGAGACATCGACACGATGACTCTCGAAATAAGAAAATTGACGATCGCCTTATAAGGAAAGGCGCATCGCACAAAAACCTCGCCGCCGTTTGACCGATCCCTCGGCACCACGCGTCAGCGTGGCCGGCAACGAACTGGCAATCATTGACTATAAAGAAGTAGTACAAATACGCTCTTGAGTTCTCAAACCACCACCACTCACCCACCTCGCGGACCGGAACCATCCGGACCACTCGCTGAGCGGCAGCAAGAGATAAACTTACAGCACGATCGCGATCCGCGCAACCCGGGCCGCATGAACAACGCGTGAACCGTTGGAAATCCAACGTTCCATCGGCGTGTCGAAACTTGACAAATCAGAGCCTCTTGTTCTCCCAATCGCCCATTTCGACGCCACGCAGCCACGCAACACACGTGATCACTGGCAGTTGAACTGGTACAACGCCCAGCCCTTCGCATATGAAGCCATATTCGAATAATCCTGAACCTTGCGCATCGTGCCATCTTTGGCGTACTGGTCGATCAGCTTCTGATCGTGGAACGTGTCGTACTGCTGCTTGAACGTGAACATCTGCAGGCTCGGCGCCTGGCCGCCCATGCTCAGGAAGTATGCATCGCCATCCGCGCTCAGCGGGCAGACGGTATTCGTCAGCGCCTTGCCGTCGCCCGACGCGAACGCATTCTCCGTCTGTCCGAAAATCGCACCATTCTTCTCGGCCTTCGCGTTGTAAATCGGGAACAGCATATCCGCGCCGTACATCGCCGTCGCATACATGGAACCGTTCAGCGGATCGGAAACCACCACCGAATCGGTACCAGTCTCCTTCACCACCTTCTTGAGAATCTTCTCCTTCGTGGCAGTGAGCTGCTCGTCCGGCCGCGCATCGTCAATCGTCATATTCGCATAGACGGCATCCGACAGGACGGAACGAACAGTATTGCCGAATTGGCAGGAAATGGCGAGCGCCGCAAGCAGAACAATCGCAATGATTTTCGTGACGTTCGGCAGACGGCCGGCACGCAACAATACGACGGCGGCGAAGACGATCAGCGGCAGCACGCCGAACGGAATCATGGTAAGCGGTCGGGTTTCGGCGCGATACCAGGCGGCGGCCACGATGTTGGGGAACCAGCCAGTCAGCGCGGTCGAGCAGACGTAGACGAGACCGACCAGGAAGAAGGCCAGCAGAATGGCGATCGCGTCGCGGCGGAGTTGCGAGGCGTCGGAACGTGGAGTGCGGTAGCTGGCGGAAGTCTTGCGATTCCTACGATCGGCGGGCATAGCCGCAAAATCGGCAACCTGTTCGTGCGGTTGCGCTGCCGTGCTATCGGATGCACGGTCAATCGCAGAAGCGCCAGGCACAGTAGCGGAATCGGCGCGATTGGCGGCGAACCATTGCGGGCGGATGATGGCTGCGACGGTGACGGCAAACGCGATCAGCACGATTGCGGCCATGAACCAGCCTTGCACGCCGCCGATATTGTCGGTGACGTAGATTTTGAGCGCTTCGGGCACCGTGCGGTTCGGAACGAAGGTGTGGAACCAGCTGGCGGGATTGAAGTAGCGGTCCGATTTGTAGCTGGACATCATGTACACAAGGAACACGGCGGCGCCGAGAACCACTACGCCAGCAAGGCCTGCGATGGCTTTCCATGGCAGTCGCGTCAGCACGAAGGGGGCCATGAGCAGGAGCCAGGTGAATACGATGCGCGGATGGGCGAACATGCAGACGCCGGCAGTGACGAAGAACCATATGATCCATTTGACGAGGTGTTCTCGGGTGGCGAGCGCGTCGAGCAGGCGAAGTGTGGTGTACAGCCAGAACGGCAGAAGCGTGGTGGCCAGGCCGAAGGCGATCAGCGGACCGGAAGCCAGCATTTGAAAGGGGTGCGAGGCGGAAGCGACGGCAAGCGGGGGGATGATGAGCGCGAGTATCGCGGGGAATAGCGGAACTACGACAGACGCGACATTGCGGGCCGAGGACTTTCGCGCGTTCGCAAATCGGGGGAAGCATACGGACTGTGCCGAATGCGACAGACGACGCGTGAAATAGGAAGCGTACAGCTGAATCGCAATCGGCCAAACCAAGCCGGATGATGCCAGCCAGACCGTGTTAAACGCTGCATAAATCGACAGATTGACGCCGAACAAGCTGGCGAGCTTAATCAGGCCGGCTGCAAGCAGATGGAACAGCGGCGGATAGTATTCGTCGTTCGGCCACAGGTGGGTGGCCGCGCCGACGCCTTCGCCGAGGATCTTGCGGATGAAGTAATAGTGCGCGGGCGCGTCGATTTCGTGCAATGGGTTCGTCCAAGCGGCGGAACCGTGCGGAAACCAGGCCCATACGATTGCGGCGGCGAGCGCGACGCCGATGACGGAACAGACCGGCAGTGCGATGCGGGATAGGCGGGGAACGGCGGAATCGCAAGGCAAAGGAGAAGTATCGTTCGTCGTCTTGTTTGCTATCTTGTCCGTCGTTTTAGCCGTCGTTTCGTCTGTCGTCTTGCTTGCGGCGACTGCGCTGTCGGCTTCATCGACTGCGTCGCCGGCCGCTGTGGGAATCGTATTGTCTGTGCTGTGCTGCTTCATCGCCATCCATCGTAGCCGAAGCCGCGAAAGCAAGCCACAAATCGCAATCGCATCTGCATTTTGTAATCCAAAACTGGACCGTGCGGCAACAAAAGCTGGAAAGGCATCTAAAAACGGATGGAACATGCACGGGATGGGCGCAAGACGGACGCGGAACGCGGGAAGAATAGGCGGACGTAGAGCGGAGACGAGCGCGAGCAGGAACAAAATCGCCGCTTATCCAACCTTCGATTTTCAGGAAGTATTCAGACTTCACACAGAGGTATAACAGTGTTGCGCAAGAAAACAATCACGTTGGATGGGCAGGATGATTGCACGGGGCGCATTGCGCTGTGAGCGTACTCGCTGTCGTTGCTTGACTGTGTGCGTCCCGGCCAACGCTGGCGTCGGCATGCGTCGACGCGTAACTACAGAGAACTGGAGAAGTACCGCATGTTCGTTCTCAAGAACGCATGGGCTGCGCTCGGTCGCGTCAAATGGCGTACCGCGCTGACGGCTTTGCTTGCACTGCTGGTGTCGTTCTCAGCCGCCGTGGATCTGGCGGTGCTGAGAGCCGACGACAAGGCGAATAACGAAACATACCAATCGCAGAAAGCTTCGGCGGTAATTCGGCCGAGCGCGAAAGTCACTGCGAAACGCGACGGCGCGGACTCCAATTACACCGCCAATTACATGACGTGGGACATGTACACCAAGTACGCGGAAGCGGTGCAGAAGAACAACTTGACGTTCGAATACACGCTCGCCACGTCGGTGCCGGTGCGCGCCAGCAAGTCGCTGCAGGCGATCGCGGCGAAAAGCGACACGAGCGAGGACAAGACCGGCGGCAACCTGACGTTGCAAGCCTTCTACACGAACGATGCGGCGAAAATCAACGACTACGGCACGTTCAAAGTGGTCAAGGGCAAGCAGCTGAACTACAAGACGGCCAACGACGGCGTGCTGGTCTCTCAGGCAGTGGCCAAGAAGAACAATCTCAAAGTGGGCGACAAGGTGACCGTCGGCAATCCGACGAAGGCTTCCGAAACCTACAAATTCACCGTGCGCGGCATCTACGAGTACACCGGCGAGACGCCGGCCGGATACGGTTCCGACGCGAAATACGCGAAAGACAACCGCGAGAACGTGGTGTACACGTCGTACATCAACTTCGCGCAAAGCGGTCTGGATGTGGCCGGCACCAAGGGCTGGGCCATCCCGAACCTCAACATCATCTTCACGCTGACCGATCCGGCCACATACAACAAGTTCGTGCGACTGGTGACAAAGGCCAAGCTGGACACGTCGAAGTTCACAATCTCATCGCCGTCGCTTGATGCGTACAAGAAGCGCATCGCACCGCTGGACGCCGCCGCCAAGGCCGCGCGCACGGCGTTGTTGGCGACCCTGATCGTCGGCGGGCTCGCGCTGCTGGCATTGGTGCTGTGGGCCGCGATCGGTGGACGCCGTGACGAAATCGGCATGGCGATGGTTTCCGGCGTCACCAAGGGACGTTTGGGATGGCAATTCATGCTGGAAACGTTCATGATGACCGTTCCAGGCTGGGCAATCGGATTGATTGCCGGCGCGCTGCTGGCCAAGCCGCTTGGCACCGCATGGGCCGGTGGACAGGCTGTGGCCATCACATCCGCATCCGTGTGGAACATGATCTGGTACGGACTGGGCGCCTGCCTGGTTCTGGGCATCATCGCGTTCATGCGCGTGGGATTCTTCGATTTGGGTCAGCTGTTCGCAGGCCGTTCTGACGATTCGAACGAATCTGCCGAAGCGAAGAACGCAGACGAGCCGGAGGAAACAGTCGAGTCGACGGAACGTACGGAGGTGAACGCATGAGCGAGAAAGACGTGAAAGACAACGAAACCGAAGCATTGAACAACGATGCTGCGGAAAACGCGGACATCGAGGCGGGCGAAACCGATATGGCCACGTCGATCGAATCGGTCGATTTCGCGGTGGTGTATGACGATGGAGGCGATTCCATCGCAACCGAATCGGCAGAAAACGCGGAAAATACGGAAGGCATCGCCACGGAAGACAGCGTTGCCAGCGACAACGCGAATCGCGTGAACGAAACGCTCGCATTGGGCGCGACCGACGACGAACAGTCGCTCGACCAGCACGAAACCGTACAGGCGGACTCCGCAACCAGCGTGTCATCGCAAATCGACCGCGAAATCAAACATCATCGCAAGAAGGACGCATTCTTCTTCAAGGCGAACCCGACATTCGCGCTCAACCATGTGACGGTGCACAACCGCAAAACCGGACGTGACGTGCTCGACGACGTTTCCCTGGCGTTCCATGCCGGCGCGACCCACGCGGTGCTGGTGGATGCCGAAGATGTCGAACAGCATCAGGCGCTGGTGGCCACCATGGTCGGCATGATGCGGACGACCAGCGGCAACGTGATGCACAAAAGCACGAACCTCGCCGACGCGACACCGGTCGACGTGCTTGGACACCGCATCGGTTTCATTCCGCAGCGGTTCGCCGTGCGCGGCGACCTTGACGCGGAAGGCAACGTGCTGTACGCCATGGACGCGTCGAACCGCAATTTCCTGCAGCCCAAGCCGGTGATTGCGCGCGAGCTGCTCAAGCGCGTGGGATTCGAGGAAGTGACTTCCGGTCTGCCGGTGGGCAAGATGAGTGCGTTGGACCAGCGTCGTGTGGCCATCGCGCGTGCGCTGAGTTGCGAGGCGGAGGTGATTATTGCCGACGAGCCGACCGCTGGATTGAACCGTGACGACGCCGCCGTGGTGCTGGGGCTGCTGAAGAAGGCCAAGCGCGATGAGGATCGTAAGCGTGCGATTATTGTGGTGACCGATAATCCGGAGGTCGCCGATCAGATGGAACATTGCGCGGAGCTTGAGTAGCGAGCGGCGTTCTGCGAAGCAGAAAGCCTTGCGGACTGGTGTTGCATGCCAGTCCGCAAGGCTTTTTTCGTGCTGGTCCTGGTTCGTGCCGATTCGCGCTGGTTCGCGGTGACACACCGCTAAAAACATGTCATATGCGCTATGTGTGGCAGACTCTTTCATCTTTGGAATCTCAAACCGCTATGTGTGGCAGGTTGTTTGACGCATCGTGAGTTAGAGAGGCGGTTTTATGCCCCCTAATGTATGGCGGGAAAAGAGAAGTGCCACAGATAGCGGTTTTCAGTGCGCAAAACTCGGGCGGCGGCCAGGCTTCGAGGAATTTTCGGGTGTATCTCGCTTATGAATGGCGGATTTTTCCGCTCGACGCGTGCTATCTCGCTTATAGATGGCGGATGGTTTTGCCGCATGAGACTTAGAGGGGATTGAACTTACCCCCTAACACCTAGTCTTCCTGAGACACCCGCCATTCATAAGCGAGATAGCATCCGGCAGACACCGAAATCCGCCATTCATAAGCGAGATAAGTAGGTTCGCTACTCAGCGATGCGCATGTGATACTGCTCGGCGAGCAGTTTGACGTCGAGGACGCCGTAACGTTCCAGAAGGCGCAGCCATTCGCGCTTGTTGCTTTCGCCGAAACGGGCGGCCTTGCGCGTGTAGGCTTCGGCGGTCAGGAACTTCGGCGGAATCGACTTGCTGTTGTACTTGTCCGCCACCATGACGACCTCCTGCTCGAGGTTCATTGGCACGTAGTCGGCCGGGGGCAACGGCAATCCCTGCGATTCCACGGTTTCGCGGGTGAGGCCCACACCTGTGTGGTTGCGTGCGAACTGGGCGATCGATTCGTCAACGTCCTCGTTCAGCAAGTATTCGTAGCCTTTGAGCCCGTGCTGAACATAGTGCGGACCGTCGAATTTGAGCGGTTCGCCGTCGGAACCGTCCTGCTTGAGCAGGAAATACGTGCCGATGTCGTGCAGCAAACCGCCAATGACCACCAGATGCTCGTCGATGAGCCGCGGCGGAACAGTACCTCCGGTCAGCCCTTCCGTGGACGGCACCGCAGGCATGTGCAACATGCCGAGCGATTCCTCGCCGGTATTGTCTTTCGTCAGTTCCAGCCCGAAGTCGCCGGTCTTTTCGGGAGCGTCCGTCGGCAGGGTGCAGCGGCGGGTGAACAGCGCGTTCTGCCGGCGGGCCATGCGGCGGGCGATGTCGGCCACGACCACGCAATGGCCGTGGATAAGGTCGTATGCGGCTTGCGATTGCGCAATTTTGCGATGTAGCTCATCCACTTGCGCAAGAGTGGGGATATAGCCGGTCGTCGGCTTGTTCGATTCGGTTGTTTCGTTCGATTCGTTCGTCATACGCCCATCTTAGGCACGTTCCATCACGCCCAGCATACGGTTCCTGACGCAGTTTCCAAAACGGTTCCCAACAGCCGAAGGGATTCATACACCACGCCAGATAAATCCCGAATGAACGGACACGGATTCAACGGTTTCCCCGTCTTGTCAACGATGTTCCAAGGAATGCCGCCTTAAAACGAGCATTCATCAGCTGCCCGCAGCGGACGGCACGATACGCGGGGACGTTATGTGCGGAAAATCAGATGGAACGGACGCGGAATTCGCCGGTGCGGTTGGAAGCCACGATCATCTGGTCGTTTTCGAGGCGGGTCCAGCCGTCTTCGGCGCGCTGGTCGAAGCCGGAGCTGGCCACGACCACGCCCTTCGGCTGATCGTCGTTTCCGCCGAGCGCACGGTAGCGCAGCACGCGGTAGTCGCGCGCCTGCTCGCCACGACCGTACTGGTCGTAGATTTCGACGATGCGCTTGGACGTGACCTCACGGCCGGCCGCGCACAGGGCGATGAACTGGTCCTGGCTTTGGATCATGCAGTTGTAGCTGGACTTCGGATAGCTTTTGCGCAGTTCACGCACGGCCTGCGCCACCGCCTCGTCGAGTGCGAAGCCAAAGCCGATGTATTGCAGGATGACGGCGAAGAAAATGGCGGAATCGGAACGGCCGCCGGTGGACTGCACGATGCTCGGATCGACCGGGAACGCGCGATTCGTAATGATGTTGCGGCCCTGGTCGTCAGAAATGTCGCCATTGTGGATGAAGCTCAGGCCGTTCGCATAGAAGGGCTGCTGGTTTTCAAGAATCAGCGGCAGGTTGGAGCTGGCCAGGCGCAGATGCCACAGGCCGCCGCGGGCCGGAGTGTTGGCGAGCTCGTCGAAAATCGGATCATGACGGGCGGCGATGGTGTTTTTGTAGATCGCGGTGCCGGTTTCCGGAGTCGGCGCACCGCCGTCGCGACGGTATGGCGATTCGTCCGGCACGGTGATCAGCGCGGCGCCCCAGCCGTCGTTGTGGATCTCGCTCAGATTTCGGAAATCGCGCACGTTCTGCATGCCGAGCACGCCATTGAGGTTGGTGTTGCTGCCTGCCGTCGCGAATCCAAGTAATCTGCACATGGTTGATTACTTTAGCGACGGCAGGTTTCGACGCGCGCGTGCCGTTATCGGAGTTGGTTATAGCCTGCGATTCAGCCGCCGATTCATACGCATCGCACGTCGCAAAACGCACGTCACGAACGTAAGTTGTCCCGCAAACGAGCAGGAGGACCGACATATCCTGTTGCAGACCGTAAAAACTCGGACTGAGCGGCCCGGAGCGTGTCGGTAATAGGATATACCGGTCCTCCTGCGGACTTGGCGGTATTCAGCCAAAGGAAAAGGGCTGGGGCATCTCGTTCGTGACACACTCAAGGCCGTTCGGCCAAGCCTACGGTCACAAACGAAATGTCCCAGCCCTCCTTGCGTAGATAAGCCGTGCTCGCAGAGCGGATTCACACGCGCTTCAGACGCGGCGGACGCTCGGTGGCGAGGAACAGCGGCTGAATCTCAATCAGCGGATTGTAGGGAGCGAGTCCGAACCATTTGACCGGAGAGCCGGCCAAATGACGAATCGCGTACTTGATCTGCAGTGAGATCGCGCCCTTCTGGGACACCTTCGACTCGGGCATCAACGCCTTGTGAATCAGCACGTAGCGGATAGGTCCGATGTTCGGATCGGCATCCAGCTTCGGGTAGCGGGTGGTCTGCTTGGGCAGATCGCCGGACTTCGACAGATCGTTCATGATCTGGTGGATGTATGCAGGAATCGACTGCGACACCTTGAAGCCCAAGCGAATACGCACGCGGAACAGGAAGTCCGTGCCGAAATTCTCCACCGAATACTCGCGCGTGAACGGGTTGTCGGATGTTTCCACCGACACCGCCCACCATGCGCGGGCGCGCTTCGGATGGTCCGCGAAAATCGAGAAGAAGATGTCGGTATCGACACGCTTCATTTCCGGATCGGACGTCAGATAGACGATGTTGTCCGTGAAATACGGAATCGAATCGTCCTCATGAAGCTGCTTCAGAACCGGCACGCAATCGGCGGGCTGCATATGCCGGCGTTGCGCGCGTTCCAGCTTCGTGCCTTCGTTCCACGTGTACATAATCAGCAGAATCGCCAATGTCAGCAGCATGGTGAACCAGCCACCGTGCAGGAACTTCGCCATCGAAGCGAAGAAGAACAGGAACTGGATGGCCAGGAACACCACTGTGAACACGACCGCGCCGACGCGCTTGCCATCGTGCCAAATGTAGACGGCCAGCAGAATCGTCGTGGTGATCATCGTGACGGTCAATGCCAGGCCGTACGCGGCGGAAATATGCTCCGAATCGCGGAACATCGCCAAAACCAGCAGGGTGGAGACGCACAGCACGGCGTTGACCACCGGAATGTACAGCTGGCCGCGGGTACGAGCCGGATAGCGCACCTGCAGGTGGGGCATCCAGTTGAGTCGCGTCGCTTCGGAAACCATGGTGTAGGCGCCGGTGATCAACGCCTGCGAAGCGATCACGCCGGCGCACACGGACAGCAGCACCGCCACGTAGCGTACGGACGGGGTCATCATTTCGAAGAACGGATTGAGGCCGTGCATGTGGTTGTACGCGGTGTCGTCCCAATGGTTGAGCATCCACGCGCCCTGGCCGAAATAGCAGAGCACAAGGGCGATCTTGATGAACGGCCACGTGAAGTAGATGTTGCCGCGGCCGACGTGGCCCATGTCGGAATACAGCGCTTCGGCGCCGGTGGTGGACAGGAACACGGTGCCCATGACGGCGATGCCGGCCGCGTTGTGCGGGCTGAACAGGAATTTCACGCCGTACACGGGGTTGAGCGCCGCGAGCACGGACCAATCGCCGGAGAGGTTCACCGCGCCGACCACGGCGAGGAACGTGAACCACACCAGCACCACGGAGCCGAACACGCGGCCGATGCTTTCGGTGCCGCGCGATTGCACGGAGAACAGCACGACGATGATGACCACGGTGATCATCAGCGTCAGGTTGCCGTTTTCCTTGAACAGCGCCTCCAACGGCGGCAGCGTCTTCAGACCTTCGACCGCGGAGCTGATCGACACGGCCGGGGTGAGCACGGAATCGGCGAGGAACGCCGCGCCGCCGAGCATGGCGGGGATGGCGAGCCATGCGCCATGCCTGCGAATCAGCGAATACAGGGCGAAGATGCCGCCTTCGCCCTTGTTGTCGATACGCATGGCGATGAACACGTATTTGACGGTGGTGATCAGCGTTATCGACCAGAACACCAGCGACAGCATGCCGAGCACGGCCTCACGGTCGGTGTTGGCGATGCCGCCCTGGCCGGAAAGGAACGTCTGCGCGGTGTACAGGGGCGATGTTCCGATGTCGCCGTAGACCACGCCGAGCGCGACGATGGCCATGCCGAGCGAGATCTTGTTGGGGCCGGACTGCAATCTGCGCCACCAGCGGCCGATCGCGCCCTTGCTTGCGGTCTTGGCGAGTTTTTCCGCTTCCTTGGTTTCTGCCGCCTGCTGCTTTGCAAGCTCTTCGCGCTCCTCTTTCGTCAGTGTGCGACGGGAGACTTTCGGGACGTTGGTGAACGTGTCGGCACGTAACAACGTTTCATCGGGCTTTTGAGCCATGATGCTTCCTCCATCGACGGGGATAATCCGCACATGATATCCGCATATTCTAGGTACAGCTACTAACGGAAACCTTGGTATTTCAAATTCAAGCGGTCAGTATATGCCCCTTTTCGGTTTTTTCCAACTTGGGGAGGACGCCGGGCGCCCTTGCCGCCCCTCGTCACACCCCGTATACCGTGCGTGTCGTGCGCCGCGTCGCACGCGCGACTTCGGCGACGGGCAGGTCGAACACGTCGGCGAGCGCCGTCAGCGTGTACGGGATCATGTACGGCGCGTTGGTGCGCCCGCGGTATGGCATCGGCGTAAGATACGGCGCGTCCGTCTCGACCATGATGTGGTCCAGTCCGATCAGCCGGGCTGATTCGCGGATACCGTCGTTGCCCTTGTAGCTGACCGTGCCGGAGAAGCTCAGATACCAGCCGTTGTCGCGCGCGATCTCGCCCATTTCGGCGCCGCCGGAGTAGCTGTGGAACACGGTTCGCTCTGGGCTGCCGTCTGCGAGCAGCGTCTCGATGACCTCCCGGTGCGAGTCGCGGTCGTGGATCTGCATGGGCAGGTTCAGCTCCTTGGCGAGCGCGATATGCTCGCGGAAGGCGTCTCGCTGCAGTTCCTTCGCGCCTTCCCCGGTGCGAAACAGGTCCATGCCGGTCTCGCCGATGGCGACCACCTGATGCGGGTATGCGAGGGCCAGGCGATGCACTTCGGCGAGTGCGTCGTCGAAGCTCACGTCATGGTGGGGCTTGTATTTCAGCGACAGACCGTCCGGTCCGGGGACGCCGCGGTGACCGTGGAGCACGGCTTCATTGGGGTGGATTGCGATGGCGGCATGAACGGAGTCGGGATGGTCGACGGCCATCTGGATGGCGGTCATGAGGTTCGGCAGCTCGCACCCGCAGTCGATGATGCCGGTGACGCCGACTGCCGCGGCTTGGGCGAGCAGCTGCTCCACGTCGTACACCGGTACTTCCGGCTGTCCTTTTTCGACGGCTTCGTGGCTCATGGCCCGCGCAAACGGAATGACGGATGCCACATGCGTATGGTTGTCGATGACGTGCGCGTCGTCGGGCAGCGGCGACGGCGCGGGCGCCCAGCTGCGGTCACGATGATGATGCTTGCTCATGTCTCACCAGTGTAGCGAGCGGCACGGCATTGCTGCGCGGCCGTTCATGAGTCTCGCCTCGCCGGCTACCGCCAGCAGCTCTCGTAGGGCAGACCGGTCAGTCGTTCCACCACATGACGGGTTTCGGGCGTGACGTCGACCTTGTCGCCGCCGTTGCGCAGGCGGGTGATCTCTGTCAATACGATGCCGTCCGTACGCTTGTTGATGGCGAGATGGGCGGACACAATCCAGCAGATGACCATCGCGACGGCAAGACGGTAAACCAGCCCAGCAGCACGGCTCCCAATCCAATGCCCGCCACCGTCGTCTGCCATGCGCGCGTCGCGTCGAAGCCGACCGCGCCCAGCACCAGGCCGGCGGCAATCGTCGCTATTCCCGAGCCCAGCTGACGGAACGATGCCTGAATGCCGGAGAACGTGGCGGAACGGTACCGGCGAGTCACGATCTGGTCGATGTCCGCGATGTACGGGAACACCGCCCACCACGGTTCCGGCAGCGTGCCGACCAGCATCCACGCCGCGAACAGCCAGGCCGTACCAAGCCAGCCGATGAAATTGATCGCGTACAGCCGTTTCGGGCCTATCTTGGTCATCGCCCAGCCGAACACCGGCATCAGCGACGCGAACGCCGCCGTATGGTTCCAGTCGTGCACCACGAAGAACACGAACGTCTGGCCGAACACGTCCATCGTCACCTGCACCAGAAGGTAGATGGCCAGATGCTTGCGGAGCTCCTTGACGCGCAGCGTGCTCGCATACTCGCGCAACACCAGCCGTGCACGCCGCAGCCAGCCCACCATGCCGACGTGCCCGTCACGCTTCTCGCCCCACGCGTGCGCGCCGAATCCGGCAGTCTCAGGCGTCATCTCCCAGGTACACCGCCAGCAGGCGAACACGTATATGCCGAACGGCATCTCCGGAATCCACAGGAACACCCCCAGCAGGATCATCGGCGATATCATCATCAGCAGCAGATGGCGTACGGCCACCTGCCCCAGCTGGGCGCGCGGAATGCGGATCGAGGTGATCGGCGGCGTGACCACCGGGGCGATCAGCGTGTTGTCGAATCCGATCACCGACACGTCACCGGGCACGTTCACGCCGTCGGCGGTGAACCGCAGCACGATGCCCACCGCGATCAGATCGTTGTAGGTGATGATGGCGGTGGTGTCCCCTCCCTCCAATGCGAGCGCGGCCTGATAGCCGCCCTCGACTGTGGGGTGCACCGGGCCTATCTGATTGACCTTGAATCCCATGCGGTTCCCGATGTCATGCACCGCGGCCACCTCGACTGATTGGCCCATGACGCGGCCGGGCCGGCGACGTACGTGACCGCGAGCGTTTCAGCAGGCTCAGCGCGCACGGTGCCGATGCGCGGATCGGGCACAACGCTGGCCACGCCTTCGAGAGGACGGTTCAGCACGACCAGCGGCACGCGCTTCGCATAGTCGCGGATGAAACTGATGCCGGGCGCGTCGGTGGACAGGATGACGCCGTTCACCTTGTCGGCGAGATGGTCGAGCATCTGCTGTGTGCGTTGCCCGGACGACCCCGTTTCGATGACGCTCACCGCGCTGTCCGATTCCATGGCCGTGACCTGCGCCCCTTTGAGGATCTGCGACGAGACGCCGTCGGCAGTGTCCTTGACCACCAGCGCGATGATGCTGCCGGGGAGGCCCCGAACGGGGAGAACGGAGGCGGTGCGCTCGCACTGCCGACCGGCACAGACGACCGCGAGGCCAAGGCCGCCTACACGTTCGCGCACGGCGACGGCGTGAAGGGGAATCTTGCGCAGGAGGGCATTCCTCCGCTGAAATCGACGCTCGGCGACCCGCAGTATCTGGCCCAGACCGATGATTTCTTCGGAGGGCAGAAGCCCCACGCCGTCATCGCCCAGGCGTCCAAGGACGTGCGCACCGACTTCACGTATCTGTCGTACACGGCGTACGCGAACTCGATCGCCGTGGATTCCATCGGCCAGTCATACCACGGCAAACTCACCTTGCACGAGGCCCTGCAGCAGTGGGGCGAATCGCTCAAGAAATATGGAGAAGAGTAAGGCTTCACCGTACGGTAGGCCGGGTGCCGACCCGAACAATGAAAGGAACATCATGCAACTGTTGTGATCGTGCCGCACGCACGATCGAAATCCCTTCATAATCCGCCGTGCGCGGCAGTCCGACATCCCACCCCTGATGCGACACGCCCGGATTGCTTCGCACAATTGAAGCACGGCATTCCGGAGAATGGCGGAATGCCGCGACCCTGTGAACGCAGATAGACGATTGTGCTACGCAATCCGGGCGTGTCGCGTCAGGGGGTTGGATGAAAGGCCCTCACGCTCCGGTCCGATAGGCGCAACCACACACCGGAAAAGAAGAACCCGGCGGGGAAGCCGCCGGGTGAGAGAAGAGAGAGAAGAAGGGGTTCAATTATGGGGTTTCAACAACCTCGCCAACGTTGTAACAACCGCTGACATGTTCTATATAACCGCATCATGCTTGGAGGAATGATGCACGTTCCTCGGAATTATCTGTGAGATGTGTGCCCGACTTGTGAGCATGTAGTCACATCCCGGCACAATGTACGGAAAACCGGCCAATAGGCAAGGAACATGGCCGTTCTTCACCGGTAACAACCCTCCGTCACTTTGCGGCGGGCTGAGCAAACGGCAGAGCTGTTTGTAGACGAAGGCGATCCGACAGGCGAGCAAGTGGGCTGCGGCCGAAGGCCGTCCCCAATTGCAGGGCCCGAATGGCTGTCGCGTAGCGACTGGGGGTGGTCACCGGTCGTCGCAATCATCCTCTGCGGACCCACCCGCATCCACATCCTCCCCAACTACCGCAGCCGGGTTCGATGGCAGCAGCGACCACACGTACGACACCTGATACTCATAATCGCTGCCGCGCCGCTGCTCGCTCAGCCGCAGGTATTCGTCCATCAGGCCATTGATACGCTGCTGCACGTCCATGAGCTCGTCACGAGTCAGCAGCAGCGTCCCGGTGGTCATCGGCGTGAAGGGGAATTGCCGACGTCTCTCAGCGAGGGGTATGGCCGCGCCAGCTTCCATGACACCGTTGATGCGCATGCGCAGCGCCTTGAGCACCCCGTCCATGACCCTCATGCGCATGGCGGAGTCACGTTGCTCGCTAACGGCCATGCTGAAGGATTCCGCGGCGGGTGCGAACGACTGTTTGGCACCAAAGGGTGCCACATCGGTCAGGTCGACTTGCTCGCCGGCCGTGAAACCGGTACCGGTGGCGGCCGACGCAGCCGGTACTTGCATGATGCCGGTCATCGCAACACATGCGATAGCCGCCAAAGCGCGGCGTCACTTCCTTGTATGACTGTCAGTCGAGCATGATATACGAAAAATATTTCCTATTTTCTACCGTTGCTCACGCATCGGACGAAAAATCCCCCTGACATTCATATGTCAGGGGGATTACAACAAAGCCTCAACAGTCAACGGCCCTTGTCAGCGCCTAGATTTCACTGCTTGAGTTCGGCTTGGGCCGCGGCGAACCGCTCAGCCTCGGCCTTCTTGCGGGCGGCGAGCTCGGTGTCGAAGCGGGTGAGCTCCTCGGCCACAGCCTCAGGCGGAATTTTCGCGAAAATCGGATGCGGCTTCGGCACCGGAGTGCCGGCCACCAGACGCTCGCTCTCCCACGGGTGCACAGTCTCACCGAGCTTGTAGTCGCCGGTGATGATCGGGTACGTGAAGCCCGGCTTGTCGAGGTCTTCGACCTCTTCAAGGCGCGGCAGCGGCGAGAATACGCCTGAGCCGCCCAGCGCCTCGTAGACCTTCTGCGACGCGTGCGGCAGGAACGGTGCCAGAAGGTGGTTCGCGTCGTACACCGCCTGCGCTGCCACATGCAGCACCGTGCCCAGACGAGCCTCGTCGTCCTTGATCTTCCACGGCTCCTCGGCGGAGACTGTACTTGTTGATGTCGCCGACCACGCGCATCGCGGCGACCAGCGCGTTCTTCTGGTGATGCTTCTCCGATCAGCGCGCCGATCTCGTCGAACGCGTCCGAGGTCTCCTTGAGCAGCGCACGGTCCTCGTTGGTCATCGAGTCCTCGTCGAGCGCCGGGATCTCGCCGAAGTTCTTGTTGATCAGGTTGGCGACGCGATTGACCAGATTGCCCCAGCTCGCGGCCAGCTCCTCGTTGTTGTGGCGTACGAACTCGGCCCACGTGAAGTCGGCGTCGGAGGTCTCCGGTCCGGCGATCGAGATGTAGTAGCGCACAGCGTCCACGGGGTAGCGAGCGAGGATGTCCTTGACGTAGATGACGATGCCGCGCGACGAGCTGAACTTCTTGCCCTCCATCGTCATGAACTCGCTGGCCACCACCTGCTCGGGCAGGTTCAGCGGGCCGAGTTCACCGGTCTCTCCGCCCTTGGAACCCTTGCCGTTGTAGGCAAGCATCTCGGAGGGCCAGATCTGGGAGTGGAACGTGATGTTGTCCTTGCCCATGAAGTAGTAGGCCGGGCAGCTCGGGTCGTTCCACCACTCGCGCCACTTCTCCGGGTCGCCTTGGCGGCGGGCCCATTCGATGGAGGCCGACAGGTAGCCGATCACCGCGTCGAACCACACGTACAGCTTCTTGTTCGGATTGTCGATCCATCCCGCCACCGGTACGGGGATGCCCCAGTCGATGTCACGCGTGATGGCGCGCGGCTTGACTTCCTTGAACAGGCCGATGGAGAAGTTGATGACGTTGGTGCGCCAGCCCTTGCGGGTCTTGAGCCACGCGAGGTTCGCCTCGGCGAGCGCCGGCAGGTCGAGGAAGAAGTGTTCGGTCTCCTCGAAGCGCGGGGTTTCGCCGTTGATCTTGGAGACGGGGTTGATCAGCTCGTCGGGGTCGAGCTCGTTGCCGCAGGCGTCGCACTGGTCGCCGCGGGCGCCGTCGGCGTGGCAGATCGGGCATTCGCCCTCGATGTAGCGGTCCGGCAGCGTGCGTCCGGTGGACGGCGAGATCGCGACCTTCTGCGTGCCCTTATAGATGTATCCGTTCTGCAGGCACTGCTTGAACAGCTCCTGCACCACATGCTCATGGTTGCCGGTGGTGGTGCGGGTGAACAGGTCGTAGCTCAGGCCGAGGTCGCACAGGTCCTTGGCGATCACGCGGTTGTAGCGGTTCGCGAGCTCCTGGGCGGTCAGTCCCTCCTTCTCCGCCTCGACGAGAATCGGGGTGCCGTGCTCGTCGGTGCCAGACACCATCAGCACGTCGTTGCCCTTCATACGCTCATATCGGGCGTAGACGTCCGAGGGCACGCCGAAACCGGCGACATGCCCGATGTGACGGGGGCCGTTCGCGTACGGCCAAGCGACATTTACCAAAACATGACTCATAAATCCCGATTATCCGGCTCAGCGGGGACACCGCGGCGTATCCACAGCATTATCCACAATGCGGCGTCGCGGAATGTGAGTTATGCACATATCCACAGATTTCGCCGGGTCGGTGGCGGACCGCCGCATCGTATGGTTATGGTCGGCGTATGAACAGAATACTGCCTTCGGATATCAGATATGGAGTCGCGCCGGCACCCGACCAGACGGATGTCGCTGAAGCGGCAAAAGTCGGCAAGCCGCAGCCCAACGCGACACAGCCCGACACAGGGCCGCCCAGCGCAACGCGACCCACTGCGGCGGCGCCAAGCAAGACTCAGCCCGGCGCAACGCGGCCCGGCACGGAGTCAGCCG
>ENA-OQKS01000241-OQKS01000241.1-human-gut-metagenome-genome-assembly--contig:-NODE-241-length-17165-cov-2.773917_pt1 | contig 17165 bp, 20 predicted proteins | sample MGYA00242804_ERZ504808 | MGnify/ENA primary metagenome ERZ504808 (study PRJEB26092, sample SAMD00036375) | human gut metagenome | host: Homo sapiens | study: EMG produced TPA metagenomics assembly of...
AAACATTCAGTTCGTCTATCAGATTAAAACTTTGAAATACAAAACCTATTACACCTTTACGCAGGCGGGTGCGTTCTTTTTCTTTCAGATTGGCTACTTCGTTGCCCAGCAACTTGTAACTGCCTTCAGTAGGATTGTCCAGCAGACCAAGGATATTCAATAAGGTGGATTTTCCACAACCTGATGGTCCCATAATAGCTACAAACTCTCCTTCTTTCACCTCTATGTTTACATGATTCAACGCAATTGTTTCTACTTCTGAAGTACGAAATACCTTACTTAAATTTTCAATCTGTATCATAATAATAAATTTTAATTGTTTGTTCTATTGATCTTTATTCTGATTTAATACTCTTTACTGGATTCTCATTGGCAATGCGCCATGTTTTGGAAATGACACAACTGACAATCAATATCAAGACCACGATAGCTACACATACATAATAAGGAACAAGCGAACCTACAGTCACAGCAAACTGTTCCATCCATAAACCACCTACATACCATGCCCCTAGTGTACCTGCGACTACAGCCGGGAAAGAAATCCAAAGAACATCTTGCACCAACATTTCCAATATCGCAAATGACTCAGCTCCATTCACTTTACGAATAGCAATTTCTTTCGAACGTCGCTGTAATTCATCATTAATATAGCCTATCAGTCCCATCAAAGTAATAAACAAAATGGCAATTGCCGCCAATAAAGTCGCATTACGAAATACACGAACGGAATTATAACTATCCGCCATTTTTTGTTCCAAGCTTTCAAAGCCGACTGTTTGATTAGGAAAAGCTTCGGCAGCATCACGCTTCAGTTTCTGAAGATTCTCACCAAAGGGTTCCTTCAGACGGAGATAAACAAGATCAGCCAAATCTTTGGGATGATGATGCAAGACAAACGGTTTCAGCTCTGAGTAGAATCCGCCAATATTAAAATCTTTAATCACACCTACTATTTTGACACGGCCTTCTTCTGTCTGTATACTCTTACCTAAAACATCTTTTCCCCAATGCATTCTCCGTACAAATTCCTCATTCACTGCCACCTCACCGGATTCACGAGGCACACGCCCTTGCTGTATGACCATTCCCATAAAAGCTACATAATTCTCCTGAGTAAAATCATAACGGCTGGAAAAAAGACTCGTTCCTTTCTCATCCGGTATCATCTGCCCGCTATATCCATTAGACGGATAGCTAGTTGCCGAAGTCAATGCTTCCACGTATGGAAGCCCCTCATAAAAGTGACGGGCAGCAAGCCGGGCTTTAGCATCCGGTGCATTATTAACGCCAATCACTACCCGCTCAGGATTATAACCCGGATCTTTATTAATAACATAATGATACTGGAGCATCACTACACACATCAATCCACATATAAAAGCCACTCCTGCAAATTGGATAAACAATAACGGACGTTTCCATCCTTTCTTACCCTCTGTATAACGCCGGAAAACCTGTGTGACCGGTATCTTTGAAAAAATTCGTCCCGGCAGCACACCACCAATGAGGAATAAGACAGCAGTCACTCCAAAAGGCACCCAAATACGTTCCACCGCAAAAAGAGACTCCAGTTTAGCAGCTGTAGTATCTTCCACAAATTCCCGGAAATTAAACATTAAAAAAAACCATCAAAAACAATGAAAGCAAAATAATAATACCGGTTTCCCACATAAACATACCAAAAACAGTACCCGTTCCCGCTCCGCTGCATTTATGAACACCAATACTTTTGGCACGCCGGCTCAATGAAGAAATAGAAATCAACACATAATTCAATGTCGTGATAAACAAAATAGATATACCTAAAATAAGCATAATATTACGCATTCTTTTCACTTCATCATATCCACGGTACGTATCCCGAACAGGTTTTGCCATGACAGTGATTCCCAACTTATCACTTCTGGGAATATGTTGCTGTACTACCATATCAATACGCTTGTTCAATTCATCCAAATCAATATCCTGCTTCAACCGGATATATTCTTTCCAGCTGTCCCCACCGTTCCATGAATAATTTCCTATCCGGCGGCTCCAGATAGAAGGCAAGGAAATGACAGCCTTCGGTCGCATAGTACAATTCTCAGGTAAAGCAGCATACGTTCCTTTGACTGTCAACTCAATTTCCTTATTGAAACTAATTATTTTACCAATCGGGTTCTCACCGCCAAACATTTTATCCGCCAAATCTTTACTCAGGAAAATTACATCTTTTTGCTGCAATTCACGTACCGGATCACCACTCAAGACCTCAATACCCATTGTCTGAAAAAACAATGAATCAGCAGCAACTTTAAAATCATCAAAGCGGACACTCCCGTTATAAATAGGTGCCGAAACCGGCCACGAGCCTGTACTTGCCGCCGATTCCACAATTTCCGGCATTGCATCCAGTATGCCTCCGGCAGCTGCACCGATAATGAACTCACTCGGAGGAAAAGGCTCTCCATTTACTGTCCATATATTCCACAATTGGTATAATTTATCATGATCCTTAAAACAAGTATCAAAACTCTGCTCATACACAACTCTTGAGAAAAGCAGAATACTCATAGTCAGGCCCAAGCCTAACGAAACGACTTTTATAATATTAGCTCCACATCCATGTATCAAAGCCTGAATGACATAATAAATCTGTTTCATATTTCGTGTTTTTAATTATTATTATTTTAAAAGAGAGAAGTCCCGTTTCACAACGTTACTTCCCATAAAGTGTATAAGAAACTAAAGTTTCTATAATTCGTTCTCTATAATATAAATGCCAAAACCGTGCCACGCAAACAAACAACTGATTAACAACACATTGCAAAATAACAAAAAGAAACAGTCTGTCTAATTATTAGACAATGATGTATGATAATTAGACAGACTATGAAAACAAACAAATAGTTCTACGCTTCAAACTTATTGGAATTTGCCTTATTTTACTATCTTTGCATTATCACCTATATAAAACAAATTATTATGAAACACATTCTTTTGGCAGCCTGTGCGGTTGCCATATTAAGCGGTTGCGGTTCGCAAGGGAACAGGCAGGCCCCTACGAAAATCCATTCCTTTCAGAGTACACAACTCCCTTCCAGGTTCCTCCTTTCGACCAAATCAAGATGGAACATTACAAACCCGCCTTTTTGCAGGGCATGGAAGAACAACAGAAAGAGATTGACGCTATAGTGAACAACCCCGAACCCGCCACTTTCCAGAATACCATTGCAGCACTGGATCAAAGCGGAGCGTTACTTCGTAAAGTCAGCACCGTATTCTACGGACTGAAAAGCGCCAATACCAATGATGAAATGGACGCACTGAGCCGTGAACTCTCTCCACTACAATCAAAACACAGTGATGACATCGCCTTAAATGAAAAACTTTTTGCACGCATCAAAGCTGTCTATAGAAAATCCCGGCGATTTGGACAAAGAGCAAAAGAAGTTGTTGGAAGAAACCTATAAAGATTTTGTACGTGGAGGTGCCAACCTGGATGCCGAAAGTCAAAAAAAACTGCGTGAATTAAATAGTGAGATTTCCATGTTACAGCTCACCTTCGGCCAAAATATGCAGAAGGAAACCAATGCTTTCCAATTGATCGTGGACAAAGAAGAAGACTTAGCCGGATTACCCCAAAACCTGATTGCCAGTGCTGCCGAAACAGCTAAAGAAGCAGGCATGGAAGGCAAATGGATTTTCACCCTGCATAATCCCAGCGTCATGCCTTTTCTGCAATATGCCGATAACCGAGACCTGCGCGAAAAGATATTCAAAGGATACATTAACAGAGGAAATAACGGAAATGAATACGACAACAAGGAAGTGGTGCGCAAACTGCTCAAGGCCCGTCTGGAAAAAGCCAAGCTGATGGGATATGAAAACTATGCTTCCTTTGCACTGGAAGAACGTATGGCAAAAACACCGGATGCCGTATATAAATTATTAGATCAGATTTGGACACCTACTCTGTCCAAAGCCAAAGAAGAACTGGCAGATATCAATGCCGAAATAAAGAAAGACGGAAAAACCTTCACAGCTGAAGGTTGGGACTGGCGTTATTATGCAGACCGAGCCAAGAAAGCCAAATTCGACTTGGATGAAAATCAGGTACGTCCTTATCTGAAACTGGAAAACGTACGTGACGGTGTGTTCTATGTTGCCAACAAACTGTACGGTATCACTTTCACCCAGCTGGACAATCTTCCCCTCCCTCATCCCGATGCACAGGCATTCGAATGTAAGGACAAAGACGGTTCTCATCTAGGTGTACTCTATATGGACTTCTTTCCGCGTGCCAGCAAGAAAGGTGGCGCATGGTGCGGAAGCTATCGTTCACAGACCTACAAGGACGGCAAGAAAGTGGCTCCTGTAGTAACCGTGGTATGCAACTTTACCAAACCGGCAGCCGGACAACCCGCTTTGCTCAGTGCAGACGAAGCGAATACCTTGTTCCACGAATTCGGACACGCTTTACATAATCTTTTCAAAGATGTACATTATTATGGTGTGGCTAGTGTTCCGCGTGATTTTGTAGAACTGCCGTCACAGATAGATGAGCATTGGGCTTTTGAACCGGAGGTATTGAATGTATATGCCAAACATTATCAGACAGATGAAGTTATTCCTGCCGGACTGGTTGAAAAAAATGGACAAGAGTGGCAAATACGGACAAGGCTTCGCTACGGCTGAATATTTAGCTGCTTCCCTGCTGGATATGGATTATCATGTATTAAAAGAAATTCCCGATGATATGGACGTTATGCAGTTCGAAGCAGAAACATTAGGTAAGCGCGGATTGCTGAAACAAATTCCGTCACGCTATCGCACCACTTATTTCAACCACACCATGGGTGGTGGATATACTGCCGGTTACTATAGTTATATTTGGGCAGAAGTGCTGGATTGTGACGCATACGAGGCATACAAGGAAACAGGCGATATCTTTAATCAAGAAGTAGCAGGAAAGTTCCGCAAATATATCCTCACTCCCGGCTGCATTGACGATGCAATGGACATGTATGTCAATTTCCGTGGCAAAGAACCTGGTATTGATCCCTTGTTGAAGAACAGAGGACTAAAATAACCCTCTAACCCTAAATAGAATTCCTCCCCCTGCAAAAGACAAATGATTGTGACTCTTGCAGTGGGAGGATTCTCATTTTGTAGTATGATTGCGGATAGTTCTTTTTATTTTTTGTTCCAAAGCAAGAAATAATCCTCAGAGAAAGCGTACCTTTGTGCCTGTCAAATCAAAAATTAAATTATGAATCAACCTATTGCTATAAACACCACAAGAAAACATGTGGTATGGCTGGATGTCGTTCGTTTGGTAGCCATGTTCACCATAGTTTGCTGCCATAGTGCAGACCCGTTCAACTTTTACCCCGGCGAACCGCCAGCCAACATTGATGAAATCAAATTCTGGGGAGCCGCCTACGGAGCCTTTCTCCGTCCGTGTGTCCCACTGTTTGTCATGATTACAGGAGCATTGCTGCTCCCCGTACGTGGCGAAATATCCGCTTTCTACAAAAAAGAATCAGCCGTGTATTCTGGCCGTTCCTTATCTGGAGTGTCATTTATAATTTATTTCCCTGGTTTACAGGATTGTTGGGACTTAATCCTGAAATAATCCTTGACTTTTTCCCTTATAGCGGTGAAGAAGCCGCCCGTCAGTCACTCAACGTATCATTGGGTTATATAGCAGAAATGCCTCTCAATTTCTCTTTATTAGACGTACATATGTGGTATATCTATCTGCTTATCGGATTATATCTATACCTTCCTATTTTCTCCGCATGGGTAGAAAAGGCCTCGGAGAAAGCCAAACTATGGTTTCTTGTCGCATGGGGAATAACTGGTTTGTTACCTTATTATTATCAGTTCGTATCCCCATACATTTGGGGAGGCTGTGCGTGGAACTCATTCAATATGTTCTATTATTTTGCCGGATTCAACGGGTACTTGCTATTGGGACACTATCTGCGCAACCACGACTGGTCATGGAGTAAGACACTGTCAGTCTGTATCCCCATGTTTCTGGCAGGTTACATGGTCACATTCTTCGGTTTCCGCCACATGACCGCATTACCACAATGCACTGATGAAATGTTAGAACTGTTCTTCACCTATAATTCTTTGAATGTGATTATGATGACTATCCCCTTCTTCCTCATAGCCAAGAAAGTAAAAGTACGCTCAGAACTGATCCAGCGTATGCTGGCAAACTTGACCGTATGTGGTTTTGGCATCTATATGATACATTATTTTTTCACAGGTCCGGGTGTAGTCCTGATGCGCAATATCGGTGTTCCCGTGCCTTTACAAATTCCCGCTGCCGCAATCGTGGCGTTTGGCGTATCGTGGCTGCTTGTGGTATTCATTCGTAAAATAAGCGGCAAGAATGCTAAATACATTGTAGGATAATAAAAACAGGACATACAAATATCGTTATATAAGAATAGCCGGAACTACTTTTTCCAAGTGATTCCGGCTATTCTTATAATGCTTCATCCACTAGAAATCAAGTCAGTTATTTAAGATGTAATTTAAAGAATATACCTCCGCTAAAAAATTTACCGTTATTCAGTTCAGCAATAAGATTGATATGGTCTTTCCATATTGAATAAGTTCCACCCACATTCACAGTATAAGTTGCTGTATGCAGATCTTCCGCATGTCCGGGACACACTTCCGCCATCAGATTAAATCCATTCAGAGCTTTCTGCCAGAAACCTTCGCCCTTCATGCCAAAATGAAAGTTTACCCCTGCAGCAGGACGGCTATAATGCACATCACTCATAGCTTTACCGATAACCCAAGCTACATGAACCCCCACTGTACCTATTCCACTAAATTCAACATGTTTCGTTGCCGCCAGATAATAACGTGTCAAGTAATTGTGGTTTCCGCTACCACCGCCCCCCAATCTATGTCTCCACCTCCATTTGAAGAATGGCTTCCCGGATCATTCGCACCAATCACTACCTGAGGCGTCCAAGCCTTCCACCAGCCTTCTTTCCATGCCCTCAACCGGAAATGAAACGATCTGTCCTGATTGGTAAACCTGCCCCAAGTTTGCTGAGGCCAATAAGAAGAACCATGTATCCCCTTTACCAACGTACAAGTATATGCTACTTCCAGCCAAGGAAACAAAGTACAATTTATATAATAGTTATAGGTATAGGGATGATATTCACTTCTCACCCAATATCGGGAAAGTATATTTACATCCAGCATATTTCCTCCCAGCATAACGGTTTTATCTTTCTGCATAACGGCAGTAGGTGCATGAAGTAGTCCTGTAGTACCATAAAAAGCCTGCCCTTTGATAACATTCATTCCTCCAAAGAGTCCCCCCAGAAATATTAGAGTTCTTAATTTCACTATTCTATGAATTTTAATTTATATTTGCAGCATGAAAACAGATGTATTAAAAATACTCGGAAAAATTATTCCTACTGCTATCTTCGTCCTGTTGTTGCCATTCTCCATTATTTACATGGCAATAAGCAAAGTCTGCTCTTTCATCCGAAAATTCTTTCCCCGATAAAGCGTACCGGAAACAAGAATGCAGCTTGCAGATATCTTGTACGTGTATGTTTCTCTTTATACATTCTATAAACGAAACGCAAATTCATCTTATCAACCCAGTTCGGATAATAGTGCATCCTATTCATTGCCGTTTGGTGAACAAAGCCACCACACGTAAAGCCGATGCCTTGGTAACCCATCTTTTTTACCTTAAGCAGAAACTTTTCCTGCATCAAGGCCCCCATACCTACTATCAGAAAATCCGGATTTAATTCGACTATATGAGAAGCTTCCTTATTCATTTCAGCATCCGAAGAGAAATATCCGTTCCTGAACCCTGCAATGCGTAACTCCGGATACTGCTCTTGAAATATCCTCACAGAACACTCCACTTGTTCTTGACCCGAGGCTACGATATAGAGCGTTTTACGGCTTTCCATGAGATAATTCAACAATTCGGGAGCAAGGGAGGTCATATCAAAGCTACGTCTGGTCACTCGCTTTCCGTATACTAATCTTATGGCAGAAACCAGTAAAGAGCCATCGGCAAAAATACCATCGAATTGTTCAAATAAAGATTTGTTTTCTAAAGCTATGAGATAAGATACGGGGTTGAGAAAGGTGTAAATTCTGTTTTTCTGAGTAACCAAATGTAAAAACAGCAATTTATCTGTTTGTATGATTTTATTAAGCAATAGAGGGAGCATAAATTAAATGATAATTTATTTTTATGGAAGTTTATAATACTTCTTCAAACAGATTATACCACCTTGTAATAACAGAATCAATTGTAAAACATTTCGCCTTACACATGGCTTCCTTTGCCATTTCTTTTCTTAATTTTTCATTCTCGATTAGCAAGCTGATGCAGTCAATTGTTTTTTGACTATTATAAGGTATCGGAGTTATTAAGCCAGACTTTCCATTGTCTATGATGTCATATATAGCTTCATAACTTCCATACACAACTGGGACCACTCCATAACTCATACTTTCAATAACTACTAATCCAAACCCTTCTAAATCAGAAGTCAATAAAAATATAGAAGCTTCCTTATAATGTTGTATGGGAGGAGATACTTGAAGCCTTTGAAACAAACACGTTGAATATCATATCTTCTAATATATTCTTCCAATGTACTTTATAAGGGCCTTCTCCCACCAAAACAAGTTCCCAATCAACATATTTTTCATAAAGAACTTTCCAAGCTTCCACTATTCTATTTACTCGTTTATTTTCATAATCCATTCTTCCTACATATAACAGCTGCTTCTTCTTCTGTTTTAACTCCCATTCTTCAAAATACACAGGAATAGTAACAGGATTGCCTATTGCTATAATATTCTCAGTTCTCTTTATATGTGCATAATCACTTAACGGCTTGATAAAATGAGATGAAAGAAGAACATATTTTTCACAATGGCTACAATTATAACGAATGCTAGCTTTTACCAACTCTTCTTTTAGATACATTATAGCATGATATATGTATTTCAAAAAAGGGTTATAAACTGTTTCACATTTATCACGTGCCTTAATAATTAATTTAGACGTATTTGGAGCGCCATGTAATACCGAAATCAATTTACATGATGTTCTTTTTATAGCCACTCTACACAGCAATGTTGACATAAAAGGAAGTCCCCACTGATTAATTATAATATCAATTTTTTCATTTATAATTAATCGATGTAACTTCCTCATATTTTTTATAGAACAAACAGGATAGTCTAATTTGACAAGCTTTACATCTGGTAGTAATTGACAAGCTAGTTCAATATGCGGTTGTTCTATTGAAGCTATGATAACACCATGTCCATCCTTTATAAAACGATTGGCAAGTACAGTTGTCACTACCTCAACACCACCATAATTAGGATAAACACGAATAAAAAACAATATATTCATATTACCATTCTCTTTATTACTGTAATAATGAAGCTAGAAATGCAATTTGTTTGTCCTGCATTTCTTTTAATCCTTCTATGCTGACAAGTCTTTCCCTTACATCAGGAATTTTCGCATTTTCAAACAAGGCTATCCTAGGACTATTGCTAAACAATCTTGCTTTATTTCCAAATGCCAAAGTAGGGATACAAGCATGTACTCTATCAGAATAAACTTCTGAAGCATTCCGGTAAAGGAGTAAATAATCCATTGGATTATCAGATACTATCACTCCATTTTTTACTAACTTACTAACTTTTGTATAAGGAAAAGGCTTATGATAAGAATAAACAATATTCTTTTCTTTAAAAATATTTTTCAGTTCTTCTTTTATCCTATAATGCTTAGGTTCTTCAATATTCAATACTACATACGGTGTTAAATCAGTATCTATTTGGGGTAAATTAAGTAAATTCACAAAGAACACATTATCTATTCCATTATAACTATTTTTTGTAAAATTTGCATAGTACTTAATAGGCAAGGCTATCACGGGTCATTATAGCGTAAGGCTGCAATTTTCTTAAATATTCAGAAACAAATTTGACTTCATATTCTGTATAGAAGTTTCCGCTTGCACCTAAAAAAATAATCTTACTTCCTTGTTCTGCTTTTCTCTTTATTAAATCTCCATAAATCGTAAAAAATGGAACAGTTAATACACATCCCGGAATTATAAAATAATCACATTTAACCATACTGGCCATACTAAAGATATTTTGCGTTTTTACCGTTTTGTATGAACGGTCATGAAGCTTTTTAGCAGCCCTTTGCATGGTATGTACCCATAACCAATTTATTATTGGGTTTTCTTTCAGCATGAACATTTGTCCCATTGTAGCTGCAAAATTAGCATTTGAGCTAACTTTAAATAATTCAGCATTAAGCGGTAATGCTTTCATCAAAGCAGCTTCAGCACCCAAATCTATAAATCCGTTACCAATATTATTAAATGTAACAGAAGTCAACAATGCAATTTTCTTTTCTAACATATTAATAGTAAACTAATTTGTATGTAGTTATATTTCTTTCCAATCATGCGGTTTATTCTCTCATCAGTTCCCTAAACAGGTCTAACCATTTTTGCATTACCTTTGGTTTTGAAAAGCATTTTCCCGACATATAAGCCTGCTTACCCATATCTTCTAGTAATACTTTATTTTCTATCAATTTTATACAAGCTTCCGCCAAGGCATTTACATCATTATCCGGCACTAAAAATCCATTCTTACCATTGTCTATGATACTATTTGCTCCAGTAATGTCAAAACTAACACAAGGCAAGCCACAATTCATCGCCTCCACCAATACCAACGGGAAACCTTCATACAAAGATGACATGACAAAAAAAGAAGAATGAGAATATACTTCACCTATACTAGGTGAAACACCTTTCAGATGAACAACTGATGAAAGATGCAAAGCATCAATTTGTCGTTGAAGACTTTCTCGCAGACTTCCTTCACCCCAAATTTCCAATTGCCAGTCCGGACACTTTTGTGCAACTATCACCCAAGCTGCAATCAATCGATTATAACCTTTTACAGATTCTAATCTACCTGCTGATATAGCAACTTTGCTTTTTCTACCATTTCTTTCATGTAGTTGTATATTGCTAAAATTAGGTATTACAAATATATTCGGTAAATTCCACATTTTCTTGTCAGACTCTGTTAATGCAATTACCTTATCGAATTTTGTCAAACAACACTTTCTTAAATATTGAACTAAAAATTTCTTTCCTCGCGATTTAAAAATTTCCTCATCTAATATCTGTTGTCCTTTATAAGAAAAATGAAACTCATGGATCTTCTTTATCCGCCGACAAATAAATGGTAATATCCATATCAATAAAGGAGCATTGGCATTGACAGCAATATCTATCTTATATTTTTTTAAATATGTGACGTATAATACTTATATTTTTCCATACTCTATTAATTTTCTTTCCAAAGCCTACCTTCCACTCTATATCAATAGGTAACAGTTGAATGTTCGGGTGCAAAGGATATATAGGTTTTTCCTGTCCATTACCATAATATGCCAAAAAAAGCCGTCCTTCCATATTTTTCCGCCAAATAATTCATCTTGTCTGACACTATACGGAATATACCTCCTGCAATGGTAATATTGGGAACAAAATAAATGATATTCATTATTTACTTTTTATCCATGAAATTACTAGTAATAATAATCGCTCTGCCCATTTGAATCTCCAAGCAATAGTTTTAACACTCCACAACTCGGCCAAACATGTATCGTAATCATGATGTATAAATGCATTTTTTGCATGTATATACACAACTAAAATCACATACTTTCTATAATAAGAACTTTCCGATGTAAAGTTAAACCACTCGTAATAAGGAAATTCTCCATTTTTAGAATAATCTGATGTAAGACTATCAGATAACCCTGTTCTATAAAAGACTTTCGGAAGGTTCAAATAGGCTACATCATAATTCAACGCTATTCTAAGCCAAAGGTCCAAATCCTCACCACGCTTAATACCTACTCGAAACATTGGTATCTCCTTTATCACTTCTTTTTTTAAGCACAAGGAGCTAGTCCAGCAAATAGATAATCCATTCATTACGGATTCTTTAAAATAATCATGAACAAGGAAGTGTATGTGTTCGTTAATCAACACATTACGAAGTTTCCGTTTCCCCTTTTCCAAAGAGTAGAAAGCAGTAGAATAAATCCCAGCATCAGGATAGGTTCCTATCAACTTCTTTTGGCATTCCAAATAATCAGATTCCCAAATATCATCTGCATCCAGAAAAGCAATATAATCATATTTAGCATGCATAATACCATAGTTACGTGCTGCTGATACACCTTCGTTTTCTTTTGTTATAAATATGAATTCGTTCATCCTGAAAACTAGAAGCCACTTCCAAACTATTATCTGTCGATGAATCATTCACCACGATTACTTCATAATCACAATATGTTTGATTCAGAACTGACTTCAGTGTTTCTGCAATATAATCAGCCTTGTTATATAGAGGAATAATAATAGAGAACATTATCTTTTTAATAAATTAAGTTTCTGACTCTTATATATAATGAGCAAAAATATAATCGGAAAATTTATATATAATCCCACTGTTAATGATACGAAAGAAGCCAATACCCAGATACCAACAAAAACCATGTTGAACTTTCTATATGAAGGCAATAATTTGCACATTGAAATTATCAGCCATAGATATCCCAATATACCTAACAAACCACGTTCAATCAACAAATAAAATAATTGAGACTCCGCACCTGCAAGTTCCGGGATTGATATATCTGTCATTAAATAATAAATCATACTCAAGCCACCACCAAATATAGGGTTTTGTAAAAACAGAAAAAGAGAAATATCTAATTGTCTCATTCTCATATCCATAGAGCTTCCACCAACATCATAATTACCCGTAAAATCAAATATGGAATGATATACATTTAATATATAATCAGAAAAACGGCAAGACCATGATTAAAAAGATAGAAAAAGCGATTAATAGAGTTTTAGGCTTTCTTATATAGTCAAATTGCAACAATCCAAATACTAATGCAAGAATAGTGGCACGTGAATTAGCAAGGAAAACACCGATAAGAAGCAAACACAAAGTCTTAATATAAGATTTCCTTGATATAAATACTCCTTCATATTTACTATAGAAGAAGGTAAGAAAATAAAAGAATACAACGCACGCATCTCCAAATGTTATGGGAAAATGAAAAAATGAATTATATCGCCCATATCCATATCGGATATCATTGGTATGATCTACCCAAAAAGACAAATCAGTCTGAGATTGCAGCCAATATAGAATTATATTATAATTTAATAGAAACTCTATAATTCCATATATACATAACACCCAAAACACTTTCAAATAAAGATTTACAATTAATTTAATATCGTTCTTTGTTCGCAAAAAATAGATAAATGCAAGTGGCAAAAGTATTTCATTTGATATTGTTTTCCACAACACATACAATGAAGTCCGTTCCGTTCCATACAAAGCAATTAATAACAACAATATAAAATTACCAAACAAAGGTAAAAACAATGGATTGCAGAATATAGCTTTCCTTGCATCTTTCCGACCAAGAATATACCCGTATATAACAAAATTTATCGCATCACAAAGACCAATATACGTACCCCCTATTCTTACAACAGGAAGCATTGTAAAAAACAAAGACAATGGTATTATATAAAGAACAGCCTTCTTTTTATATCTTATAAAAAAAATAATAAAGAGCAGAAAAATAAGCAGAGTAATTATCATCTATCCATTTTTTAGATTCCACACCATGATTCAGGAAAAATATCAGGAGTAAATGTATTATACCACTTTGAGGGATAAATCACCATATTAGTTTTTTTATTTAATCGTGCCGCCCAATAACTAAAAGTACTATTGGCTATAATGTTGTATTTGCAGGAAGACATCAAATACATGTCATAGATGCTGGATTCTCCTGTATTCCAATTCACATAAACAGCATTGGGTATATCCAAATGAGTTTGTACCCAGCTAATATCATCAGAAAAAACATAGAAGACAGCATCATTTACTTTCTCTGTTATTATTCTTATGGCATCATGATAATATTTCTGCGTACAAATATTCCAAATATAACCAAATTTTGTTTGGTCATGTAGTCACCTCTTCTTATATGCACGCCAACACTATTTGAGTTTTGAATATCCTTCAGCAATGATTGGTTCTTTTCCGACAAAAGAAGATGTTTAAAATCAATAGTATTTTCGTCATAATACTTTTTGTCTAAAAAATATCCAGCTTGAAACAAATGATTAGGATATTGATACTCTACAGAACCTACTACATATATTTTCCAATGGTATAATTTTGATAAAATGGTTTTAAACAGAATTATCCAAAACCTACTACATTTTTTCAAATCATCAGTTTTAAAATATTTATCTAATTCAAATCCATTATGGCTCACATTATACCAAGCATCATTGTAGAAATAAAAGGTTTCATCCTTTCTTGAAAGGTATTTATAAAATGCATACTGAAAGAGTTGATTACCCAGTCCTCCTTTGAACACTACTATTTTCATAAATAAACTATTTAAATATTCTTACTATTTTAACCATTATTGCAAGCCCCTTTTTTACTAAAAAATCTTATCCAATGATTATTAAATAAAAAAAGAGCGTTTTCAATAAATTCTTCTCCCAAACAGGATAAACACTGATAATCATTGACAATATAAGCTGGGAGTAGATCTTTAAGCACTTTTTCGCGTTCTTCTTTTATCCGGTTGTTATCACTGCTGGCTCCTCTGGGATTACATATCACAATAACATTGTTATACGCAGCCACACTATGCCCACCTAAAACGATTGATTGTAAATAGAATTTCCAGTCTGATACTATTTTTAAAGATGTATCATAATAATACTTTTTTAATAAAGAGGCCCTTATAAAGCAACTTTGATGAGGTATGGTAGTTATATAAAAATGCAGAAGATTATATCTTCGAGGTAATACACTGCGTGATACTATTTTATTATGTTCATTAACATGTAAATCCTGACCAACTATTATATCTGCCACATGATTAAAGTCCATGACCTGTTTCAATATAGATGAGGAACAAAATTTATCACCTGCATTGATAAAATTACAATATTCTCCATGCGAATAAGCAATTCCTTTATTCATCGCATCATAAATTCCCTTATCCGACTCACTCACCCAATAAGCGATTTTATCCGCATACTTTTTTATTACATTAACCGTTCCATCCGTACTTCCACCGTCAATGATGATATACTCAATATTCAGATAAGTTTGGTTAATGACGGAAAGAATGGTTTGTTCAATTGTTAAAACTGCATTATAAGAAACAGTTATGACAGAAATTAGGGGATAATTCATATTGTTTTTCATTTCACTTCAGCCAAATTCCTTTAGCCGTACCATTTATCATCTTCAATATCTGCACTCTTCCAATAAAGGCCTGCAAAATAAATACCGTAGTAGGAACTATCAGTATACCTTCTATACCATAATACTTACAACAATACTTCATCAACGGAATAGAAACCAAAGCAAATGACAAATAAATGATTAGTTGCAAACGTATTTTGCTCGTTCCATTAATAAGAAACATATACATATTTCCTCCCGTCTGACATAATACATATATTGCCATACAAAATGATAATGAAAAAGATACAGCTACAGAATCACCAATCCAAAATTTATATAAGAGATCAGAACTCAGTACCATTAAAACTAAAATAGGAATACATAACAACCATAATTTCTCCAGTTTTTCTAGCGTACCACGCATCCAATTATAATCTCTCTTAATATAAGCATCAGTAAATGCTGACCAAAACGGAGTCAAAATAATATTTGCAGCCATGTTAAGTACATTAAAATACTTATAAGCAATATTATATTGCGTAACTGCTTCTGGGCCTTGCACTCTTGACAAAATGATATTAGTAAGTTGAAAAATAAAAAGCATAGAAAACATAACAACAAAAAACTGTCCACCCAGACCAACAACACTCCGCACCAACGAAAAGCGAACGTCACGCAACGAAGGGGCTACAATCTTGTATTTTTTAGTTTGATACACAATAATAGAAACAATTAAAAGAAACAGGCACGGTATAGCTGAAAAAGAAACAGCCAAAGCACTCAGACTTCCCTTTGTGGTTTTAGTCAATACATAGACACAAGCAAAAGCCAGTACCTGACCACTTGTACTTATAAGCGAAGCTAAAGCAGGCTTTTGATCTGCCGTCAGCATGGTAGTAAAGACACTTGCCACAATGTTCAGGCAAAAGAAGCATGCCAACAAACCGAAAACCAGACTCAGCTCATCCTTATAAACAGGATCAATATTTAAAATACGACTCCAATCCAAATAATTATTCACCACCAAGGTTATCAATAAAATTACGGAAAAGAGCAAGAAGAGCACTGCATATGTAGTACTGACATATTCTTTTGCCAACTTCATATCCCCTTTTGCTTTTGCCTCAGCAAAACGATTACGAAATCCGTGGGCAAACCCCAAATCAAAATAAGACAGCCAGGCAATAATGGAACTCAACGTCAGCCAAATGCCATACTTCGTAGGATTAACATAACCGATGGTCAATGGAACGACCTGCAAGGAAACTAAAATACTTATACATTTCAACACTAATGAAACGGCGATATTTTTCTTCACCGCAACACTACGCTCATTCCCCTTAGTGAAATAAGCACTAACTTTATCTTTTATATACTGGAACTTCATACGTTTATGATTGTATCACTAGCAAGATATGCAATCTTCCACCTGCAACATTACTAATCTTACACCCCACACATTAGTAACGTGTGGGGTGGCACGTTACCAACCTTCCGGCATACACGTTACTAACCCTTAAAAGATCCTGTTCTTTTCCGAAAAAGAACAAGGTCTTTAAAAAAAAGAACAGGACGTTTTCATTGAAAGAACAAGAGCTTTTTAAAATTTGACCTGTTGTTTTTTTCTATAACGGTATCTACATGCCGAAACGCCTTTTTTTTCCTTCAGATCTTTCAGCCACTCCGCAAACACCCTGCCTGTCGGCATTCCGGCTGAAGGATATGCATTGTGAAATGTTTCAGCCGGAAAATATCCTTCAGGAAAAACGATTCCCTAAGAATCG
>ENA-OQKS01000242-OQKS01000242.1-human-gut-metagenome-genome-assembly--contig:-NODE-242-length-17103-cov-2.951166_pt1 | contig 17103 bp, 19 predicted proteins | sample MGYA00242804_ERZ504808 | MGnify/ENA primary metagenome ERZ504808 (study PRJEB26092, sample SAMD00036375) | human gut metagenome | host: Homo sapiens | study: EMG produced TPA metagenomics assembly of...
GATATTATGTCATTCCTATCACACCCCCATCTGCACATGGAATGGTATTGTCATTAATGGTATAGAAGCATATGAATTATTTCGTAAACACAGTATTCCTTTCCGAATAAAAAGACTCCATTTTTCCAGTAAAGAAGATGTAATTTCATGGATATGTACTGACCAACTTAAACGAGAGGATTTAACCAATATCAATAAAAAATACCTGATTGGGAAAAAATATGATGCTGAAAAAATTTTAGTTTCAAGACAACTTTCATCTACGAATAAATCTCATATTTCCGGTGCAAGCATCGCAGCAAAAAAAATATCCGAAGAATGTAATGTAGCAATGGCTACCGTTTACAAATATTCTGCTTACAGTAGTGCACTAGATATAATTGATGAAAAAGTTCCGGATCTTGTCAAACGAGTTCGTTCTGGTCAGCTTTGGATTTCCCAAGCTAATATTATTGAACTTTCAGGATTATCAAAAGAGCAGCTTTTAAGTCTAAATAACTACCTTCTTGCCGAAAAGATAGAACATCTCAGTTATCATGATATGAAAAGGGAATTACTGTGGAATAATTACGCCAAACCGATATTAAAGAAAGAATCTTCCGTTTCTATTCCATCTATACGCAATCTGCCACAATTTGATCCAGATGCGGAAATTGCAAGTCTTACGTTGACGATTCCCTCATGGAACAGTTCTATCGAAAGAGTATTAAAAGTTTCAGATTTTAAAATTGCATCTGATACAGCAAAATATAAGCTTAAATATCAGCTTATGTGCCTAATATCAACCACAAATAATATTTTGAAAAAATTGGAGGAAATATAATTATGGATGGAAATACCGAAGATTTACAAAAGTTTGTTCCCCAAGTGCATTTTGAGCAAATACCTATTAAAAATTTATGTTCAAATCAAGATTACCAACGTAATCTTTCTATCAAACACGTTCAGCGTGCTGCAGCTAATTTTTGACCTTTATCAGATAAACCCTGTAAAAGTAAGTAGACGTGATGGGATAAATTATGTGTTCAACGGACAACACACTATAGAAATTGTCGCTCTCGTCTCTGGATCAAGAGAAACTCCTGTCTGGTGCATGGTTTATGATGATCTTGTTTACACTCAAGAAGCAGATATTTTTGCAAATCAGATGAAATATGTCAAATCGTTACTACCTTATGAAATATTCATGGCTAATATTGAAGCTGGTAATGATAGAGAACTTATTATTCGTGACCTTGTTGAATCATATGATCTCTCTATTACTTCTTCCTCTCGCCCCGGAGGTATATGTGCTGTATCCACTTTAATTAATATCTATGAAAAATATGGTTTTCACACTCTTGATCGTGTTTTACGCCTTTGCGTTGCCACATGGGAAGGCGCGCCTATGTCCTTTAGCTCCAATATGCTTAATGCTATTGCCCGTCTGGATAATGCTTATGGAGAAACAATGAAAGATGACACATTTAAAGAAAAAGTAGGACGTGTCTCTGTCAGAGAAATCAGTCGTACTGCCAGAGAACGTCGTGCCGGTTCATTAGGGTTTGCAGAAGCTCTTTTACTAGAATACAATAAAAAATCCAAGTATTCACTTCCTTTTGAGAAATTATACACTCATAAAACACCCAAAAAAAGAGAACAATCAACTGAAGATGAATCCGGTCAAAGTTCCACTCCAGAAGGTCAGTTAGATTTATTTTCTACGGATCAGGACAATACTCAGGCTCTGCCAAACGAATAGCGCAGAGCCTTCAGCCTTCGTTCTATCCATACTTTCAAAAGAATACCCTACTCTAAGACTCCCTTTCATGCAAGCACTATTTTATCTTATTCCAAATTCATCATCCGCTCCATCCGCCACCTTATATATGAATATCCATTCCAAATATTTGCTTTTACCGGATACTCTTTCCTAGTAAACAAATACAGTGTGTAATATTTAACAAATGCATTCTACACCAGTTATGTATATCCTTCATATATATGTTATTTATACCGTTCACCCACTGTTACTAAAAACCATATGTCTTTATCTGACAATAACTCCATTATGAACAGTACATTATAATATTGAATGACACCTACTCTCTTCCTTTCCTCTATTAACCTTTTACACAATAACCTATACTTAATGTTCATATCGTTCCTATGCCTTCCCTCTAATCTATATTTTCCATCCTTATATACGTTATATATATAATTGTTATATAGTACATATAAGTGCGGATAATAATTCAAACGTTTCCGCTCCGCGCACTTCGCCGATAATTACGCGGTTCGGCCGCATACGCAAAGCTGCGCGGATCAGATCGCGGATCGTAATTTCTGTTCCTGATTCCAGATTTGCCTCTTTTGCTTCCAGCCGCACCAGATTCTCCACACCCTGGATCTGCAGCTCTGCATTGTCTTCGATGGTTATGATGCGCTCGCCCTTTGGAATGTAGGCGGAAAGCGCATTCAGAAATGTCGTTTTGCCAGATCCGGTCGCGCCGCCGATCATCATGCTGTAGCGGGTCCGGACGAGGGCCTGCAGAAACTCTGCCGCCTCTTTTGTAATACTCCCGATGGAGACCAGAAATTCCATCGTCACCGCCTGCTCCGGAAAGCGGCGGATGGTCAGAATCGGTCCGTTTAATGCGACCGGTTTCATGACAACGTTGACGCGGTCTCCATTTTCCAGCCGTGCATCCACAATCGGATTCTGTTCATTCACCACGCGGTTGCACCGGCCTACAATCTGCTGAATCACATCCTCCAGCTTTTCCGCGGAGGTAAAGCTTTTGCCGTATCTCTCGATTCTGCCGTTCCGTTCCACGAAGATATGCTGATAACCGTTTACCATAATTTCGGTAATTCCCGCATCTTCCAGCAGCTCCTGCAGGACATCGAGCCTCCGCACACTGTAGAACAGCTGTCTGCGCAGCTCCGCCTTCTGTGCCACCGGAAGATACCGTGTTTCTTCTTCCCCTAAAATCAGACGGTCAATCTCTTCGAGAACCTCTCCGTCATCCGGTTCGGATGCGATATCGATCCGCTCCATCAGTTTTCTCCGCAGAATTTCCGGCATTGTCATGTTTCTTCTCCTCTTCTGCCGTCCCGCAGAATCTGACGCACATAGTCGCCCAGCTCGCTCCAGACAAGCTCCTCAAAGTAGGCTTTTCCCGTCCGGTTTGCCGTGTGGAACGGAACGTGGATTTTCCGCATCTTGTCCAGCACCGACTGGCAGTCCCACCGGCGCAGCAAATTTTCAAACTGCTCCATTTTTGCCGCAGAAATCACATCATTCCTTATCGGAACGTAAATTTCATTGCAAAAATCCAGGATCTGATACAAATCCGCCACGCCATCCCCGAGGTCGAGAATCAGCACTTCATAACTGCTGTTCTTCTCAATCTCCTGAAACAGCCATTTCCATTCTTCATATTTTGCAGTCTGAATGTCCATCGGCGATGCGGCGGGCGGCAGATAATCCAGGTTCTGCATCGACTGGACCATTCCGCCCAGTTTGTAGATGATGCCCTGATTTTCCTGTCTCGCATAATACAGAATATCGCTCATCCCCCTGTCGTAACTGCATTCCAGCAGCCGTTCAAATCCGGAATAGCTTTCCATATTGAGATACAGAACTGCCCGCTCCTTCGCCAGAATCTGCCCCATCGTCAGGGCAAACGAGGTCTTCTGCGTCCGTCCGACCGGCGAATAAATGCCGATAATACGCATTTCCTTTTTCGGCAGCAGTGCAGGCGATGTATCGACACCATTTTCTACGCCGTAGCACGCCATAACCTCGCGGATCACCTTTTCCGATGACTGGTATTTGTAGACCGCCGGATACTGATCCAGCACCGGACTGTGTACGCCCTCAGACAGAATGATAATCTGACGGATCGGATACCGGCGGATCTCTTCTTTCATCGCTTTATCCGAAATCAGAAGAATCTCTGTTTCGTTATTCTTTGCGAACTCCAGGAACATCTCCGCACTGGAAAACGCATGCACTTCGAACGGAATATTTCTCTTCTGGTTCAGATATTCCATAAAATTGCGTGCATATTCCATTTCCGTGTCACAGACTGCAAAAACACTCTTTTTCTTTGCAGTATTCAATAAAATCCCCCAATCCAGAGCAGCACTCCCATCAGCACGGGAACGGAAAAATGGATGCACTCCATGCCCCACTTCCCATCGTAATAGGGAACCGGCTCTGTTTTTTTCTGGTATTTTCTTTTGGTAAAATAAGTTTGGAAATAATTGAAAAATTTGGTAAGACGCTGCGGTAAATTTCCGCAGACGAGAATAATTCCGATAGATAAGACCGCTCCAGACAGGAACGACACAATCATACATTTCAGGATCGCTGGCACACCGAGAAAGCCTCCAACAGCGGATAGGAGTTTGATATCTCCCGCGCCCAGCATATGAAAATAGAACAGAATGTAAAGTGCGAGTATCGGGAAAAGCATCCCAAAAAGAAAAATACCCGCTCCCGCGGCGCCATAGCGGATGAGCTGTGTAACCAGCCCGGCGATCCATGCGGTGATAATCCATTCATTTGCAATTCTGCGTGTTCTTAAATCCATCCATACCGCCCCTGTCGCAACTGTCAGTACCAGACAGTGCTGCAAAGACATTTTGTCTCTCACCTCCCGTTTCGTTTGGGTCAACTTGATTGTGAGGTCATTATAGTTGCCTCTTTTCGATTTGTCCAGCGGTTTTCAGCAACTTTTTCCGGTTTGTGAATTGCCTCCAAAAACGGGATGAAAATTTCTCACACCAAAAAGAAAAATCGTGTGAAAGGTTTTCCGTTTTTCGCGGATTCGTAGAATCGTATCGCAATTTCACCGCTGCTTTTTGGCTATTATTTTATGATCCTTTTTTGAAAGAAATTTTCCAGCCGCATCACAGCAAAAAGAAACAGACCAGAACTTTTTTCTTCGTTCTGGTCTGCTTCCATACAGTTTTTTCTGTTTTTACTGAATAAAATCCGCATACTCCGCTCTGCTGACCTTCTTCAGATCCTCCGGCGCCATGCACAGCGTGGTTCCGATTCTTCCCCCGCTCACGTAAACTTTATCAAATTGTGCCGCACATTCCTGAATCACGGTCGGATACTGTTTTTTCATTCCGATCGGGCTGCATCCGCCGCGGACGTATCCGCTGACTGCAGTGATATCTTTGACATGGATCATCTCGATGGATTTCTCCCCCACCGCTTTCGCCGCTTTTTTCAGATCCACTTCCTCTGCGATCGGAAGCACCAGCACATAATACTGCTTGCTTTTTCCCTGTGCCACAAGCGTTTTAAACGACTGCTCGACCGGCGCGCCGGTTTTCTCTGCTGTGTGAAGCCCGTCGATAAATTCATCGCATTCATATTGAAGAACTTCGTATTTGATTTTCTGGCGGTCCAGAATCCGCATTGCATTTGTTTTGATTTCTTTTTCTTTTGCCATTATTTTCTCTCCGGTGCTCCCTGCAGTGCATACAGTTCTTTTTTGAGCTGTTTGATTTCTTTTTTCATCTCAATATTTTTCTGTTTCAGCCGTACGACAGCATCCCCGGCTTCTTCCGGTTTTACAGAAAGTAAACGTGCAATGCCGAGGGTATTGATGTGTTTTAAGCAGTAATCCGCATACGCTTTTTCACCGGAAAGCATGGTCACGCGGACGCCGCCTTTGTATTTCTGGGCACTTAAGATTTTGATCAGACGGATTTCCCCTGTTTTTGCAACGTGGGTTCCGCAGCACGCACATCTGTCGCAGCCTTCGATCGTCACAATCCGCACCTGGCCCTCGATCTCTTTTTTGCTCCGGTAATCCATGGTTTCCAGCTCTTCCTTTGACGGATAACTGATCGTAACCGGAACATTTCGAAGCACGGCTTCGTTTGCCTCCTGCTCCACATCGTAGAGCTGCTCCTCGGTCAGAACGCCGTCAAAATCAACGGTAATGACATCACTTCCCATATGGAATCCAACGTTGTTGAAACCGTAAATCCGATGCACGATACCTGACACGATATGCTCTCCGCAGTGATTCTGCATATTGGAAAAACGTTTTTCAAAGTCAAGTTTTCCAACTACCGTTTTGCCCGGCTCGAGCGGTGCTTCCACGGTATGCCAGATTTCGCCGTCGATTTCCTGTACATCCGTTACAAAAATTCCATCCAGTGTTCCCTCATCTGCCGGCTGGCCGCCGCCCTCCGGGAAAAATGCGGTCTGATCCAGCAGCACGCGGTACATGCCGCCCTCGCAGACGCTCCGTTCTACGGTTGCCTCAAATTCACCCAGGTACGCATCCTGATCAAATAATCTTGTTGTGCTCATAATTTTTCCTCTTTTCCGTCTATTCGTTTACAATGTCAATCTGGCACATTTTCATAGCTTCCAATGCATTTTTATGACTCTGCGGCGTTACGCCCGCGCACGCGGATGCATCGACCGAAATCGGCACTTCCGGATAAAATGCTTTCAGCAGCATGGCATTGGAAATCACGCAGATGTCAGTGCAGAGTCCCACGAGTTCAATGAATTCCGGCACGCCGCCTGCCAGTTTTTCGATCTCCTCCGGCAGATTTTTTGCACCGAAGGTGATTTTATTCGTCACCACGGCCTGTTTTTTCTCCGCCATTTTTCTGAATTGTATCCTGCAGTGCATGACCCTTCGTTCCTTCGATACAATGCTCTACCGGAAGTTTTCTGCCCTCGGACGTTTCCAGATAATCCGCAAAATGGGTATCTCTGGTGCAGATAACAGCTCCGTCAAACGAATCCATCACCTCTGCAACGCGGTCAACAATCCCGACCGCCTCTTTCGTGCCGAGACTTCCGCCGATAAAATCATTCTGCATATCTACTACAATTAATACTTTCATCTTTGTTCTCCCTTCTGGGACATTTTTTTATAAATGCTGCATCCAGCTCAGTGCCAGTGAAATCCAGCTCTGGCACTCTTCGCGTACTGCGTTCTGGTATTCATAGCTCTGTGTCTCCTGCTTGCAAGGCCAAGGCCGTGGCCGCCGACCGGATAAATATGCATTTCTACCGGAATCTCCAGTGCATGCAGTGCTGTAAAGAACAGAATGGAGTTTTCTACCGGCACGCAGTCGTCCGGCGCGGTATGCCACAGAAACGTTTTCGGTGTATCGAGAGTGACCTGATTTTCCAGAGACATTTCATCTACAAGGTTATCATACTGATCGCCCAGCAGATTTTTAAAGGAATCGCGGTGTGCCTTCGGACCGGATGTGATTACCGGATAGGATAACAACAGTCCGTTCGGGCGAAGCTGCTTCGCGTCTACTTCAAGCTCTTCTGCAAGAAATGTTTTCTTTTTCCAGAATACACCGTACGATGCCGCCAGATGGCCACCTGCGGAAAATCCGGCTACTACTACTTTGTTCGGATCAATGTGATATTCTGCCGCATGCTCCCGCAGATACGCAACAGTCCAGGCAAGCTGGCGGAGTGCCGTCGGATAGTGAGCTGCCGGAGCAACACTGTAATGCAGAACAACAGCGTGGTAACCGGCTCCGACAAACTTCAGCGCAATCGGCTCTGCCTCACGCTCGGACACCCATTCATAACCGCCGCCCGGGCAGATCACGATGACCGGACGCACGCGTTCCGGAGCAATCTCACGCGAGTTGTCCAGAAAATACGTATATAATTTTGCAGTTTCTTCTGTATCTTTTACTTTGACATCTAATACCTGATAATTCATAAGTTCTTCCTTTCCCCCAATTTTCCGGGTACGGCCACAGCCGCCAGTTTTTACTCTGTTGTCATTATACCGTATCGGCGCAAAATATCAAGCGTATCGCACCAGACTACTTTTTTCTTTTCAAATCCAATTGCTCATAGTATAATAAATTTATATTTGCATGTTTTTGAGCGGCAAAAATAACACATAAAGGAGTATATTGCAATTATGGATTCCAATCTTATTGTCCTTACCGATCAGGACGGAAATTCTGTCCGTTTTGAGCTTCTGGATATCGTAGAATACAAGGAGGATGAGTACGCCGTTCTCTATCCGGCCGACGGCGGCGATGACGAACCGGTACACATTCTGCGCATCATTTCCGAGAATCTCGATGTCAACGAAGCCGAGTTCGAAGGCCTCGATGACGATGAACTGATCGACACCATTTATCAGATCTTCCGCGAGCGCAACGATCTGGACGACTGATTCTGCCACGCAAAAAGAGCAGCATTTTTACCTTTCACACGTCGGTAAAATGCTGCTCTTTCTTTATTCTAATTTTTCCTCTTTCTTTGTTTCAATCCACAGTCGGTAATTTCACAGAGTCTGACATGTCAGCAAAATGCTGACTGTGGTTTGCCTCATGTCAGTGGGGGATACCGATTTCTCTCCGCCCGCCACTGCCGTTAACTTTCTTATTTGCAATTCATCTCACCACCTATAGAGGTGAGAGAATCCTTGCTATTATTTGTTGAATATTTTTCCAATATCGCAGCCAGTGGAGAGAATATCTCTTTCTGAGGGACATTACAATTTATACTGCATAAAATTCCCATTGTGCACAAATCCAAAATCTGTATACAACTTAACGCCCATATCCGATGCCGTAATCTGTATTGTTCCGCATCCATATTCTTTTGCATCTTCTATCACACGGGACAGCAATTCTTTTGCAATACCTCTTCTTCGATACGCCGGATCTGTAAACATACTGGACAGTAATCCAATTCTGCCGCTCGGGCATCCAAAGTATGGAGGTTTTTCTACAAATGACATTCCACTTGTTGCGATGATGCTCTCTCCGTCAACAGCAATCCAAGATACAAAAGTACCATCCGCCATATGACGTTCATAGTAATCTTTTAACGCAGGTGCTAAATCAATTTCTTCTTTTGTCCCCCTCTTCGCGAAGCTGATGGATTCTCATCTGAATGAAAAAATCCAGTTCCTTTGGGTAAGTCTTTTATATTCGATTGCCATTTTTATTTCCTTCTGTCTTATTTTCTCACATCCAGCACCTGCACATACGGGTCGTCCTTTGTGCATGGTTTCCAGTCGTCTTTTCCCTCTGCGTTCGGGTTTCCGGTTTTCATGAAATTGGTCCAGTCGTCCATCATTTCTTTGCTGAGGGCATAGTCGCCTTCGGTTTTCGGGCGCCAGCTTCGGCCCAGGGTTCCGAACATGTACCAGAGTTCGGAGGAATGGAACGCTCCGGCGTCGTCACCTAACAGGGCACGGGTGAAGTAGTAAACGTAAGCCGGTTTTCTTCCGAGTTTTTCCAGCGCAATGCTCCAGTTGATGCATCCCTTATAGATGCCGCCGTGCTCGCCTTTTTCTTTCATCTCCGGGAACACACCGATGTCGTCTGCAGTTGAACCGAGCATATATGGGATGTCCTTGATTTTTCCTTCGGTTACGGCATCGTTATAGCCGCAGGTCAGCAGATGATTGTCGATGTTCGGTACGAAGCTCAGCATTCTCGATGGATTTACGCGGCCAAACTCCTCCTGCAGCTCCACAATTTTCTCAGCCGGAATCGCACGCAGTTCTTCCAGCGATTTTGCTCCGCTAAGCTCTACAAATTCCTGGCCGATGGTTTCTGCCTCGGAAAGCGGCATATCGCGGTTCAGTCCGGTGTCGTAGCCGCCGGCGCTCTGGAAAATGGCTTTGCTGATCCAGTTTTCAGTCAGCGGAGAACTGACGAGTGTCTGTACGCTCATGCATCCCGCGGACTGGCCGAATACGGTGATATTTTCCGGGTCGCCGCCGAATGCTGCGATATTTTCTTTTACCCATTTCAGTGCTGCGATCTGGTCGAGAATCGCGTAGTTTCCGCTTCTTCCGACACCGCTCTCCTCGGACAGCCACGGATGTGCCAAAAATCCGAAAGCACCGAGACGGTAATTGATCGTAACGAGAATCACTCCGCGTTCGCAGTAAGCAGCTCCGTCAAATTCGGATTCGTGGCTGAAGCCATGCATGAATGCACCGCCGTGAATCCAGAAGGCAACCGGCAGTTTTTCATCCACTGTATTTGCCGGTGTCCAGATATTTAAGTACAGACAATCCTCACTCTGGTTCATACCAAATTCCGGATCGAGATAAAATTCTTTTCCATAGAAGGAGTCCGGCTCATGCTCGGTCTGCGGGCAGACGCATCCGAAATGATCCGCCTCGTAAACACCCTCCCAGCACTCCGGCTCTTCCGGCGGGCAGAACCGTTTTTCGCCTACCGGCGGCTTTGCGTACGGAACGCCGCGGAATACCGTGTAACCGTCTTTTTGCACACCATGAACCTGTCCATATTTTGTTTTTGTCTCTGTAATTACCATAAGTAAAAATCCCCTTTCCGTTTTTTATAACTGTGATAAAAACCCTCATACAGCTTCAGTATAGCAAATCTTTTTCTTCGTTTCTATATGCACAATTCCAAATAATGGCACCCAGTTTTGTAACTATTGATTATTGGTTATGCAGACATTTAAAAATCCTCTTGATTTATTAGCACACAGAAATAATAATATTTTGTATATAAGATTGACTTATTATCACTGACAAAAACCTTTCATGACTGATCTGGTTTACTTTGACCGGTTTTGGTGCTACACTTTTCTTTGCTTCAAAACGACATATTTCATAGTGAGGAGGAGTATTTAGTATGAAAGCCATTTTAACAGATCTTCTGGCAATCATCGGCGTTGTGCTGAATGGTCTGCCGCAGGGTCTTCTTGCTCTGACGTTTGGATTTGCATCGGTTCCGACGGCGCTGGCATTCTTTGTTGGTGCGGTGGGCAATACGATTACGCAGAGTGTCGCACCAATTTCCTTCCAGGCGGAGACGATCACTTACGCCGGAACGGCTGGAAAAGACCGTTCGGAACGCTGTACGATGATTTTTATCGGCGGTGTGATTATGGCTCTGATCGGAGCGTTTGGACTGCTGACAAAAATCGTAAACTTTGTAGGTGAGGATGTTGCCTATGGAATGATGGCCGGTGTCGGTATCATTCTGGTAAAGGCCGCGATCGATATGATCAAGAGTGATGCCATTTCCGGCGGTGTTTCCCTGGCCGCAGCACTGATCACCTATTACTTTACCAAAGACAGTGCCAATACCCTGGTTTATACCATCGTCATTTCCGTTGTAGCATCCTGCATTGCCAATGCATTTTTCAACAAAGAGAAATCCAGCATTGTCGTAGAGGATGATAAATTTGTCCGCCAGAAATTTACAATCAATGCCAACGTAATTCTCGGCGCACTCGGTATGGTCTGCCTGAACATTGGTTCCAACATTTCCTTCGGCGGAATTACCGCAGGAATGGCAACCGGCGGAAATTACAACGTCGATAACCTGACCGTGATTTCTTCCCTGGCCGATATGTTTTCTTCCTTTTTCGGAGGAGCCCCGGTTGAGGCAATCATTTCCGCAACTGCCAATGCACCGCACGCTGTATGGGCTGGTGTCATCATGATGGTTGTGATCGGTGTAATTCTGCTTCTGAAACTGCTTCCGAAAAATCGGAAAATTTGTTCCGTCTTCTTCGATCGCAGGTTTCCTGTTTGTACTCGGTATCTTCAAAACCGTTGTACTGGATGCGCCGTCTGCCTTCGCTGTCAATGCAGCCGTCGGCGGAACCACAATGGTTGTCACTGCAGTAACAAACCCGTTCCTCGGAATGCTGGCCGGTGTTGCTGCAAAACTGCTTGGATTATAAATTCAGTAACATAAGAGGAAAATCGTATGAAAGAATACAGCATGGAGCTCTGCGGAGTGAAAAGAACACTTCCATTTATCCCGATCAGTGAGGAGATGGCGTTTGCAAGCTTTGTTGTCCTTGGTGACACCGAGCTGGTAAGTGCATGTGCGCCGGAGCTGGTCGCAAAAATCGGAGAAGTCGATGCCATTGTCACCGCAGAAGCGAAAGGTATTGCCCTAGCGTATGAAGTAAGCAAAGAGCTGGGCCATAAAGAATTTATCGTTGCACGAAAAAGCACAAAATCCTACATGAAAGATGTGGTTTCCGCATCCGTTCATTCGATTACAACAGCGGGTGAGCAGCATCTTTATCTGGATGGAAAAGACGCAGATAAAATCCGCGGCAAACGTGTCTGCCTGCTGGATGATGTCATTTCCACCGGCGAGTCCCTGCACGCACTGGAATGCCTGATGGCGAATGCCAGTGCAGAGGTTGTAAAAAAAGCAGCGATCCTTGCTGAGGGCGATGCTGCTGATCGAAAAGATATTGTATTTCTGCAGAAGCTTCCGTTATTCAAAAAGACGGGCGACGGAGAGTACGAAGTCATCGAATAATTGCCAATCCTTCTAATGCATATAGAGAATAGAAAAACGGTGCAGTTCTGAATTTCTGCCATGAATTCAGAACTGCACCGTTTCTTTTTAAAAGAGACGCAGAAGCATCATATACGAAATGGTTCCAAGAAGGATGGAGACGAGGGTCTGGTGTTTCCATTTGTAGGTGATAAAAACGACCGCTGCTGCGAGCAGTTTCGGTACTGCGGCAGAGATACCGCCGGTGGGAATATCTTTCATACAGTAAATGATCAGTACCGCCATGATGGCAGACGGCAGTGCCTGGCCGAGTCGTTCGAGTGATGCGGGCATTTTACGGCTGCCGGAAAATGCAAGAAACGGGAGTGCACGGAGTCCGAAGGTGATCAGAGCGGAGACAGCGACAGCGTGTGCTTCTCTGCTTTTTCCCATTGGTCAATGAAGATAATGAGAAACAGGGCTGTCATACAGAAATCAAGGCCCGTCAGGTCAAATGGAACGATCTGGCCTAAAAATGCCGCCAAGAACCGAACCAACTATCCAATAGCAGCGGCTGAACAGAGCGACGAGGAACATGGTGTCCTCTTTTTCTTTTTTCGGAAGATCTAAGGTACAGTTTACGGCGTATGTCTCATCGGTCATCGTGTGAATCATGTACAGCTTGCGGCGCCCCATCTGTTTGAATTCCTTCAGGAAGGTAATGCTGTAAAAACTCTGGCGGCTGTTCATCAGAAGTGCAGTGAGCGCAATGGTGATGAGGGAAGCGCCGCTAGAAAGAAACGTAATCAGAACGAACTGGAACGCGCCCGTATAGACCGTCAGACTTACCAACAGTGAATCATACCAGGGAAAGCCGGCGGATGCCATCATCATGCCGTAGGCCATGCTGACGAAAACGTAGCTGCAGAAAATCGGGATGGATTTTACGAAAGCAGTTTTTTAAGGTAGTGGAAGAAAATCGTTTCATAGATAAAAATATCCTCACGTAAAAATAAATTTTAAAAATTAAATTTATCATACTATCTATATCATAGTGAGTCAATAGGAATACCATTTTACGCCAAAAGAAACGGATGACCTTCATCACCCGTTTCTCTCATTCTGCTCCAATCAATACATTCTTCCCCGCAAATGCAAACCCATAATGCCGGATCCTTTCCTGCGGCACGCCGAGGGCCACCAGTTCTGCGTCGTATTTTTTTATCCACGATCTGTTTTAAAGCCTCCTGCACCGCATCTTCCAGTGTCTCCTTTTTTACCCGGCTGCAGACTTTAAATTCAATAATAATCGCCGGATCTTTTTCTCTATTCTTCGGAATCATCATCACATCATACCGTCCAAATCCACTTTCCCGATTCGACCGGATCTGATAACACTCCGCACGCTCTGCCATCAGTCCCAGGACGAAGCCATGATAGAATCGTTCCGGCTCCAGACTTTCACTGTTCTCTCCGCCAACGTCAAAATGGCTGAAGGTTGCAAGTGACACTTTATTCATATAATAATTCATCGCTTCCAGATCGCCCTGCATCAGTGCTTTCACAAAGCTGCTGTACCCAGCTTCCGATGCTTCAAACCATCCGCGGAACATATCATCAAACATGCTCACCGTTTCCAGATTGGTGATACGGAGCTGATACCACGGCTTCAAAGTAATTCCGCGATACTCCACCTCTTCCGCTTTCAGATAACCGCTCGCGAGAAGCAGACTCCAGATTGCATTTTCATTGTAATCCAGCTGTTCAAACACCATCTGCTCATCAAAGTTCACCGTGACTGCCTGTCCGTTCAGTAGATCTTCCATATACTCTTTGATTTCCGGCGAGGCGGTGCGGATCAGCTTTCCTGCCAGACCGTTCGAACTCGTATCTGCCCAGTACGGGCGCAGTTTCTTTTCTTTTAAATAATTGGTAATCGACCATGGATTGTAGATATCGCGGTGTCCGCCAAAGATAAATCCATCATACCACTGCTTCACAACGTCCTTTTTGTCTCCCATTCCGAACTCGTCCAGAGATGCAAAAACTTCCTTTTCGGTAAATCCAAAACAGTCCGCATACAGATCCGATGTCGTCGTCACCACACGCAGATTATTTAAGTCAGAAAAAATACTTTCCTTCGAAACCCTCGTGATTCCGGTCATCATCGCACGTTCCAGATAAGGATTCGTTTTAAACGTCGCATTAAACAGACTCCGCACAAACGTTGTAAATTCCGCCCAGTAGCCATGGACATACGCTTCCTGCATCGGCGTGTCGTACTCATCCAGCAGAATAATCACTCTTCTGCCGTAATACCGCGCCAGATACATACTCATATTATTGAGTGCCGCTGCGGCCTCCGCATCACCCATATGCAGATTGACCTCGTTGTATGCTTTCTTCTCATTTCCGCTCAGCAGATCCCCATCCAGAAGATAACGGTTTTCTTCATACACTCTCGCAATCTGCTGTTTGATCTGGATTTTTGCTTCCGAAAGCTGATCTGCTTTCACGGCTGCAAAACTCAAAAAGATCACCGGATACTTTCCCTGCAGTTCCCGATATTTTTCTTCTTTCCAAACGCCAAGTCCTTCAAACAGATCGCCCCGGGCGGCATATTTATTAGAGAAAAAGACAGTCCAGCATACTCATATTCAGTGTCTTGCCAAAGCGGCGGGGGCGGGTGATCAAGGTGATTTCATCCCCGTTTTCCCACCAGTCCTTGATGAAGTGAGATTTATCCACAAAGAAATAATGGTTTTCCCTTAAGGATGCAAAATTCTGTTTTCCTATACTGATTACTTTTTCCATCCATCACACCTGCTTTCGGAATTTGTCCTTTTCTCGATTATACACTATCCTTTCCTGAATTCCAATCTTAAAACATCCTATTCGCCGCAAAACGTAAAAAACAAATAACGCCAGAAACAGCACTTCCAGCCACCGCTCCCAGAATGGTAATGATCTTTCCCGTCTTCTCTTTCCAGTATTTTTTTCATCCCCAGATACAATAGAATTCCGATCACCGCGCCAAGCGTATTATCGATCACATCCGTAATATCACTCGCGCCGATCGCAAAAAATATACTGCGTCACCTCAAAAAACAGGCTTAGTCCCGATGCAAGGAGAATGCGGTTCTGAATTTCGCTGTCCGGGTAGATGGCTGAGATGCAGAGGCCGAACGGCAGAAAGACCAGCATATTTTCGATAATTTCACTAATCTGCACTTTCCCGTTCACCACAACCGACGCCGCATACGGAACCAGATTAATCCCCCGCAGGTGCGGAATTTCTTCCGGGCGCAAGGCGAATTTGAATAAAATGCACCAGACAAGCAGCGCCAGGTAAATGCCGAATACCACAAGTAATGCTTTTGATTTTTTCTCGTTTTTCCAGGTCATGTTCTTTCCTCTCTCATCTTCACTTGATAAGAGGATTCTACCAAAACATTCTTAGGATTCCGCTTCTTCTTTTCCAAAGAAATCCCTATAGATTTCCTAAGATTTTCTGATGCTCAGATTCTTTTACATTTCTTCGTCATGCCAATTTATTATATCTTTCATATCAATTATATCTTTTACATATCGCAAAAAACTGTGTATAATACACCGTGTGTAGAGAAATGAATCAAAATGAAAATCCCATGTTCCCCTGGGACAGCAGTATTCTCCCCACTGCTGTCCCTCCTTTCAGGGAAACTGTTACTGACAGTTTTCTTTGGTGTAGACGAAAAGAGGAGGCTGTGCAGCGAACACAGCCTCCTCTTTTCTATCTTTTTCGTTTTTCTTTTTGTTTATTTCTTAATCTCATATCCGCAATACTGCATTACCAGCTCACAGAACATTGCGTTTGCCCAGGAGAACCACTCTCTGGTGTAAACGGTCGGATCATCTACGAAAACACCCTCGTGCATCAGCCCTGTACCGCCGTCGGTTGCCATCAGTTCGTGGATCATCTGATGTTTCTCCTCCTTTGTCGGTGCGGTCAGTCCCTCAATGGCTTTGGAGATGTGCCATACGTAGCGGACCGGTGTGTGCGGACTTCCGATTCCGGAAAGCTTTGTTCCGGAATAGTAGAACGGGTTTGCCTCGCTTAAGATCAGCTTTCTTGTGTTGTCAGCCACTTCCTGGCTTTCCGGCTCGTAGCCGAGATAGCTCATAGCCAGAAGACTCGGTACATTGGCATCGTCCATCAGATTATACTGGCCAAAGCCGTCTACCTCGTAAGCATAAACATCGCCAAGTCCCCAGATATGGGTGGTACCGTAAGTCTCGATGGCCTGTTTTACGGTCTTTGCCATCTCTTCTGCTTTCTTTGCAATCTCCTCTTTACCGCCGACTGCATCTGCGATCTCTTTCAGGTAGTTCAGAACAACAACCGCAAACATGTTGGACGGAATCAGATAACCGTAACGGCAGGAATCATCGCTTGGACGGAAGCCGGACCAGATCAGGCCGATGCCGGATTTTACCTGCGCACCTTTTCCATCGCGGGAAAGCGTATCGGTGTAGGAGCAGTTTTTACGGATGAAGCTGTACGGGGATTTCTCCTCGTGGTTCATTTCAGTCTCAAATACAGTCAGGATTTTGTCAACACCTTCCCAGAAAACCTCGTCAAACTGATCCGTTCTTCCGGTGTTCTTCCAGAACAGATAGGAGAACTGCAGCGGATAGCAGAGAGAATCGATCTCATACTTTCTCTCCCAGATCCACGGTCCCATATCGGTCTCGTCCTTCTCCCAGCAGTTGCCGTTCGGTCCTTCGTTGAATGCGTTGCGTATGGATCAATGTTGATGCACATAAACTGGCGGCGGGATCAGGCCTGCGATCAGGTCAGCCAGCTCC
>ENA-OQKS01000246-OQKS01000246.1-human-gut-metagenome-genome-assembly--contig:-NODE-246-length-16906-cov-3.679004_pt1 | contig 16906 bp, 16 predicted proteins | sample MGYA00242804_ERZ504808 | MGnify/ENA primary metagenome ERZ504808 (study PRJEB26092, sample SAMD00036375) | human gut metagenome | host: Homo sapiens | study: EMG produced TPA metagenomics assembly of...
ATCGCCGTCATGGATTTGGTTGCCGACGAGGAAGGCTCGGGACCGAATCCCATTGAGTGGCTCCTTGTAAAACTCGACCGCCTGGGCCGCCGCATCGACAACCGCCCACTTACGGCAGAAAGCGAGACCGTAGCCAAGGCACCCGAGGTGGTAGGGCGTGGGGGAACATTACATTTGAGATTGGAGAGGCGTCCAACGGGGCGCCTCTTTTTGAATACCTCTTAAACGGGATGCGTCAGAATCACCAAAGCGACATTGCTAGCCGTTTACCTTCGCTGTGCCTTTTCGGACCTTGAAAACGGGTCCACCGGGCATGCTAGTAGATCCTTTCGACCTCCTTGGTCAAGGCCCTGAAAAGATCCCCAGCTGAGGGGTCTGCCCCAGGACACAGCGATTGCCAGGCACCCGTTTCTCCGATGGTGCCCGCACTCGTCATAACAAGATCGTCGCTCCGCCTGCGAATGGAGACACTAACGGAGCGGCCATTATGGAACCCATGGATATCGACTTTATTTATGCGCCCATCAGCTAGATAACTAATCGTGACATTGATGCTGTCACCATACTCCGGCAATTCGAAGCCGTGGGAATCCATCAATAGCTTCACGTCCTGATGGTAAATGCGGGCCTCGACGACATTCTTGGGCATTTTCCCCGTCTTTGTTGGAGAGCAAAAGCTGATGCTTGGCTCCTCTTCGCTCATGCCTCGGTCAAACCTAAGCATGCACGGGCATACCGACTCAATGGTTCGCAAGGCGTCCGCCGCGACCTTTTCCTCGGTAAACATCTCCACGTCGATGCCGTTTTCTTCCATATAGGCACGGTTTTTACGTTGAAGCTCTAGCCGAGCCGCAGCCTCCCCATCTCCACGCTGTTCCCAATTTCCGGAGTCGGCGACATTTCGATCGAATGTAGAATCAACGGAACATGGCGCTTGCTGTTGAGTCGGATCACTGTCGCCGAGACGCCTTAGCTCGGAGCGTCTCATCAGTAGTGTCACAATATCAAACAGCCAACCAAATCCAAAAAGGCCAAAGGTAAAGAGATATAGAAAGAAGCTACCCCACATCCGTGCATACGCCCTATGAGCGCCCGACCACCCAAGAAGGAAGCATAGCAAAAGCGCCTTGTTTGCCCTGTCAACCGACGTAATCTCTCGAGTGAGAGATTTCTGTTCAGGCTTCGCCAAAGGTGTAATTTCATGCGATGAAACAGTAATTGAGGACGTCCTTGACGCCGAGCTCCGAGCGCCTGATTTAGCAACGGCGCGAGCGACATCCCCAACTCCGACGGTCGTTCTGCTGTATACGGCATTGTAAGCAGCCTTCTTCGGATTTTTGATCCACCCCATGCCCTTCTTACCATAGCCGGGGATTATCGCCCGCTTTACCGCGCGCTTCGCTCTGCCGGTCGTTCTTGCCTTGAGTGATGTCTTTAGATTCGGCTTACGCAGCCCGACCTTTACCATATTTCTACTCCATCCCCTCGGAACCCCACACCGGGGTGCACGAGCACGCCTGGGTCTCCCCGTTTTCAAGCGCCCCGTGTTTGCCTAATGTTCACGCCCTTTCGGACTCTAATCCCCAGCCGCCATTCTTGATAATAAAAAAGGGCCCCAAATGGGACCCTTCTTCAAAGTCATACTGGCGGAGAGCTGGGGATTCGAACCCCAGATGCCCTTTTGGGGCATACTCGCTTAGCAGGCGAGCACCTTCGGCCTCTCGGTCAGCTCTCCGTAACAGCCGTTCTATAGTAACCAAACAGCCGAAGTTGGGCAAGGGGAATTTTGAGGCGTTTCCTCTTTTACCTCTCTTTTACCAGTAAACGTCTCAGTCAATCATCTCAATCTGTAACATTTGCAGGCCGTAATCCCCTCCAGATGTTACAGATTGAGACAAAGATACAAGGACGGCCCCAGCGACAGCGCGGACAGCCCATTCTTTATTAGTTCTCTCGAACGGTCTCCAACAGATAATCGCGCATGTACGGAATTGCAAACGAAACACAGCCATAGCCCGCGGGCTCAATCAACCCCGCATCGATCAGACGCTTGCGATATGACCCAACTTTGTTCGCCGGCAAACCCATCTTCTTGGCGATATCGCCGTTGGCGATATCGACGCCCTCGCATTGAGCCATCGCCGCGAGATACTGAAACTGCCGTTCCGACACCCTGCGCAGCGCTGGGGCAATCACCATAGCATTAAAGCTATCAAGAGCCGCCTGGATACCCTTACGAGCCGCCTCTTCGCTCACGCTCTCCGCCCCACTGCGCGCAGCAACCTGCCAAGCGTAATATCCGACCAGCTGGACCATAAAGGGATAGCCTGCCGAAGCTTTTGTTAATAGCTCAGCGGCACCTTTGTCGAGCTCCTTGCCCGCTCGTCTCATCGTATCCTCAAACGATCCGCCAACTTCAAAATCGGAAAGCCGAGTAAGTTCAACATGTTTGGCTCGCTGAAGGAACGTCAACGTATCATCCACCACCACGCCATCTACCGATGTCGGCAGCCCGGCGAAAGCGAAAGCGACATTCGCTCCTTGGCGGATCAAGAGCTGCATCTCATTGCCTAGCTCGCGCATTTCCTCAGTTGAGGCATCCTGGATCTCGTCGAGCGTAATGAGCAGACCACCGCGCTTCGCAGCATCGTACATCGCCTCGCCCAGATGAGAGGCCGACTTCGACATCTCCATGGAGCCAAGGCTGACCCCTAAAATCGATGGGGAAATCGAGATTGATTCAAGACGAACGTTTCGCTGCAGAGCCTCGAGGATTCTATTGCAAAAACCAGCATTGGAGGCAACGTCAACGACCTCGAATCCTTTTTTGCGTGCAAGGTCACCCAATGCATTAAGGAGCACCGTTTTACCTGTGCCTCGGACGCCCGAGATGCGCATGAGTCGATCGGGGGCACCAGGACCATTCTCAAGAGCCTCAGCAAAGTCATCCAAAACAGTGTCCCGTCCGATAAGCTCAGGCGGATTCATGCCCGCCGTTGGCTTAAAGGGGTTAACAGCTTTCGTCATTCTGCCCTCCTCTGCTAGTTTTAACAACTTTAACAAAGTTTAGCAACTTTAGCAGAGTTTAACAGTTTTAGCAGGCTCGGCGGCTTTATGCCTTACCGATCCTGCCGGGTCCTCCCGCCCGCGCCGATACAAATAGCGCGGTGCGGCCCCTCTATATCGCCCCTACCCCAACGAGCGGTTGAGGGAGCCAAGTTCGTCGTTGCCCATGGTGCGCCACATTTGGAAGATGCAGACGCGCGCCAGGAAAAAGAAGCCGTTATCGACCAACTGCACGGCAGCATCCGCCAGCTGGTTGGTCACGGCGGGCACGGGAGGCAGCTCGAGCCCGGCTTTACGGATGGTCTCAACCGCATCCTCGAACGTCGGCGGCTCATTGACGCCCATCTCGTTCATAAGGCCCTGCATTTCCTCCAGCGCGCTGCTACCCGACTCCTCGCCGCGCGGCACGAGGCGGTAGCACGCCAACGCGAGCTCGAGCTGATCGCAGTTCCAATAGGCAAACGCCAGACGATAGAACAGATAACCGATTGCGGAACGGTCACTGGCAATGCGCAGGCCGTGGCGCGCCACCTCGATAATCTCGTCAAAGCGCTCCAGGCGCGCCAGCACGTTGATGAGCGCAAAGTGCGACTGCATGGACGAGCGAGCCAGATCGTAAAGACGACGCACCTCGGGCAATGCCCGTTCAAAATCCTCCTGCTCGGCGTAATAACTGCAGATCTCGTGCTGGGCAAAGTACAGCGCATCGGGAGCACGCAAAATACGAACGGAGCGGTCTTCCTCCATTACCGGCAGCACCATGCGTACCAGCTGGTTGTCGCAAAACTGCGTCTGGACCGGACCCGTTGCCAAAAGCTCGGCAACGGCGCACTTAGCCTCCAACTCCTCAACAAGACGGGAGAAGCCCTCAAACGCGCTTGCACGGTCAACTTTTGCCTGCTCGCGCAACTCAACGACGCGCGCCACATACGGGTCATCGTCCATCTCCATGACCTCGAGCTCATCAGCCGTATCGGCAAGCAGCAGGTCGCGCAACGCCGGCGGCAGCGAACGGTGGTCGTCACGCGGGCGAGCGTGAACCTCTGCAGGCTCAATCGCATCCGGCGCGTCCGACTCATATGCCTCAAGCATGCGCTTGCACGGCATATCGTCCATATCCATGCTCTCAAGATCCTTGGCGACAGGCACGCAATTGGCCAGATAGGCCGCACGCCCAAAGGAATATGTTGCAATGACGCGCTCGCCCTGCTCGCCGTCGGGAGCCGCAATCTGAACATAGCAGCGCGCAATGCAGGCACCTGCGGCAAAGCAAGCCGCTGCCAGCGTAAGCGCCACGCGCGCGTCGTGCTCCGCGGCCCAAATCGCACGCGCACTCTCGTCCAACTCGCGCCAAACATCATCCTGGGCGTCGTATTCACGTTGTGGCATGGCATCCACGACAGAGTGCCCAAACCGAACGAGCATAATCCCCTCGGCAACGTTTGCCCGATAGGTATAGTCGAGCCGTGTGACCACGTTAAGTGCCTCGACAATACGCGCGAAGCGGCTGCGCACACCCCACTCACCGCCCGGCTGGCAAGCCACCGTTCCCGGTTTGCCCCACGGGTTGTCGCTCGAGGCCGTATCGAGCAGTCGGGGGAACATCGTTGGTCGTCTTCGGCGATATGCCACGTGTCAAAGAGCGCGCAGCCCTCAAGGCTCGGCGAGGATGCCGCCGGGACCAATCCGGCCCCGATGCGTTCAAGGATGCCAGAGAGGCGATTGAGACGGCACTCGATGGCAAGCAGCATGTCAATCTCGTCCTGGTCTAGCAGGCTGCGATCAAAATTGAGATAGAACAGCTTTGAGCGGTCGATGCGCGCTAGGCTCATTTCGGACTTGGCAGCAATGGTGCGCAGGCGGGGTAAGTCGATCTCGCTCATAAGGGCGGCGGCATAGCGCTCGATACCGCTCGGATTCTCGGCATGGTCAACACGGTAAAGCAGCGTCTCGATAGCATCGGGGAGCGGTGCCGTGTCAAAGCCCAAAAACACCTCGACCGGCTCGGGCAACTTTACGAGTTTGATCTTGTCGACAACGTTTTGCATGTCTGCATCGAGACCGTCGACGCCCGCCGTGTTCGCAAGAGCGCTTTCGGAGTTGGCAAATATCACGTAGCGCAAGAACATCGAGGCCATGAACTCGCCGAAAGGAAGGGCGCGGGTCGAATTCCATGTCTCGTGGTCGGACTGCTCGCGCATGGGGGCCTTCGGGAGAGCCGGCAGTTCGCGCACACGCGCGCATTGCACCGTTAGCTTCCCTCACCATAATCTCGCCAATACTGGAATCGGACTCGTGAAGGACCAGCTCCATGTCAGGGTCCTCGGGCAACGGTACTTCCCGAACAGGACGATCAACCTTATAAACCTTGCCCGACACGCTCACGTAGCCCAAGAGCGATATGTGAGTTTTGCCGACGAATTCGACGACATAGCACGACTCTTTGGGGTCCTCGCCAAAGACTTTCCAGACAACACCATATGAGCGCCCCGCAGGCTGCTCTGGCATCGATGGAAAACGCTTTTTGGGGTCGAGAAACCTGAGCTTGTATGTCGGACGCTCTGCCACGAAATATCACCCTGATCAGTCGTTGAAAGAAGGAGTGGCCGCGGATGGGCCGCGACACCTACTCGGAATCTTACACGAGTCGATAAGAAATAGTCCGCTTCACGTTCGCGCCTCGACCGAGGTTCGAATCCATGGGATGCCGCCATAAAAGAAAAGCCCCCGTTGCCGGAGGCTTCAAGTTCAATTGGTGCGGCGTATAGGATTCGAACCTATGACGTTCTGATTCGTAGTCAGACCCTCTATCCAGCTGAGGTAACGCCGCAGCGCAAGACATATAAAACCACTTTAGTTAGTTGGAGTCAAGCACAATCTCAAACTTTTTGAAGAATATGTTCCTTACACAGCTCCGCATGCGCCAGCGTCCCCCATGCGATCAATCGGTTTTTCAACCACATCGAACCCGGCACCGAGCTCCCTCAACAGCGAGCGCACCCGCTGGGCACAGTCATAATCGGCAAACGAGATACTCAACATGCGCGCCACCTGGTTAGAAGTCTCAACTCCATAGAACCGCTCAAGTGCCACAAGCCCCTCGTGTGTCACAAAGGTCTCGACTACATGCGGCGACTCCTCAAAGCACCATTGGGTCAACGGACCCTCGCTCGTCTGCCGCACCACCAAACCACCCATACCGGATGGCTCACACGTAACTAGTAGGTGCTCCCCACCTTCATCGCTCTCAAACAAAACTGCCCGCTCATCAAACAGCTCCATCGCATCCCCTTCCTCTCGCTTCTATTTAACAAAAGCATAGCAGGTAAATGGCTGTATACAGAACGTTTGTTCGTGTGTTTTCTATCGAGCTGTCCGCACGGCATGGTATAGCCGTACACAAAAAGGGCGCCCCTAAAAGGAGCGCCCTCGCAAATCGCCTATGCAGCTAGCTTACGCGACCGGCTCGATCTTCTCGAGGCCGCCCATGTAGGGACGCAGAACCTCGGGGATCGTGATGGTGCCGTCAGCGTTCTGGTAGTTCTCCAGAATGGCTGCCATGGTACGGCCAGCCGGCAGACCGGAACCGTTGAGGGTGTGCAGATAGCGCGAACCCTTGAAGTTCTCGGGGTCGCGATACTTGATGTTGGCGCGACGGGCCTGGAAGTCACCGCAGTTGGAACAGGAGCTGATCTCCTTGTAGGCGTTGTAGCTCGGCAGCCAGACCTCGACGTCGTAGGTCTGACGGGCAGAGAAGCCCAGGTCGCCGGTGCACAGGCTAATCACGCGATACGGAAGACCCAGCTGCTGCAGCAGGAACTCGGCCTCGGCGGTCATGCTCTCGAGCTCCTCGTCGGACTCCTCCGGCTTGGCAAACTTGACCATCTCGACCTTGTCGAACTCGTGCTGGCGAATGATGCCGCGGGTATCGCGACCAGCGGAGCCGGCCTCCTCGCGGAAGCAGGGGGTGAAGGCGGTGTAGCGGCGCGGCAGGGTATCGGCGTCGAGGACCTCACCGGCGTGCAGGTTGGTGAGCACGACCTCGGCGGTGGGGATCAGGAAGTTGTCGCCCGAGACGTGATAGGCGTCGTCCTCGAACTTGGGCAGCTGGCCCGTGCCGAACATGGTCTGACGCTTGACGACGATGGGCGGCCACCACTCCTTAAAACCACGGCTGGTGTGCGTATCGAGGAAGAAGTTGATGAGGGCGCGCTCAAGACGGGCGCCGGCGCCACCGAGAACGGTGAAGCGGCTGCCGGAGAGCTTGTTGCCGCGCTCGAAGTCAAGGATGTCGAGGTCGGTGCCCAGATCCCAGTGCGGCTTAAAGTCGAAGTCGAACTCGCGCGGGGTGCCCCAACGACGGCGCTCGATGTTCTCGTCCTCGTCCTTGCCGTACGGCGTGGCCTCGCAAGGAATGTTGGGCAGGTGAGCCATGAAGTCGTACTGCTCCTGCTCGAGGGCGGTGCGGCGCTCGGCCAGACCGTCAATCTTCTCGTTGACGGCGCGCACGGCCTCTTTGGCGGCCTCGGCCTCGTCCTTCTTGCCCTCCTTCATCAGGGCGCCGATCTTCTTGGACTCGGCATTGCGCGTGGCTTGAAGTTCCTCAACCTCAGTGATGACGGCACGACGCTCGTCGTCGAGCTCAAAGAACTTCTCGCGATCCCAAGACGTCTGGCGGTTGGCCATGGCGGTATCGATGGCATCGGGGTTCTCGCGAACAAACTTGATATCAAGCATTAGATCCTCCGGCGATATACATTCCATTTAGGTTGCAACCTTGTACATGTATGGGCAAGTATATACTTATGAGCGTTTACGACCCAACCCAACTACGCAAGAAGGCACCCAATGGACGCAGTTTTTTCCTTTTGTTTGGCACCCGCACCGGTTTTGCCATCCTTTTCGCCGGCGGCATCCTACTGTTTGCGATTCTTGCCTTTGTAATGGAGAAGCGCACCCATAAGATGTATGTCGACCGCGGCCCCAAGGACGAGGACGATCAAGACAGCTTCTGGGACTAACCTGCCAAAAAGGGACTGGTTTATTTTGGTCGGTTTTATCTGGGCAAACGCAAGCGCCTCGCAACTGGAATTGAGCCAGTTGCGAGGCGCTTTTTGCTATAGAGATAAAACCGCAGGAAAACCTGCCAAAATAAACCTGTCCCTAAATGGCAGGTTTTACTGGAGGGTGGCGTCGATGGCCTTGACCAGGGCGCTGCGCATGCCGGCGTCCTCGAGCGCGACGACGCCCTTGATGGTGGCGCCACCGGGTGAGCATACGGCATCCTTCATCGCCGCAGGATGCTGGCCAGTCGCAAGCTGTAACTTTGCCGTGCCCAGCACCATCTGGCTCACAATGCGATAGGCATCGGCACGCGGGATACCGTGCTTGACCGCCGCATCGCCCAGGGCCTCGATTGCCATAGCGACAAATGCCGGAGCGCAACCACCCACCGTGCCGCCCACGAACAGCAGGCTCGTATCAAGCTCGACCACCGCACCGAGCTTGCCAAGCAGATCAAGCACCACGGCGCTCTGCTCATCACTAAGCGTGGAAGCCTTCTCGCAAGCGATGACGCCCTCGCCCACCGAAACCGGTGTGTTGGGCACCGTCGAGATATGCGCGACGCCCGGCAGGACCTGCTCCCACTTGGCGCTATCCCAGGTCCAGGCGACCGAAAGGACAACCTTGTCGGCAAGGGTTCTTTTGAGCGGAGCGAAGACTTCTCAATCATGTATGGCTTGACCGCAGCAACCACGATATCGGATGCGGCGACAACCTCCGCCGCATCACGACAGGCAACCATCCCACGTGCCTCACAACGCTCGACCAAGGCGTCGTAGTGGCCCGCGCAGGCGCACATATCGCTCGCAGCCACACCGGCGGCGATCCAGCCATCGGCCATAGCGCTCGCCATATTGCCAAAACCGACAAATCCGATCTTCATATCTCATAGTCCTCTCAGACACGCTCTTCAAAACGAAGGCTATTGTCCCACGGCATTGTTTCGTATTGCCGACCTATTTGTGATACGGCTCGCCACGGCTGATCTTGCAGGCGCGGTAGATTTGCTCCAGCAGCACCACGCGCGCCAAGTTGTGCGGCAAGGTAATACGTCCAAAGCTGAGCATCTCGTCGGCTCGTGTGCGCACGTCATCGCTCACGCCGTCCGATCCACCAATCACAAGGCGATGTCGCTGTTACCACGCAGCATAAGATCGTCGAGCCGCGCCGAAAGCTCCTCGCTCGAGCGCTCTTTGCCCTCAATGGCAAGCAGGATCACATGCGCTCGAGGCGGCAGGGCTGCGAGAATCGCCGCACCCTCCTTGTCGCGTGCGGCATCCACGCCGCCCGCCTTAGCCGGGTCGATATCGGCCACCTCGCGGATATCCACCTTGGCATAGGCACCTAGGCGCTTGGTGTACTCAGCGCACGCGTCCTTCCAAAAGCGCTCCTTGAGCTTACCGACGCAAACGACGGTGTATTTCACGCGCGTCTACTCCTTCGAATCGTTTTGAACTTTGCTGGCGGTCAGCATCTGCTCGAACATCGAGGCCGACTGCGAGAAATCGCTCGGCAGTACGACCGTCGATGTTTTACCCGTGCGAGCGAACTCTGTCATCATCTCGGACCACTGCGTAAACATGAACAGCTGGTTGGCCTCGTCGTTACCGACACCCGTCTCCTGGATGATCTCGAGCGAATCCTTGATGCCCAGCGCGATGGCCTTGCGCTGGTTGGCGATGCCTTCGCCCGCCTTTTCCATCGCCTCGGCCTCGGCGGTCGCCTCGGTGACGCGCTTGATGCGGTCGGCCTCGGCGAGCTCCTGCGCAGCAGCGCGCTTTCGCTGGGCAGCATTGATGTCGTTCATGGAGTTCTCGACCTCGGTCGGCAGCGCGATCTTGGTGATGAGTGTCGACACGAGGGTAAAGCCGTAGGCAGCCATCTGCTCGGACACGGTGGCATTAACGTCCTTGGCGATGTCATCCTTCTTGGCAAAGACCTCATCGAGCGTATAGACAGGGATGGAAGAGCGCAGGGCGTCGGTGATGAAATCACGCATCTGGTCGACGGGCTCCTGCAGCATGTAGTAGCTCTTGTAGATGCCCGAATCTGCCGGGCCGGCGCCCATGTCATAGCTCACGTGGTACTGAGCAGAGACCTCAAGGCCGATGGTCACGTTGTCCTGGGTCTTAACGTCGATGCCAAAACCGTTTTTCATGGTGCGCAGACTCACCGTGGCGGCCTTGCGGTCGATCACGGGCACCTTCATGTGGAAGCCCGCGTTGACGATGCGGTTAAACTTGCCCAGACGCTCGATGATCACGGCATGCTGCTGTTCAACGACATAGCAGGCGTTGGGGAGCAGCAGCAACAAAATGATGATGGGAAGTAGAAAGCTCGTAAGAGCAGCGATAATACCGGACACCAGCATGGTCTCTCCTCTGATAGGCACACGTTGACACTAGGATACCCGCACGAAGCAGCCACGTGACACCAACAGGAGGCCCATAACAAAAAAGCTCCCATTGCTGGGAGCTCTTTCATTTAATGGTGCGGGCGAAAGGACGTCCGCGTATCCGCTTCGCGGATCCGCACCGGCTTCGGCCGCCTGCCGGCGTCCTCGCCAGCTCGCTAAAAACGCTCCGCGTTTTCTTTGCGCTCGCTCCTTCACAGGTTCAAGTCCCTGCAATGGGCCCATAACAAAAAAAGCTCCCATTGCTGGGAGCTCTTTCATTTAATGGTGCGGGCGAAAGGACTTGAACCTTCATGGGGTTGCCCCCATACGGACCTGAACCGTACGCGTCTGCCAATTCCGCCACGCCCGCGTGCAGGAATTAGAATAACGGAGCGCCACCGCGAACGCAAGAACTATTTTTGAAAAAGTTTGCGAGCATTTTCCCAGGCGGCCTGCGCAATCGGTTCAGGATCCTCACCGGTACGATCGACACGGTCATTGACTAGCGTGTTTGCCGTGATGGAAATCATTGCCGGCTCGCACTCAAGACCACGAATGGGCTCCGGCGCCATATACGGGCAATCCGTCTCGAACAAAATGCGATCGAGCGGGGTTGCCGCAAATGCCTCGCGCACGTCGTCGTTGCGCTTAAAGGTGGCCGCGCCACCATAGGCGATATAGCAGCCCAAATCCACAAAGCGCTCCATCGTGGCTCGATCCTCGCCAAAGCAGTGCAGCACGCAACCGGCCTGAGGAACACCCACCTCGCGCAGCACGTTGTACGCATCCATATGCGAGGTGCGCTCCCCATCCGAGTCCTCGTGCCGCAGGTGCAGCTCCACCGGCACATTGCGGCGCACGGCAACTTCGAGCTGACGCGCCATGCAATCAATCTGCACACTGTGGGGCACCGGCGCGATGTCGTCGTCGTAATCCATGTGGTAGTCCAGACCGATCTCGCCGATACCGGCGCACAAAGGGTCATCGAGCGCAGCAACAACCTGCGCGTGAATGTCATCGGTATAATCCGGCGCGCCATAGGGGTGAACGCCAGCGAGATACTTAATCTGCGGAATATCCCGCATCGGCAGAATTTCGCGCACGAGCCAGTCGCTATAGTCCGTCACGCTGCGCTTGTCGGCGATGGGGTCGAGCATCGTCACCAACAGGTCGACGCCCGCGGCTTTGGCGCGCACGAGCGTCTCGGGCACCTCCTTGCCCCAAAACGAGAGCAGGTGCGCATGCGTATCGGCAAGCGGCGCCAGCGGCTCCGGACACGCAACCGTTTTCTTTTTCTTGGTAAACGTCACGCGTTCGGCATTAGGCGTCATGGATGAGCTCCTGGGCCAGACGGACAAAGTCGGCAACATCGAGCGTCTCGGCGCGCGTAGTGGGTGCGATACCGCAAGTCTCAAAGGCGGCATCGAGCACGTCCTTGGCAAAGCCGTTGGCGCTCATGGAATTGCGGATGGTCTTGCGACGCTGAGCAAATGCAGCGTCAATCACGCGGGCCACGAACTCGCGATCGAGTCCTTCGGGCACCACACCGTCAACACGGTCGATACGCACGACGGCCGAGTCCACGTGCGGCGCCGGCATAAAGCAACGCGGCGGCACCTCAAAGCGACCCGTAACCTGCGCATACAGGCCGAGCTTTGCCGTGTAGCCGCCATAGGTCTTGTTGCCCGGCGTTGCGGCAATACGATCTGCAACTTCCTTTTGCACCATGACGACAGCGCGCTTAAGTGCGGGCATCGTCTGGAAGAACTGAAGGATGATCGTCGCCGCCACGTTGTAGGGCAGATTCGCGACAAACACCGTCGGCTTACCGCCCGCAACCTGCTCGATTTGTTCCGGCGTCACCTTGAGCGCATCGCCCATGATAAAGCGGAAGTTGGCATAGTCGGCGGCGTGGGCGTCAAGCACCGGCTCAAGCTCGGGATCGGCCTCAATCGACGTGACGCACGCCGCCTCCTGCAGCAGGGCCAACGTCAGCGTACCGCAACCCGGGCCGACCTCGAGCACGCGCTCATCGCCCGCAAGCTCAGCGAGCTCACAGATACGTTCGATCACATGGTTGTCGATCAGGAAGTTTTGGCCCAGGCGATGCTTGGTCGCAAGGCCAAACTCCTCTAGCAGTTCCCTTGTTGCCGTGGGGTTTGCCAAAGGCGAAGTTGTCATAGTTGCCTCCTTAGCATGATGGCGGCGTCTTGAAACAAAAGGGCATGGACCGTTGCGGCCATGCCCTTACATCTAAACAGCAAATTGCCGATATGGCGCGCGGCGTCTTAGCCCAGACGCGGGAACAGCGGCTCACCCTTCTCGACGGGCTGACCACCGGCAAGCAGGCCCCAAGCGCAAATGCCCTTGAGGTCGTCGCTCGCGGCCTCGTCCTCGCAGGACAGGCGGCGCAGGGCTTCGGCAGAGGTCTGGGGCATGAGCGGCATCAGCAGGTGAGCGGCAATGCGGATGGCCTCGAGCAGGTTGTAGATCACAAATGCCAGCTCGTCAGCCTTGGCCTCGTCCTTGGCAAGTGCCCAGGGCTCAGAGTCCTCGATGTAGTGGTTGGCGGCGTGGATGAGCTCCATGACCTCGTCCTTGGCTCCGCCGTAATCGAGCACGTCCATCTTGGCCATGTAGCGCTCGACCAGGCCGTCGGCGATCTTTGCCAGCGGGTTGTCGAACGCATCGAACGATGCGGGCTTAGCGGGCGCGCAGCCGTCAAAGTACTTGCCGCTCATGTTGAGCGAACGCGAGATGAGGTTGCCCCAGCTGTTGGCCAGGTCGGCGTTGTAGACCTGCTCCATGCGATCGAAGCTGATGGCGCCGTCGGTGCCGGGGACGACGTCGGTCATAAAGTAGTAGCGATAGCCCTCGACGCCCAGCATGTTGATAACGTCCTGCGGAGCGATAGCGTTGCCGCGGCTCTTGGACATCTTCTCGGCCTTGCCGGTCTCGGCATTGCGCACGGTCAGGAAGCCGTGGGCAAAAACGTGCTCGGGCAGGGCCTCGCCGATGGCCATGAGCATGGCGGGCCAAATGACGCAGTGGAAGCGGATGATGTCCTTGCCCACGATGTGGAACTGCGCGGGCCAGCGATAGGCCAGCTCGGCACGTGCCTCGTCGGTGTCGACACCGTAGCCGACGGCCGTCATATAGTTGAGCAGCGCATCGAACCACACGTAGGTCACGTGGCCCTCGTCAAACGGGACCTGAATGCCCCAGTCAAAGCTCGTGCGGCTCACGGAAAGGTCGTTAAGGCCGCCCTCGACAAAGCTGCGCACCTCGTTCATGCGGAACGCAGGCTCGACAAAGTCGGGATGCTCGTCATAGAGCTTGAGCAGCTTGTCCTGGAAGGCGGAAAGCTTAAAGAAGTAGGACTCCTCCTGCACGCGCTCAAGCGGACGGTGGCAGTCGGGGCACAGGTGCTGGCCGACGCTGCCGTACTCCTCGTCGCCCTTCTGGACCTGCGTATCGGTGAAGTAGGTCTCGTCAGGCACGCAATACCAGCCGTCGTAGCTGCCCTTATACAGGTAACCGGACTCCTTCATGCGCTCCCACAGGTACTGCACGGCATGATGCTGGCGCGGCTCGGTGGTGCGGATGAAGTCGTCGTTGGAAATCTCGAGCTTGCTCCAAAGCTCCTTGAAGCGCGGGGCCTGGCTGTCGGTCCACTCCTGCGGCGTCATACCATGCTTGGCTGCGGCCTCGGCGACCTTCTCGCCGTGCTCGTCCATGCCGGTCAGGAACTTGACGTTATAGCCGGCGGAGCGGCGATAGCGAGCCTGAACGTCGGCGATGATGGTGGAATAAGCCGTGCCCAGGTGCGGATCGGCGTTGACGTAGTAGATGGGCGTCGTGATAAAGAACGAAGGCTTGCTTTGATCCATGGGGTTTGTCCTCCAGAAAAACGTTGCATACAGGGGATGATTCTAGCGCAAGGGCTGGATATCCTCCATCTATTGCATATCGAGCACTATGGCATAGACATCGCGCTTGCGGCGCGAATACTTCTGAGACAGGCGCTTGGCCACCGCAGAGGCGGGCTCCCCCTCCTCGAGTGCGGCGCGGATATCCTCGCGCAGGGCCTCGTCGGGATCCGCTGCCGCGGCGCCAACCGGCACGATGCCGGCATCCTCGTCCTCGCTCGGCGGCGCGATGACCAGCGCAATCTCGCCCTTTACCTCGCCGCGAGCACGCAGCTCTTCGGCGAGCTGGGCGGCGGGCCCGCGCAAGACCTCCTCGTGCAGCTTGGTGAGTTCGCGGCAGACGGCAACCTCACGCTGGGGAAAGACCTCCGCCACGGCCTCGAGCGTCGCCACGATGCGATGTGGAGACTCGTAGAAGATGAGTGCGCCGGGCACCACGGCAAGGCGCTGCAAACGACGCACGCGGTCGCCGTGCTTTCGGCCCAAAAAGCCCTCGAAGAAAAAATGCTCACAGGGAATGCCGGACGAAACGAGCGCCGTGACGCAAGCAGAGGGCCCGGGGATAACTTCGACGGGCACATCAGCCTCGCGCGCCGCCTCGACCAGCGCCTGGCCGGGGTCTGACACGCTCGGCATACCGGCATCCGAGGCAAAGGCGAGGGTCTCCCCCGCCAACAGACGGTCGACCAGACCGGCGGCACGGCTGGCGATCACATTCTCGTCGCAACGGACAAGCGGCTTGGAAATTCCCAGGTGCATCAGCAGCTTTGACGTCACACGCGTGTCTTCGCAGCAAATGGCATCGGCGACGGCAAACGCCTCGCCAACGCGCGGGGACAGGTCGCCCAGGTTACCGATGGGCGTACCGACCACATAGAGTTTGCCCGTGTGGGCGCTGTTTTGCGTCATATCAACCTATTCAATCATGCCGCGCTCGAGCGTACCGAGCGCCGCGCGAGCGTCCCATGCTGCAATGCGCTTCTCGGTCTTCCACGTTTGGAAGAACCAACCGGCAGCCGGCGCAAACGAAGCCAGCTGGTTGGCGATAAACACGCGCTCGTAGGCATTGCGGCCCTCGGGCGTAACCGACGAGTTGGCAAAGATCGCCGCACCCGACCATTCGCCCACCAGCACGGGGAACCCAGTCGAAATCGCTTCTTTAAGCTCGCGCTTGTTACGCGAAATCGCCGTCGTCAGCCCGCGGGGGCTCGTGATGTCGAGCGCATGCTCGTCGCGGTAATGGTACAGGTGAAGGTCCATGTAGACGTTCTTGTACTTGGCGCCGCGCATAAAATGCTTCCACTCGCTGGGATGCCCCGAAGACGAGAAGACGACGATCTTATCCTCGGGCATATACGAACGGACGAGCTCGTAGGCATCGCGATAGAAATTGCGTAGGTAGTGGGCCGGAATGCCATCCGTCATGGTAAAGAGACTCTTGCGGACGCTCATCTGTGGCGTATCCAGCAGCTCAATGCCCAGCAGGCTCTCGGCCTCGCCGTAGCGATCGGCCAAGCGCTCGAGCACGTCGAGCGCGACATGACGGCCGTTGGTGGACGAATGCCACTCGGCAACAGCCTCCGGCGTGGTGGGCGAATCATTGGAATCGCCCTGGCCACCGGGCACCGTCGCCAGATCGAGCAGCACGCGGATGTCATACTTGGCAGCCCACTCAATTGCACGGTCGATGTAGTCGACAACCGAGATGTAGGACGCATCGGACTCCTGCGAGCCAAAGGCATACCAGGGCACCGGCAGGCGCACGGCATTGAGACCGATCTGCGCCATGCGGCGAAAATCGTCCTCGCTCACAAACGTCTCGTAATGACGGCGCATGCGCTCGTTATAGGCGGCGGTGCCCATGGCCTCCTGCAGCTCGGCCGCGTTGGATGCACCGGTCGCCGCGTATAGCGACGGGGTCACCCAAGGCTCGGGAATAAACCAGCCAGAGAGATTAACGCCGAGTGTCCTCTCCATCACTGCCCCCTTCGGATCGTGCAGGCCGAGCCTGCATCGTATTGCATAGGAAAAGTATCGTTTTGAGTATACCCGCGCGTGCGGACAGACGACCGAACGGTCTGTAAAGTGGCGCAAAAGCGGGAGGAATGTCTGGGGCGGGCCCGAGCTAGTGCGCCGAGATGTGCACGCACGTCGGAAGCAAGCGCCGGAAAGCGCATGCCGTTTTCTCGTTCAATAACGGGATGCATTTCCGCGGGTCCACATAAAAGAAAAGGACCCCTTTGCAGAGGTCCTAGTCAATTCAAGGTGGCGGGGAAGGGAATCGCGTCCGCGCGCTGCGCGGACGGACCGCCGCGGCGCTTGCGCGCCTTGCGAGCTACGCTGGAAAACGCTTGCGCGTTTCCTCAGCTCCGCGCCCTCACGGGGTTCGATTCCATGCATGGTCCACATAAAAGAAAAAGGACCCCTTTGCAGAGGTCCTAGTCAATTCAAG
>ENA-OQKS01000248-OQKS01000248.1-human-gut-metagenome-genome-assembly--contig:-NODE-248-length-16894-cov-3.678535_pt1 | contig 16894 bp, 17 predicted proteins | sample MGYA00242804_ERZ504808 | MGnify/ENA primary metagenome ERZ504808 (study PRJEB26092, sample SAMD00036375) | human gut metagenome | host: Homo sapiens | study: EMG produced TPA metagenomics assembly of...
AAGCTCGCGCTCGACAACATCGTGGCCGTGGTCGACTGCGCCCGCATGTACGACGAGTTCAACGGCGGTCGCGACCTGCTGGCCGAGGACATCGACGAGGACGACATCGAGAGCCTGCTCATCCAGCAGATCGAGTTCTGCTCCACGCTGATCCTCAACAAGACCGACACCGTGAGCCCCGAGCAGATCGCCGAGCTCAAGGCCATCGTGCGCAGCCTGCAGAAGGACGCCGTGATCGTCGAGGCGCAAAACGGCGAGGTTCCCATGGAGGAGCTGCTCGACACCGACCGCTTCGACTTTATGCGCGCCTACAACTCCGCCGCTTGGATCGAGGCCATGGAGCATCCCGAGGAGCACGACGACCCCGAGGTGCTCGAGTACGACATCGAGACCTTTGTGTACTCACGCCGCAAGCCGTTTGACCTGCAGAAGTTCACCGATTTTGTTGAGCAGGAGTGGCCCGACGAGGTCATCCGCGTCAAGGGTCCGCTGTGGCAGGCCAGCAATCCGGACATGTGCTACATGTTTGAGCAGGCCGGCCACCAGATGCGCCTGATGGAGAACGGCCTGTTTGTCGACTCGGCGCCCGAGGGCGAGAAGCAGAAGATCATCGACGAGAACCCCGAGATCATGCAGATTTGGGACGACGAGACGGGCGACCGCATGACGAGCCTGTGCATCATCGGCCGTCACATGGACAAGGATGCGCTCATCGCCTCCCTCGATGCCTGCCTGACTGACTGGCACCGCGCCTAGGTTTATCCAAGCGGGCATTTTTCCGCTACGTAACCGCCAAACCACCACGAAGGTGCCCGTCCCCTTCGTGGTGGTTTTTCGTTCTGAGCCAAGGAGATTCATGTTCAACATTGTGCTGTATGCGCCCGAGATTCCGGCCAATACGGGCAATATCGGCCGTACTTGCGTGGTTACCGGTGCCCGCCTGCATCTGGTGGAGCCGCTGGGGTTTTCGCTCGACGACAAGACGGTGCGTCGCGCCGGCCTGGGCTACTGGCAGAATTTGGACGTGACGACCTATGCCGGCTGGGAGGATTTCCTTGCGCGCAACGGCCTCTCCCCCGCCGACGAGCGCCTACATCTGCTGACCAAAAAGGCACGCCGCACCTATGCGCAAAGCACCTACCGCGACGGCGACTACTTGGTCTTTGGCAGCGAGAGCTCGGGCATTCCCGAGCCACTGCTCGCCGCGGCGCCCGAGCGCTGCGAGCGCATCCCGATGCTGCGCGATTGCGACTCGCTCGACAACGCCGAGGCCTGGGAAGCCCACGAGGAATCGCTCGGGCATACCGAGGACGGCCATGAGGCCATCCTTCGGCAGGATATCTGCGGCAACTTCGTCAATCCGGACGACTACCGCATCAGCGCACTCAACCTCTCCAACAGCGCCGCCATCGTCCTCTACGAAGCCCTGCGCCAAACAGGCTTTCCGGGAATGTGACAAAGGGACTGTCCCTTTGTCACGCAATTAGGTCCGCACCCCTACCTATACCGATTTGCACCAAACGCCGCCAAAGTTCTCCATCATCGAAGAACACGGTCGGTTATCTTTCCGCATCGCAAGCCTCAACCTCACCGTTCACAGAGGCCGTCTCCATACCGACAAGTATTGCAATACGCTCCTGTTTTTCAATGATGAACCGCTTATGGTAGAAGATGTTGGCATATTGCAAAACACGATTCATCTGCGAGACATCAAACAAGGCGCCGACAACGCCGCCAAACACGGGAATGGCCTTGCCGAGGGATTTTTGAGTGATATTCCTGCCAATTTGTTCGAGTACGTTTTTGAAAACACTATTCTCGAGCGACTTCTTGCCGGCATTCTCGAGTGCCTTACGTGCAGCGGCATTAGCAAGGGCGCGAATCTGCGTGACAAGCATAGCCGCGCCGCCCCGTGCCGCCATTGCCGTCCAGCCTTTCTTGACCGTCTGCTTCACACCCTCCATCTCGGCTACAAGCATCACTTTACCGATTGTGACAGCCATGCCATCAGCAGAGCCTGCCGAAGGAGCCATCGCGTTTGAAAACACATCGCCCGCAATGACCATTTCAGCCGGATCCTCTTTAACGTTAAATCCGTACATCATGGCAACCGACTGCACCGCGCGATAATAGAGAAACATGCTGAATACGATATTGAAGGGCAAACCGGCAAACCCAGGAGCACCCGTCACCGCACCCTCGGTCGCCGCAAGCAGCAAGTGTCTACCGTTCTCGCCTGCCGCAATCCTCGCGACGTCAAAACTGCGAAGCATGAATAACTCGTCAATCGAACGGATAGTAACGCCTTCAAGCGTAGTATTTGCGGCCTCAACAATCTGCGCCTCAGTAACGCTGTACTTGGCAGCTTGCTCCTCGATAGCTTTGAAACCATCGACGACCTGCTTCATAACCTGTGCATATAGCTCTTGTTGCTGAATCTCACTTGTAAGCTCATCGACCGCATCTCCAACGGCAGTGCGAAGATTCTCCGGTATCTTTAGCCCAGCCATATCGGTCAACTGCTTGAGCTTTGAAGGCGCTACCATCTTTTCGTATTGCTCGGTCAATACCTCAAGCTCGGCAAGCTCTTGATTGGTCAGCAACGGATCGGGCAACACCCAATCACCGTTATCGTCAACGAGCGTCGATGGCAGGCCGAGTTGCTCTTGTCGCTTTGCGCTGTAGCGTTCATTCGCCGCGGCTGCAGTTGCAGAAGCAATCCCATTTGCAAAGTCAGTAATACCTTTAAGCGCATTATCCGCCAACGGACTAGCGGCGTCCGCCAATTCACTCGATTTCTTTTGGGTCTCCTTGACCACACCCATAATGGCGTTTTGCGCGCCATTTAATGCTCCAAACATTATGTTCTCCAGCGAAGAAGAACCGACACCGGGCTTCCGCTGCTTTTCGGGCTCCGCCTCACCAAACTGTTGTCGTTTATCGGACACACCATTCACCCTTACTTAAACGTAACGTTAATATCGACATCGTCGCCGCATAGGGCTTTGACCTGTTTTTCGATCAATCCGCTGGCTCTATCATCAGATTCTTTGAGCATATCGCTCTCTTCGACCTTCTTGGTCTGCTCTTTCTTCGCCTGTTTCAACAAACCGTTCAGATCGTCCGTACTTACTTGATTCCAGTTCAGAAAACCATTGTCCTCAACATATTTCTTCAGTGTATTGGGGTCTGTTGAGAAAGAGGTAATTTCCGAGTGAGGCAATGTAACCTTTACGCTCTTGACCTCTGAGTTCTCGTCGTTCATATCAACCCGCTTGATTTCAATCTTCATTTTATCGGCATCGATCCCGATATCAGCCTTGCCGTCAATCGTTGCGACATATCGCTTAGACGTAAAGGGGTTTTCCCACCCAAGCGGATTCCCCGCTTCATCGATTGAGAGCAGCTGCGTAAAGTTATATTCGTACGTCACAAGCTTTACGACCGGCGCGATCTCCTCGCGAATCGAATCATCGGTGACCGTTGTAGGATTACGCGTCAAATACAACCAGATACACCCGGCAGTCGCCACGGCCGTAACAGCCAGCAAACCGCCAAAGATTAGCTTTTGCGTTATTGTTGTAAACAAGTTTGTTTTTGTCATCCTGCTTCGCCTTTCTTTTATGGGCCCGACTTCTCCATCATCTTCCATCGTGTACATGGCGGCACGAATCATTCTGTCAACGGCTTAATGCAAAACGCGACCGTTCGGAGAAAACGGTCGCGCATTCTTTCCAATTCCCGCGAATTACTCCTTGACGCTGTAACTCGATACTGTCGGTACAACCCTCGAAGCGTCAACCTCACTCATTACCTCAAACTTCACTTTCTCGCCAGGCGCCCAGGCGGATGTATCTGCGTAGCATTCTTCCGCCCTTACACCATCGGCATCGTAAAGAGCGACATTTAGAAAAACGTTTTCGAACGATATGTCAGAGGTGTTTTCGACGATTGCGGTGTACGTATAGAGACCGTAGCCGTCGTCACTTTTCTCAAAGGTCGCCGATGAGAGCAGTCCGTTGATAGCCTCATCATTATGCGTCTTCTCCTCCACGGTCCTACCGTTCTTGATCAGCTCGTCAAACGCATCTCGATACTCATCATCGACCGTTAAGTCATACCGATCAACCAGTTTCTTAAGCTGTGCAGATCGTGCGTCATAGGCCTTTTCCCATTCGTCGTAATACTTGGGATCCGATTCCGCATACTTCCTGACAACATCAAGCTGATTATCAAGCAGATTGAGATAGGCAATGACGTCTTCTTGCATCTTAGTGTCTTTAAATGACGTCCTTTTTGAGTTCTTTGTCGTTATCGATCTCGGTTTTAATTGCCTCTTTTCGCACTTTATTCGAGCCCAGATCAGCATCCTCTCCCAGTGAATCAAGGTAATCAGACCGCTTTTGATAGCCTTGAGCAATCACGGCCATTGCACGGTCATCGGCATAATCAGGCCCATCGTTTTTCTTCTCAACCTGTGAACAGCCGCTCAGCAGAAGTGCCCCACAAAGCACCGTCGCAAATAGCGAGATCGCCGCAGCCATCCCATAATGCCTTTTCATCTTGTCCTCCTTTAAATACAAAACACGATATCTAGCCCCCTCGTCAAAAAGCAGACGAATTGGCAACGCGGTGGCACTATTTGGTTCCAGGGCGTGAACTGGATAAACATCGAGGGAAGGAGTGGACTCCGTGCAATAAACTCCCCTCGTCAAAATGTCTAGTTAAAGAGGACGGACAGACGGCGAACGGTCATATCAGTTCGTATCCGCCCGTCTCCAACGATCGAACGTCGATGCGCTGACGTTCAGGAGCATTGCGGCCTCTCGCCTCGTAACTTCACCTCCTTCGAATGATTTGATGACATCGCGGTAGCTATCCGGACGTTCGAGCGTCGGTCTCCCAAATCTCACACCCCGCAGACGCGCCGACGCGATACCCTCCGCCTGGCGCTGCTTTATGTTTTTCGCGCTCCACCTGAGCCACGTAGCTCAAAACCTGAAGCACTAGATCGGCAATAAAAGTCCCCGTAATTCCATTGGGTTGTTCGCGTGTATCAAGCAATGGCATATCGAGCACCACGATGGCAACGCGTTTGTCCGTCGTTAGGCGACGCCATTCATCGAGAACTTCACGGTAGTCGCGACCCAATCGATCGATACTCTTAATCACCAAAACGTCCCCTTCGCGCAGACGACGAAGAAGACGCCGGTACTGAGGACGCCTGAAGTCCTTTCCACTCGCTTTGTCAGCATAGATCAAATTCGTTTGGACCGGAAACCGCTCCAGCGCATCCAGTTGGCGATCCAGGTTCTGATCTGCTGACGAAACTCGAGCATACCCATAGATTCTGTTTTTCATGATTGCCCCTATCAGCCGCACGATGGCAGCTTCAGCTCATCTGAGAGCCCACTCACAATAGGGCGTGCAAATTTCGCGAATGGGTTGAACCCATTTTCGGGCTCCAACGTAAGCTATTCAAGCACCGCTTCGATAACGCACGACGCCAACCTTATGCTTTGAAATGAAATTAATCGTTTTTAATTGAGATTAACTAGAATAAAATGAAATTAACCCGAGACGCTAAAGGAGGGCATTGTGGAATACCTCGAAAACCCGTTTACCCCTAGCTTTGGCGAGGTTCCTGCCCATCTCGCTGGCAGACAACAGATTATTCGGGATTTGGACCGTGCCTTCTTGAGCCAGCGCAGGCGCCCAGAATTGACCTCGATCTTCTCAGGCGCGCGTGGAACCGGTAAAACCGCTCTCATGTCGTCGCTCGCGACAAGGGCGGAATCCCACGGCTGGATAGCCGTAAAGACGACCGCGCTCTCGGGAATGCTTGAGGAAATCGAGCTCGGGACGAAACGTGCCGCAGCCCATCTCATCGACTCGTCCACCCACTTCGAAGTCACCGGCCTCGGAATTGCACCGCTCGGCAGCATCGAGGTCAATCGCGTTCACGATGCCTCAACCTGGCGTTATCGCATGAGCGACATCATCGACCAGCTCAACGAGGCGGGCACCGGTCTGCTCGTCACGGTTGACGAGGTGGACCCGACACTCGACGAGATGATTCAGCTTGCAGCGACGTATCAGCACTTTGTGACCGATGGGAAACGCGTCGCCCTGCTCATGGCGGGACTTCCCAACAACGTCTCGACGTTGCTGAACCACAAGACGGTCTCGTTCCTTCGCCGCGCCCAACAATATCATCTGGGTCGCATTGCCGACTATGACGTACGCGAGGCCTTGATTCGCACAATCCAGGAAAACGATCGCCTGGCAGATGCTGGGGGAATCGATAGAGCCGTTCACTCGATCTCTGGTTTTCCCTTCCTATTGCAACTCGTAGGCTACCGTGCCTGGGATCTCACAAGCGATTCGAAGGAAATCTCGTCACGCGACTTTGACCTGGGAATCAAAATCGCGCGCGACGAGATGGACGACCGAATCCTCGCGGCAACCTATCGGGAACTCACGGCGGAGGACAAACGATTCCTCATCGCCATGCTCGATGACGAGGAAGAGTCCACCACCGCCGACCTTGTCGAGCGCCTTAAGCGTTCGCCGCAGCAGGTCTCCCGCTACCGACGCCGCATGATAGATGCCGGCATCATTGGAGAACGCGGGCGCGGAATCGTCGCTTTTGAATTGCCATTCTTCCGCGACTATCTCGCCGCTCAATGCGTGAAATAGAAGTCAATGTGACAAAGGGGCAGTCCCTTTGTCACATCGCCTATAGATAACGACCGGTAATGCTCCTGGAGCAAGTAGCGATATCCGCCGGCGTACCGGCGCAGACGATTTGCCCGCCGGCGTCGCCACCGCCCGGTCCCATGTCGATCACGTAATCGGCGTTACGGATAAGGTCAAGATCGTGCTCGATCACGATAACCGTGGCGCCCTTGGCAACAAGGCCGTCGAACACACTCAGCAACACCTGGACATCGAGCGGATGTAGTCCGATCGTGGGCTCGTCGAACACAAACACGGCATCATCCTGCACACGGCCCATCTCGCTCGCAAGCTTAAGACGCTGCGCCTCGCCGCCCGAAAGCGCCGGCGTGGGCTCACCGAGCGTGAGATAACCCAAGCCCAGGTCGTGCAAGGTCTGCAAGCGCGCCTGAACCTTCTTGAGTCCCACCGTGGCGTCGAGGGCCTCGTCCACGCTCATGTCCATGAGCTGCGGCAACGTAAGCAGACTCCCGTCCTTGCCCTCGCGATGGATATGCGAAGCAGCGTCTGCATAACGTGAGCCGCGACATGCCGGGCAGACGATCTCGACGTCGGGCAGAAACTGCACGTCGAGCGATATCGATCCCGTGCCATCGCACGTAGGGCAGCGCAGAGTGCCAGTATTGTAGCTAAAGGCACCCGCCTTGTAGCCGGCTGCTTTGGCCTCGGGCGTACGGGCGAAAGCGCGGCGCAGCTCATCATGGATGTCGGCATAGGTCGCTACCGTCGAGCGCACGTTGGCGCCGATGGGCGTGGCATCAATCAGGTTGGCGCGTGCGATACCCTCGGCGTCGACCCAGCGCACATGGCTTGGCAGGCGCTCGCCAGCTGCCTGCGCCTTAAGCGCCGGGATGAGCGTCTCGAGCACCAACGTCGTCTTACCCGAACCCGAAACGCCCGTCACCGCAACGAGACGGCCGCGCGGGATATCGACTTCGAGCGGCTTGACGGTATGGATGGTATCGGTCGCCATGCGGATGTGGCCCTGGTCGAACATTTCCTCGTCAGTCACCTGCGGGCTCAAGCGCTTGGGGTCTGCGCGCAAAAACGGGGCGATGCGGCTGCCCTGCGATTGTTCGACCTCGTCCACCGTACCTGCAGCGATCACGTTACCGCCGCCTGCTCCGGCAACGGGGCCCATCTCGACCAGATAGTCGGCTTCCGCCAGCACGCGTGTGTCGTGGTCGACAACGACCACGGTGTTGCCGTCGCCTACCAGGTCGCGCATCACGCCTACCAGGCCGTCGACATTGGCAGGATGACAACCCAATCGACGGCTCATCCAGCACATAGAGCACGCCCGTCGATCGGTTACGCACCACGCGAGCAAGCTGCACGCGCTGGCGCTCGCCCGTGGAAAGCGTGGCGCCGGCGCGGTCGAGCGAAAGGTAATCGAGGCCCAGGTCGACCAAGCGACGGGCCGCACTCAAAAACGAATCGCAGATATCCGTCGCCATGGGCTGCATCTCGGCCGGCAAGGATGCGGGCACCCCGTGCACCCACTCAACCGCATCACTAAGCGTCATGGCCGCGGCCTGCGCTAGATTGATACCGCGCACCTGAGGCTGGCGCGCAGTCTCGGAGAGACGCGTGCCGCCACAGTCACGGCATGGCCCCTCGCGCAAAAAGCGTGCAACGCGTTTGAGGCCCTTGTCGTCTTTGACCTTTGCGAGTGCGTTCTCGACGGTATAGACAGCGTTGTAATAGGTGAAGTCGAGCGGCGTGGCGCCCTCGCCGTTTTTGGGAACGTAGAGAATGTGCTTCTTAACCGCCGGGCCGTGAAACACGATATCGCGCTCTTGAGGCGTGAGCTGGTTAAACGGTACGTCGGTGCGTACGCCCATCTCGCCTGCCACCTGCTTCATCAGATCCCACATGAGCGTACCCCAGGGAAGCACCGCACCCTCGTTGATGGTCTTTGACTCATCGGGCACCAGGCTCGCCTCGTCCACCTCGCGCATGACACCGGTACCGCCGCAGGTAGGGCACGCACCGCCACTATTGAAAGCCAGATCCTCGGCACTCGGCGCGTAGAACTCGCGGCCGCATGTCGGACACGTGAGCGACAGACCTGCGGCCACGTTAAGGCTCGGCTCCACACGCGCCCCGCAATGCGGGCACACGTGATGGGCACAGCGGCTAAAGAGCAGGCGCAGGCTATTGTTGAGCTCGGTCATGGTGCCAAAGGTGGAACGCACGCCCGGCACGCTGGGGCGTTGATGCAATGCGAGCGCCGCCGGCACGTGCAGCACCTCGTCCACCTGGGCGTGCTCGGCTTGCGTCAGGCGACGTCGAGTATAGGTGCTGAGCGCCTCCAGGTAACGGCGCGAACCCTCGGCGTAAAGAACGCCCAGTGCCAGCGAGCTCTTACCCGAACCCGACACGCCGGCAATACCCACGAGCTTTCCCAGCGGGATATCGATATCGATGTCCTTGAGGTTGTGGACACGTGCACCACGCACCTCGATAGCACTTGGTTGTTGCGACACCGCCATCGCTCCCCTTCCAGTTGATCGAATATGACAAGAGGGCTGTCCCTTTGTCACATTACTCGTACCGTGCCTGCCTGCGCCAGTCTTCGCAGGTCAAATACGTAAAGCACTCGGTGCGTACATCGCCCATAAGCTCGCAGGGCACGTCGCGCTCAACGTGATGTGGCGCGAACCCACATTTTTGCTGGACGCGTAACGACTTGTTATTGCCCTCATAGTATCCACACCAAAGCGCCTTGCAGCCAAGCGTTTCGAACGCATAGCGCTGCATGGCTCGTACTGCTTCGGGAGCAAAGCCTCGGCCCCAAAATGGCTTGGCGATCCAATAGCCCACCTCGAACTCGAGTCCGCCTCTTTGGCTGTTCGACTCACAGCGAGGCGGCATGAGCCCGATGCTGCCCACGGGCTCGTCTGTCTCAGGCAGGCAAATGGCAAAGGTATGGGGCGCCGTAAAGACCGTCCGAATGATCTCTCTGCTTTCCTCAATGCTTCGATGGGGCGGCCAGCCCGCAGCCGGCCCCACATCCGGGTCGCTCGCATATGTAAACAGGCTCGCCGCATCCGTCTCGCGCCACGGACGAAGCGTCAAACGCTCAGTATGAATCACCATAATTTAGTCTCTCAAATATCGATGTGATAAAGGGGCCGTCCCTTTGTCGCATCACTCATGCCATAAAACGCGGTCGCGGATGTACTCGCCCAGCATGGGCACGGTAAACCGGACGAGGCCGTATCCGGCAGCCTCGATGACGCGCTCGCGAATCAGGCTTGCGCGATATTTGCTCGCCCAGCTCTGAGTACGGTCGCAGCGCTCAATGATGTCCGACATGCGTGTCGGTTTGCCCCCGTCAGCAGCCATGGCCTCGATATAGAGGCGTTGCGGACTGCGCAGCCCGTAATACAGAGGCGCGTCAACCGCTTCGTAGAACTCGGAGACGGCATCCGCATGCCCATCCTCGACATCGTGCCTTTCAATGACCTGCGAGCCACGCCGGACAGCAGAGCGCCACATGTAATAGCCCACCAGCTGAACCATATAGGGATGCCCCATGCTCTTGTGTGCCGCAAGGTCCGCTGTCTCCGCGTCAACATAAAGACCAGCGTCTTTGACCGTCTGGATATACGAATCGCGCACCTTGGGCAAAGATATCGCCCCCAGCGTACGCTGCTGGGCACGCCGCAAAAACGTCACGCTCGGCTCTTCGAGCAGATCGTCAACCATACTGGGTAAGCCGGCAAAAACAAGCGCAAGGCCGCACTGGTCGCTATCGGACAAGCCCGTGGCATCCTGGTCTCCGAGCACCTGCTGATAGAGAACGGCAAGAGCCGCCAGTTCCTCGATAGATGCAGATTGCGCCTCGTCAATCGCAAACAGTATGCCCTTGCCTGGACCGAGCTTCTTGAGGCGTTCGTTGACCAGCCCTCGCAACGTCTCGCCCTTTGCTCGCGCCGCCTCGACCGACATCCGGCCAAACGACGGACCGAATTCCATTGACGTCACAACGGGCCTATTCGAGCGAAGCGCGTCGGCCAAGCGGTCGCATAAGCCAAGCGAAGCGGAATCGGAGACAACCGCCCATCCGCGCTCACTAGCCAAACGCTGTAGCTCCCGCAAGAGAACTGTTTTGCCACAGCCGCGGTTTCCCGTAATGAGCATGAGCCTACCCGGCGCTCCGGCGCCGTTATCGAGCCCTTCCTCGAAATCTTCGATGACCGACTCGCGACCAATGAGTATCGGAGGCCGCTTACCAGCCGTGGGCTTAAAGGGATTTGGATTCATGTCGGCCTCCTCGGATTGGCAAACCCTGGTAATAGTTATACCAACTTGTACCGAGTTATACCAACAGGATGTGACAAAGGAACTGTCCCTTTGTCACATGTGGCCGAAAAACTCGGCATCTGCTGCTCGCCAGGGGCGGAAGGTAGCGGGATCGACCTTTACGTGCGCCGCGGCGGGTACGTCGTGCCATTTGACCGTGTAACCGGCGCCGTGAGAGCAAAAGACCGAATCGGGCGTGTTGGGCAGATCGGCCTCGGGCTCATAGGCGGCCGTCTCAATGACGCGCTCGGCATCGTGACAAGGCGCATAGCCGGCGAACTCCAGGTACAGATGACCGCGACCGCTCGTGTAGGCAGCCACCTCCAGCGCATAATCCTGCACCTCGGATGCCGGCACGCGACCCACAAGCTTCGCCCGGTCGCCCGTCATCGTCGGCGGCTTGCACTCGGCGCCCATACGCGTGGCATCCGAGAGCGCCCGGCCCACGCACTCCCCCGGCACTTCGAGCTCAAAGTGATACCACGGCTCCAGCAGCACGGCTGCGCCGACCTCACGCGCCTGCATCAAACCCTGGCGAATCGCGCGGTACGTGGCCTGGCGAAAATCGCCGCCCTCGGTGTGTTTGGCATGCGCGCGGCCGCCCGTAAGCGTAATGCGCACATCGGTGATGGGCGAGCCGGTCAGCGCGCCCAGGTGATCGCGCTCCATGGCGTTGGTGAGTGCCAAACGCTGCCAGTTAAGATCGAGCTCGTCGGTCGAGGTCACGGTGCCAAACTGCACGCCCGAACCCGCTGGCAACGGCTCCAGGCGCAAATGCACCTCGGCATAGTGGCGCAGCGGCTCAAAGTGGCCCACGCCCTCGACCGGCTGCGAAATAGTCTCCTTATAGAGAATGCCGCCAGACTCAAACTCAACCGAAAGGCCAAAGCGATCGACCAACACCCGCTGTACGACCTCGAGTTGCACGGCGCCCATCAACTGCAAATGAATCTGCTCGAGATGCGTATTCCAGCTTACGCCGAGCATAGGATCTTCATCCGCCAACTCAGTCAATGCTTTGAACACCGTGTGGACGTCGTGTTCGCCCGGAAGCACCGTATAGGTGAGAACTGGCGCAATGACGGGCGCATCGCACGCGGGTTCCGCGCCCAAGGCGTCCCCTGGGCGAACGTGCGCAAGACCCGTCACGGCACAAATACCGCCAGCGGCAACTTCTTGGGCAAGCTCATACTTCTCGCCGTTATAGATGCGGACCTGATCGACCTTCTGCTCCCATGCCTCGGCGCCGGAACGTCCGTCAATCATCTGTTTGGCATGCAGCGTGCCGCCGGTCACTTTAACCCAAGCCAAGCGCTCGCCACGATCCCCGCGGCTGACGCGATAGACGCGCGCGGCAAACTCCGGGAGCCACGCCTGTTCGCGCATCAGCGCGCATATGCCATCCAGCAGCTCGTCCACGCCTTGGTCCTTGAGAGCCGAGCCGGCAAAGCAGGGAAATAGCTTGCGCTCGGCAACCATGCACGACAGCGTTGCAACAGAAAGCTCGCCCGCCTCAAGAAACTCCTCGAGCGCCGCCTCGTCCAACGCAGCAGCGTCCTCCTGAACGGCGCCGCCCGCCAGCAGTTCGCTGGCATCCAGGCAGCCCTCGGAAAGACGTTGCCCAAGTTGTGCCAGCAAAACCTCGCGGCCGGGATTCTCCAAATCGATTTTGTTGATATAGATGAACGTCGGAATGTCATAGCGCGCAAGCAGGCGCCACAGGGTTTCGGTGTGCCCTTGTACGCCGTCGTTGGCGCCCACAACCAAAATCGCGTAGTCGAGTGCGCGCAATGTGCGCTCCGCCTCGGCAGAAAAATCGACATGCCCCGGCGCATCAACGAGCATGACGTGGGTATCGCCATAGTCGAGCACGGCCTGCGACGAGAAGATCGTAATGCCGCGCTCGCGCTCGATCGTGTTAGTGTCCAGATGCGAATCGCCATCGTCCACGCGGCCGCGCTTGCGAATGCGACCCGCGTTGAACAACATGGCCTCGGCCAGCGTGGTCTTGCCGGCATCGACATGCGCCAAGATTCCAACGACCGCTTGCTTCGACATGGCTCTCCTCTTATTGCAAGCCCATCGCACGCGGCAACGGGCGCTCTCGTTCCACACTGGATGATACAATTTACGGGCCGGCGGGCGAAGCGGGCCCTATCCCCCGACCGAGCTCATCGCCCCGCGTTGCCGCGCGGCGATTTTCGTAGGTTCGCGCCTTGCGAAAGCCGGCTTTCAAAACAGTGCATCGAACGAAAATGGCCCCACCCGGGGCCATTTTCGTTCGTGCGAATTGTTGATACACGCCCTCGCTCTTACGCCTCGCGCAGCCAGTCAAACGCAACACGCGGCGTGCCGTCCGACACGTACACGACGCCGGCACGCTCAAACCCCGCCTTGAGGCTCGCCCCCTGCATGGGCAGGTTGTCCTGATGCGTGTCGATACGCAGGTGATCGGCACGCTCTTTGGCAAAGGCAAACATCGCGGCCGTGATACCGTGCGCGGTGCCGTCGGACGCCACGCGGTGCAGCACGGCGTATGGAGTGTCGCTGCGCCATTGCCCGTCCTCAATTACGTCATAGCACTCATCCGGACCAGGCAAAAAGGCAAACGTCGCCACCACGCGACCGTCGACTTCGCACACATAGCTGCCACCAGCGGCAATATCGGCAGCCAGCTGCTCGGCAGAAGGCGTGCCCTCGGGCCACTGCGTGGCGTTGCCATGCGCGCGCATAAAGGCGCGGGCCGCGTCATAGATAGCCATGACAGCGGGAATGTCGGTATCGAGGGTTTTTCTGATCATCACGCGGCGACCTCACGTTTATTGGTATCACTTTGATTGAGCAATGATACCAACGTTTGGAGAAGGGCGCGAAGCAGATGGGAAGCAAAAAGCGAGCCGCCTGGTCAAAGGCCAAAAGCGAGTTTTTGGGCGCTGCCACGGGCGGCGATATGAGCGACCTGTTTGCGCGCGAGGACGAGCGACGCGACGCCCTGGACGCCGAGCGCGATGAGGCCTGGCGCTACAAGTCGTGCGAACGCAAAAACCGTTACGACACGCGCGCCGAGGCCGAGGCAGTTATGGCCGACTGCGAAAACCGCAGACGCCGCGGGCTGGCCTGCTACAAATGCGAATACTGCGGCGGCTGGCACCTGACGTCGCACCCTTGGAAATAGACCCCGCATCGGCACGGCACTGACGGAGCGCCAACCGTCGCACGCAAGCTACGGGCGCGGCGGCACCAACACATCGTAACGAACGGCCTTGCCCGCAAGTTGATAGCTCGGCTTAACGCCAGCAAGCAAAGCCCCCTTCACCGGCCGCTTGATAACGACCTTGCGCGGGTGCACCGCAAGCGCTGCTTCGACCAGCGACTCCTCATCGGCGCACGGCTGTTCCAGATGGTGCAAGAGTTGGAACTTCTTTTTAACCGCCGCGCTCTTGGTACGCCCGGGAAACATGGGATCCAGATACACCACGTCGGGAGCCGCGAGCTCGCCCTGCCCGATCAGCTCAGCTGTATGGCGAAGGCCGGCAATGCTGTCCTCGCCCGCATGCAAGCGCATGCGCGCCACGGCTGTCGCAAGCGCCGGATCATCTGCCGCGCGATCCAAGGCATCCTTGAGGAGCGCCGCGATCACGCAATCCTGCTCATACAGATCGACGGTAAAGCCCGCGGCCGCCAACAACAGCGAGTCCTCGCCAAAGCCTGCCGTGGCATCTATCGCCCATGGTTGCTCGATGCCTTTTGTGCGCGCAGCCTTTACCAGCAACTCTTGTTGCAGACGGCCCTGTTTAAGCCGTGGAAGCATGCGGCCAAAATCGGCACGCAACTCCATCGTGCCGTCGGTGAGCGTAAGGCCCTCGGACGTCCGCACGAGCTCGAGCCCTGCCGCCCGAGCAACAGAAAAGGGATCGGCGACACCCATGGACACTCCTTAACAAGCAAAACGAATACGTGAGCGCCGTTTATATCGGCACCTAACCGTCCGCTATTGTCCCACATGCGACATGGCCCACAGCATCCCAATGCAAAGCACCGCCATCAATCCCGTGCACACGGCAGCGATCACAGAATCACCCATGCGCCTTCCCAACGACCGCGGCTCACGCACTTGCCCTGCTCCGTACATCATGGCTCCTCCTTGAGACCAGCTCCTTGTTACGGCCTCATCATCTCAGTGCCGCACATGAGCTGCCATCGATTTGGCTTACGTCCAGCTTTCCTTTTTGAAAGGTTGGGTTGGGCTGCGCGGGCTCAAGGCGCTTCAGGCGCATGCATCGCCGCGTTGAACTACAATGTGCTTCACCATATGTGCAGCACATGAGGTGCGCCAGGTTGGCGTACTCGTAGAAAGGACCAGCCATGAGCTCCGCTCGCAAGACTCTCAAAATCCTTGCCCTCGTCTACTTTGTTTTGGGCATCGCCAGCCTCGTCATCGCCGGCGTCGGTATCGCCAGTGGCAACCTCGATTCCACGTACGGGTCGAACGCCATGCTCGCCGCGGTCGTGCTGGTCGCCAAGGGCCTCATCGATCTCGCCGCAGGTGTTGCGGGCATCAAGGGCGCCAACAAGCCTTCGCAGGTGGATGCTGCGTTTAAGCTCGGCATCGTTGCCGCAATCGCCACGATTGCGCAGGCCGCGCTCACGCTTCCCGCGCTCGGCGGCAGCGCCGTCAATATCGTCGCCTTTGTCATCGTGGTGTACGACCTGTTCTTTGTTCAGCAGGCACACGCCGTTAAGGCCGAGAACAAGGACCGCCTGTAAGCGCTCGCTTCTCATAACCTCTGCAGCCAAGCAACTAAAAAGGGCCGATCGCGCATCTCCGCGGTCGGCCCTTTGCGTTTGCCCAGATAAAACCTGCCAAAATAAACCTGTCCCTTTTTGGTAGGTTAGCAGTGGCGGTACTCGGCGATGATGAAGTCAATATCGGTCTGGAGCGTGTCCAAGTTTGCCAGGCGCTCTTTGTCGGCAGGGCGCGTGCGGTAGTAGTACGGCGTCATCTGGAACACCGCCTCGATGTCTGCCTGGGTCTGGAGCGTAATGTTCGCAGACACCCGCTGCGTTCCGACCAACTCGAGCTCGGTGGTCTTCGGCAGCTTCTCATCGTTAAGGTACGGCGTATCGTAGAGCACCTCCTTGAGCCCAAAGAGATGACGGGCACCCGGCACCACGGTATAGAGTGAGCCCTCTGGAGCCAGCACGCGGGCAAATTCGCGCTCGTTAAAGGGAGCGAAGAGCTCGGTCACCATATCGAAGGTGCCATCGGCCACGGGGATGTCCTTCATGTTGGCCACGAAGTAGGTCGCATCGCCGCGCTTGGCGGCAAGGCGCACCAGTCTCTTTGCCCAGGTCAAAGCCGTAAGCATCCACGCCCGGCACCGCACCCATGGCGCTGGTGTAGTAGCCCTCGCCACAGCAAATATCGAGCAACGTCATGGGGCAGTTCGTAGACGCGGCACGTCCAGACACCCGCTCGCGCACCAGCTCGACCATCGCATCGCGCAACGGCGCATAGTAACCGCGGTTCAGAAAGTCGCGACGGCTGCGTGCCTGCGACTTGGGATCGCCCATGGAGTCGCCGCTCTTGGACGAGCGCAGGAGATATAGATAGCCCTCGCGCGCACGGTCAAACCGGTGCCCACCCGCGCATGCAGCACCGCGTTCGTCATCCACCAGCGGCTCATGGCAAACGGGACACAACAACATGGCAACTCCTTAGCGCGAACAACACAACGCCCACCATTGTCGCACGCCTTCCCCGCCTACGTCATTGGGGACGGTTCTTGAATGAGTAATCGTTTTAGAACGTCCCCAATGACTAGGCGATTAGGAGTATCATCGT
>ENA-OQKS01000249-OQKS01000249.1-human-gut-metagenome-genome-assembly--contig:-NODE-249-length-16886-cov-2.994152_pt1 | contig 16886 bp, 17 predicted proteins | sample MGYA00242804_ERZ504808 | MGnify/ENA primary metagenome ERZ504808 (study PRJEB26092, sample SAMD00036375) | human gut metagenome | host: Homo sapiens | study: EMG produced TPA metagenomics assembly of...
TGGGCGTCGTTGACAAGTATGTCAAGGACCCCGAGCTACGTGCGAAGGCGCATCGTCTGGCCAAGGAGGGCAAGGCTGCCGATCCTTCGTTTATGAAGGGTGATTTTGTCTTTAACCGCTGGTTGCGCATGTGGCACACCAAGCTGCGTCACTTTAAGCTGTTCAAGACGTATTACAAGTAGATGAGCGCGGCGCCCGCCCGGTTTGCATCGGACGGGCGCGGGCATGATACGAGCAATTGCATGGGCGTCACCAAGGAGGCGGCGATGGAAAAGCTGGGAGTTATCGGCGGCATGGGCGCCGAGGCCACGTCGTATTACTACGACCAGGTCGTGCGTCATACGGCTGCTACCTGTGATCAGGAGCATATCGACATGGTGGTACTTTCCAAGTCGACCATGCCCGACCGTACGCTGGCCATCAAGACCGGCGAGCATGCCGAGCTGCTGGCGACCATGAAGGAATGTGCACGGGCACTCGAGGGGCTGGGCTGTGCTCATATCGCCATTCCCTGCAACACATCGCACTACTTCTACGACCAGATTCAGTCGTTTACCAAGGTGCCGATTATCCACATGCCGCGCGAGTCGGTGCGCTATGCCCTGGCGGGCGCGGTGATGGGGGAGTGCGAGTTCGATCCCAACCTGAGCATGCCGTCCGAGCCGGTGTGCAAGATCGGCATCATGGGCACCGACGGCACCGTGGGTGCAGGCGTCTATGGGCGCGAGTGCGAGGCCGCGGGCGTCGAGGTCGTCTATCCCAGTGAGAAGCGCCAGGCCGACGTGATGTCGCTGATTTATGATGACGTGAAGGCCGGACGCGAGCCCGATATGGACAAGTTTGACCGCGTGATGTGGGAGTTCGCCCGCAGCGGCTGCGACCGCGTCATTCTGGCCTGCACCGAGCTCTCGGTGCTGAAAAAGTACCGAGAGATGCCCGAGATTACCCTTGATGCCATGGACGTCCTGGTGCGCGAATCCATCATCCGCAGCGGCGCCCCCTACCGCCTGTAGCCCTCGACCTGCCAAAAAGGGACAGGTATATTTTGGTAGGTTTTATCTGGGAAAACAGTAAGGCCCCGGCTCGCTTGATGTGAGCTGGGGCCTTTTGCGTTTGTCGGTTGCCGGTGGCGATAGGTTAGAACAAGAAGCCAAAAACGATGAGGGCAATGCTAACAATAAGTATGGCAACGTCTAGGCCCTTGATGGGGTAGCGCTTGTACGAGCTCGCGCGCGTGCGCAGGTAGAAGCCGCGCTGCTCGGCCGCTAAGGCCGTGGAATCGGTTTTACCCACGCTCGAGATCAGTAGCGGCACGCACAGCGGCAGCATGAGCTTAAGCTTCTTGATGGGGTTCTTGGTGTCATACTCGACGCCGCGTGCGGTCTGCGCCTCCATGATGGCGTTCATCTCCTGGCCAAACACCGGCACAAAGCGCAGCGCTGTGGTAAAGGTGAAGGCGTAGCGATACGGCACGTGCAACACCTCCACGCAGGCGTTGGCAAGGTCGTTGAGCTTGGTCACCATGAGCATCAGGATGAGTGGAAGCGCCACGCCCAGCAGGCGCAGGCAGGCCTTGGAACCGGTGATGAGACCAGTGTCGGTAACGAAGCCCCACACCACGTTGCCATCGCGCATAAAAGCCAGCTGCAGTACCAGCATGATGAGCGCGAGCGGAATCAGTAGCTTGAGCAGCGCGAGCAGGCGGTCGACGACGCCGGCGTAGGCTCCCAGCGCGAGCGTGAGTGCCAGAAAGCCCAGCAGTGCCACATAGGTGTCGGACAAGAAAATGCCGATGATGATGGCGGCGGCGAGGCCCAGTTTGATGACGGGGTTCAGGCGGTGTAGCAGCGTGTCGCCCGGCATGTAGTCGATGACGTTAACCACGGCGGACCATCTCCTCGGTAATGCGAACGATATCAGTGACCTCACTCACCTGCGTAAAGGAGGGCGAGACGGTGGATGCCAGACGGCGCGAGAGTTCGATGACCTGGGGCGGCTCAACGTAGGCACGCTGCATGAGTTCGATGTTCGAGAATAGCTCGTGCGTGCGGCCGCGGTCGAGGATGCGACCGTTGGCCATCACCACGATGCGCTCGGCAAAGTCGGAAACGACTTCCATGTCGTGACAGACCATGATGACGGCGCAACCGCGCTCTGCCATGGTGCGCACCGTTTCCATGACGGTCATGCACTCGCGGTAGTCCAGGCCGCTCGTGGGTTCGTCGAGCACCACGATCTTGGGCTCGATCACTACAACGGATGCCAGCGCCACCATCTGGCGCTGGCCGCGTGACAGCGAGAACGGTGCCTCGTCGGCGGGCAGGCCAAAGCGGTCGATGACCAGCTGGGCGCGACGCAGGGCTTCGGCGCGGTCGATGCCGGCAAGCTCTAGACCAAAGGCGACCTCGTCGAGCACGGTGTCTTTGCAGATTTGGCGGTCGGGGTTCTGGAAAAGCGTTGCCACTTCGCGTGCGATGCGGCTCGTGGGAACCGATGCCGTGTCCAAGCCCGTAACGCGTACGCTGCCCGATGCGGGCTTGAGCAAACCCGTGAGCAGTTTGGTGAGCGTGGTTTTGCCGGCTCCGTTTTGGCCGACAATGCCCACGAGCTCGCCGGGGTAGAGCGTCAAGTTGAGGTCGTGGACGGCGGCGCCGCCACGGGGGTAGGAAAACTCGACATGGTCAAAGGTGAGCACCGGCTCGGCGTCTTTCGCATGCGGGCGCAGCGACGGCGCGTGCGGGGAGCCTGCGGGCGCCTGGGTATCGCTTGTCGCACGGTCGGGGTCGACGATTTCCGTTATCAGGCGTTCTGCCTCGTCGACATCCAGACAGGGCGTGCCGCTTACCAAGCCATCGGCCTCGAGACTGTTGAAGATGCGCGTGACGCGCGGACAATCGACGCCGATGGTGCGAAGCTCGTCGGTGCGTGCGAAGACCTCGTGCGGCTCACCTTGCAGCGCGATCTGGCCGTGATCGAGCACCAACACACGGTTGCAGTACTCCGAAAGCAGAGCGACCTTTTGCTCAACGACGACGATGGTGATGCCGAGCGCGCGGTTTGCCTCGCGCAGCGTCTCGAAGACCAAGGTGGAACTGGCGGGGTCGAGTGCTGCGGTTGGCTCATCGAGCACTAAGACGCGCGGACGCATGGCGAGGATGGCGGCGATAGCTACCTTTTTGCTTTTGGCCACCCGAGAGGGTGGCGATCTCGCGGTCGCGCAGGTCGCTAATGCCGACGGTCTTAAGCGTCTCGCACAAGCGCTGCTCGATCTGGTCATGCGGAACGCCAAAGTTCTCGAGACCAAAGAGCATCTCATCCTCAACGACCGAAGCGACCATCTGCGTGTCAATGTCTTGCAACACGCTACCGACGATTTGCGATATGTCGGTGAGTGAGACCTCGCAGGTGTCGTGGCCGTCAACTAACACGGAGCCATAAAAGGCGCCGGTGTAGTGGTGAGGCACGGCGCCCGACAGGCAGGCGACAAGTGTGGACTTACCGGCACCCGAGGGCCCGATGATGCCGATGAAATCTCCCTTGTTCACGCTAAGCGAAACGTGGCTGAGCGCCTGCTCGGTTTGCGTGCCATAGGAGAACGAGACATCGTCGACGTTGATGATCGTTTCCATGGATACCTTTCATAATCATTGGGGACGTTCTTACATGACTAGTCGTTTAGGAACGTCCCCAAAAGCTCGTTGTTTGGGACAGTCTTTGGTGGTGAAGCACGGATACGGCTTTACGAGGTGCCCCAGGTTGGCGCGAAAGAGGAGCGAAGCGTTCTTGGGTATGCGAGCGACGAATGAACGCCAAGATGGGGTGGCTCGTAAAGCCGAGCGGGTTAGTTGAGCTTCAGGGCCTTCTGGATGGGCAGGTAGAGGGCGCCGACCAGAATGGCGTTAAATACGGCGGTCATGGCGACGACGGGCAGCATGGCTGCGGCGAGCTCGCCCACCACGCCGAGCATGGCCATCTTGATGACCATGAAGATGACGCCCGAGACAAAGGTGGTCACGAATGTTGCGACGATGGCGACGACGGGCTTAACCTGGCCGTCCTTGGCGGCGGCGTTGACAATGACGGCCATGAGCATGGCGGCGATACCCTCGGCGGCAAAATCGACAAACGGCGAGGTGGTAGTGATCTGGATTACGGCCGCCGAGATGAGACCAATGACGAGCGCCTGGCCAATGTTGGGACGAATGACCAGGATGGTGAGGCAGAAGGCCGAGATAATGAACTCGGGGCTGATCATACCGCCCGAGATGCCCGAGATTGCCTTGCCGACGGTGAAGTTGAGGATGAAGCCGGCGGCAAGCAGAATGGCGAGCAGGACAAGGGCGCGAATATCGAGTTTACCGCGGTCGGCGGTCTGGACGGTGCGGGGCTGGGCGGTGGCGGTGGTGTTCTGAGACATGGTGAAAGTCCTTTCGGAAGGGAAGTACAAGAGAAGAAAGCGGAGGCGCGTGATGCGAACGCGATCGGGCTCGAGATAGAAAAAGGCCCCCGGTCGAAACCGGAGGCCTTCCAATCACCTAGAGCGCAAAAACAGGCGTGAGGGACTCACTGTCGACCGATCGTATTCGCATCACGCCACCACCAGTTGTTGAGGGACTTCATCGTGTTCATCATCTTGGTGGCTCCTTTCGTGATGCCTTGGCGCGGTCGCACCTCGTTGCTGTTGCGCTGCACTATAGCACAGCGAAGTGTGTGCGGGGAAATCTTTTTTGAAAAGATTTCGGCGGCGTTTCCTGCCGGTCAAAAGGGCAGGCTGAGCGGGCGGGATGACTCATGCGACCCCGCCCGTCTCTTGGAACGCAAGGGCCTTAGGCCTTCTTGCGACGATAAAGCACGAAGCCGCAGACACCGATGATGACGACGGCGCCAACGGCCATGGCGGCCATGTTGTTGCCCTCGGACTTCTCCTCGGTCGCCTCTTCCTCAGCCTCGGGCTCGGCAACGTCCTTATCGGAGAGAGCCTCGTCGGCGTAGGTGATGGACTCGACCAGGCAGTCGTTGTCGGCATCGTAGTCACTCGGGACGAACTCCTCGGAGAAGTCGCCCTCCTTGAGGTAGTCGCGCATCTCCTCGAGCATGGCCTTGCACTTGACGTAGGTGTTCTTGGTCGCTGCCTTGCCGGCCTTGTTGGCCAGGGCGGTGCGGGCCTCGTTGTCCTCGGCGGCCTGCATGGCCTCGTCGACGGTCAGGTTCTGTTCAATGAGCTCCTTCTGCAGGGCGTCGAGATAGGCGCGGACGCCGGTGGCGCAGCTGTCGCGGTTCTCATAGGCGAGCGTGTTGATGTCCATGAGGACGTAGTTGATGGAGTTCTTGGGCTCCTCGTTGTTCACGACGTCTTCCTCTTCACAGTGATCGAAGGAGACATCCTGATCGCTGAAGTAGGGGCTGACCTCGGTGAGCAGTGCGGAATAGAGGGGGATAGCGACGGAGAACTCGGCGTTGGAGAGCATCTCCCACTGGATGGTCGCGATTTCGGGGTCCATGCCGTGACGGATCTGGAAGGTGTGGATCTCGGTGTTGCGGTTGGAGCCGATGGCATAGGCGCCGTCGGTGTTGGCGTTGAGGCCGGCGACATTCTCGCCGCGAGCGGCGAAGGAACGAATCATCTCAAAGGTGTTCCAGTCGGACTTGCCGGGCTGGAAGAACAGCGGCTGCATCTCGTGGACCAGGGCGCCGGTCGTCGCACGAGCGTCTTCGCGCTCGTCCTTGACGATCTCATAGTCGGTGCCCTCAGCAAGCGGAGCCATGAAGTAATCGCGGCCCTGGACATAGCGCGACCACTGGTGCATACCGGCCTCGCTAATCTCCTCGCCGTAGGTCTTGGCGACGTCGAACTTGCCGTCGGTGTACTCGGCAAAGCCCTTCTCCTTAGGCATGGACTCGATGCCCTCGGAGTGGAGGCAGTTCTCGGTGTCGTCGAGGTCGACGTCATAGGTGAGGTTGCCGATGTTGGGGTTGAGTGAGGCAATATCGTCGGTGAGCCTCATAGCGATCCACTGGTGGCCGGAAAGCGCTGCAAACAACCAGGTCTCGTTGTTGTCGGCAATGATGATCTGGTCGTTGGAGCAGACGCCCCGCTCGTCAATCAGGCTGCCGAGGAGCTCGACACCCTCACGGGCCGTGGCGCTCTCGCCCAGAATGACGCTGGCGTAGTTGTACTCGCCGATGCCGGTCTCCTCGGTGACGGGGTCGGCTTCCTCTGCCTTCTCGTTATAGGAGGTGCTCAGCGTGGCAGAGCAGGAAACGCCCTTTTCGTTGATGCCAGCCTCGGAATATGCGTCGTAACGATCTTCCCACTGAGAGGGGTTGTCGCGAACGAAGGTGTAGCGGTAGGTTGCGCCCTTGGACTTGTACTCAAAGCCGGACTCGACCGAGGTGTACTTGCTGCCGTCCTTGTGTGCGGGCTCGATGCCAAAGTGCTTGATGTAGCGCGGGCCGAAGTCCTCGGAGCGTCCGTAGTACGTGTTGCCGTCTGCCGTGAGCTGGCTGCCCATGTAGATCTGGGTGCAAGCGAGCGCCGAAGTCGGCATGGCCATAATGGCCGCTGCTCCAAATGCAAGGCCGCAGCCGAGCTTCTTGAGCGTGTTGACAGGATGAGTAAACCTCATAATCCCTCCCAACCGTTGAAACCCCGCGGAAACCGTACGGAGTTTCAGCTAATAAATACATCTACTAGCCTAAAGGAAGTGTAAAGAGTATTCATTCGACAACAGCTTTTACTCGATGAGCGTGAAGAAATATACGATGAGCGGATAATAATACTCATTTTATTGCTTTAGTTAAATAAAGGCACCCTGCATTTACTGTAGCTGAATAAAGCGCCAGACAATGCTCAAAAAGAAAACTCTCCCGCTGTTTAGGATTTGCATAAACAACGGGAGAGTCGATAACTGGATGAATATCATACCAATGTGGATTTACTTCTTTCGGCGGTGGATCACATTGATGGCGTAACCAACGAGCATGGCCAAGACGATGACGATAAAGCCAATCAGGGGATTGTCGTTCATGGGGTCCTCCTATTTTCCGAGCGGTGAAAAATCGTCGACGATGAGGTCGAGACATTGCGGCAGCGCGCGAGCGCCAAAGACGCCGGAGTTGCTGGAGATGATCTCTCCATCGAACTGCATACCCAGCGATGGCGTGCAGGTGATCTTGGCTTCCTTGGTCTGGATGATCTTAAACTGCGGACGGCCGAGCACTTTGCCAGCGGGGTCGAGCGCGGCGGTAATTACCGTGGGGAGCAGCTGCATCGTGCGCACGGGCTCAATAACGACGATGTCGACCATGCCGTCGTCCATGCGGCAGTTGGGGAACAGGTTGATGTCGTTTTGGATGACCGAGGTATTGCCTGCCATGCAGCAGATGCCGTCGAGCTCCTCGACAATGCCGTCGTGCTCAATGGTAAAGTGCGCCACCGTGGGGTTGGGCGTGGCGAGCGCGGAGAGGAAGTAGGCGATCTCGCCAATGTCGTTTTTGGTGGGAGCGGCCTTCATCATGATCTCGGCGTCGAAGCCCGAGCCGGCGATGATGATAAAGCCGTGGCGCTTCTCGTTGCCGTTCTCGTCGAGCCAAAAGAGCTCACCCATGTCCACTTTGACCGTGCGGCCGTCGCGGCAAGCCTTGGCGAGTGCCGCCGCCTCGGGGGCATTGCCGATGTTGTTAAAGAACAGGCAGGCCGTGCCGGAGGGGAAGACAAGCGTGGGGACACCGCACTCGCGCATCTGGTCGAGCACGTTGGAGACGGTGCCGTCGCCGCCCGAAACGACCACGCGATCGAACTCGCGAACGTCCGCTACCGCGTCCTCGGGCTCCATGCCATCGCCGATAAAACGCATCACGACCTCGTCGCCGCCCTGCGCGAGGGCGTGCGTGAACGCGTAGATTTCATCTGAGCTGGGGCCCGATGCCGGGTTGTGGATGATAAGGCAGCGCATACTTACGTTCCCGTTCTGTGACTAACCGAGTATAGTTGTAAGGCAATGCCGATATCCTACCCGTGTTTTTCGGGCCTAACCTTATTCGATGGGTTGATATGTACATTTCCACACATCAGGCTCTGGTCGACTTTTGCCAGCGCGCCCGCGAGTTCGACGCGATCGCCGTCGATACCGAGTTTTTGCGCGAGCGCACGTTTCATCCGCGCCTGTGCCTGGTCCAGATTGCCACCCCCGCCGAGAGTGTCGCTGTCGATCCGCTGGTGATCGACGACCTGTCGCCGCTTGCCGAGCTTATGGCCGACGAGGGCGTGGTCAAGGTATTCCATGCTTGCTCACAGGACATGGAAGTTATGCTCCATACCGTGGGCGCACTGCCGCGACCGATTTTTGACACGCAGGTTGCCGCCGCCTTTTTGGGCGAGCGCCAGCAGATTTCGTATGGTGCGCTCGTTCAGACGTTCTGCGGCGTATCACTGCCCAAGACCGAGTCGCTGACCGATTGGTCGCGCCGCCCGCTGAGCGATAAGCAGATCGAGTACGCGATCGATGACGTCAAGTACTTAATCGTCGCCTATACCGAGATGATGAGCCGCCTGCGTGAGCTGGGCCGCGTGGACTGGGTGCTCGACGAGTTGCGTCCTTTGGCCGACGAGTCGCACTACCGCGCCGACCGCCATGAGGCATTCCGCAAGGTCAAACGCATCAACTCGTGTAGCCGCCATCAGCTGGGCATTGCGCGCGAGCTTGCCGCTTGGCGCGAGGACCGCGCCGAGCGTCGCAACATCCCGCGCAAGTGGGTCATGTCCGACGATACGCTGCTGGCCCTGGTTAAGCGCAATCCCGTGCGTGTCGAGGAGTTCCGTAGCATCCGCGGTACCGACCAGCTGGGGGAGCGCGACGTGGATGGCGCGTTGATGGCCATCAAGCGCGGCGCAAGCTGTCCGCACGATCGCCTGCCGCTCATGGTGCGCGGGCATCGCCAGATTTCGCCGGAGCTTGAGAGCGTGACGGATCTCATGTACGCGCTCATCCGCCTGGTTGCCGAGCGCTCGGGCGTGGCGACCTCGGTCATTGCCTCGCGCGATGACCTGGCCGACTACATTGAGCATCCTGAGCAAAGCCGTTTGCGCGAAGGTTGGCGTTTTGAGCTTGTGGGCTCGCGCCTGGACGATCTGCTTTCCGGCAACATGGGGTTGACGGTCAAAGATGGCAAAATTGAATTGCTGTAAGGAAGCCTAGCCGCTTGATTGGGTAGAATGCCTCCAACGTGTAATTCGATTCGGAGGAATTCGCATGCCCTATTACTATGGTTACGGCTTTGGCATCGACCCGCTGTACCTGCTGGTTGTCCTTGTTTGTACGGTGCTTGGTCTTGCGGCGCAGAGCTATATCAACTCGACGTACAAGACCTGGTCCAAGGTTCGCTCGGACGGCGACACGGGTGCCACGGTCGCTCGCCGCATGCTCGACGCCAACGGTTGCAACGCCGTGGGTATCAAGGGCGTTGCCGGTGAGCTCACCGACCACTACAACCCGCAGGATAACAACCTGTATCTCTCGGACGCTAACCGTTCGGGCGGATCGGTCGCAAGCGTTGCCGTGGCCTGCCACGAGGCGGGTCATGCCGCCCAGCGTCAGAGCGGTTACGCCATGATGAAGGTTCGCACCGCCCTGGTCCCGGTCGTCAACTTTACCCAGAACACCTGGACCATCGTGTTGCTCTTGGGCCTGTTTATGAACATCGCCGGGCTCACGACCCTCGCATTGATCTTCTTCTCGTTTAGTGTGCTGTTCCAACTCGTTACGTTGCCTGTCGAGATCGATGCCAGTCGCCGCGCCGTGGCGTATATCGAGCAGTCGGGCATGAGTTCCAAGCAGGTCAACGGTGCCAAGAAGGTGCTGACGGCAGCCGCGCTCACCTACGTGGCGGCGGCGCTCACCTCGATTATTCAGCTGCTCTACCTGATGGCCCGCTACAACAGAAACTCCAACCGATAACAAATTGGCTTGACAGGCGCCGCGGAGATTCTTGTCCCCGCGGCGCTGTACTATGTGTTGGACTTGAATCTGCGCAGGGTCGAAGCCCTTGTGCTCGATAACGAAAGGAGGCTGCGTGGCAGGCTGGAATCTAACCGGCAATGCCGTTTCCGCCGAGTTCGACGGTTCGGACGATCAGGAGCGCAAGGAGCTCAGCGTGAGCCAGGCAGTGGAGATCGCCGCCGGTGCGCTCGATGCCATTCCGCAGCTGAGCGTTCTGGGCGAGGTCACAGGTTTTCGTGGTCCTAACGCCCGAAGCGGTCACTGCTACTTCCAGATCAAGGACGACTCGGCCGCCGTCGACTGCATTATCTGGAAGGGCGCCTATCTCAAGCGCACCTTCGATCTGCGCGATGGCATGCAGGTGAGCTTTAAGGGCAGCTTCAATCTCTATAAGCCCACGGGTCGCATGAGCTTTGTTGCCCGCTCATTTTCGTTGGCGGGGGAGGGTCTGCTGCGTCAACAAGTGGCGCAACTGGCCGAAAAGCTACGCCGCGAGGGCCTGATGGACGAAGCGCGCAAGCGCCGCATCCCGGTGTTCTGCTCCCGCGTGGCGGTCGTCACCTCGCTTTCGGGTGCCGTAATCGACGACGTCAAGCGCACGTTGCGTCGTCGCAACCCGCTCGTCGAGCTCGTCTGCGTGGGCGCCAAGGTTCAAGGCGAGGGTGCGCCGGCCGAGCTCATCGAGGGCTTGCGCCGCGCCGCTTCCATTACGCCGGCGCCCGACTGTATTTTGCTGGTGCGCGGCGGCGGCTCCTTTGAGGACCTCATGACCTTTAATGACGAGGAGCTTGCCCGCGCAGTGGCGGCTTGTCCTGTGCCCGTGGTGACCGGTATTGGCCATGAGCCCGATACCTCGATTTGCGACATGGTGAGCGACCGTCGCGCCTCCACGCCAACGGCAGCGGCAGAATCGGTGGCGCCGGCTATGACGGAGTTGGCCGACGTGCTCGAGACGCGCCATCAGCGTCTGGGCGCCGCGATGGCTTCGATGATCGGGTCGGATCAGGTCGATCTGGAAATGCTCGACCAGCGCGGTCGTCGAGCCTGGGATGCCTATACGGCTCGTCTGGGCGACGCGCTCGATGCAGCCGCATGCCGCCCGTGCCTCAACGACCCCACGTTTATGGTCGAGCGTCGCGAGTCCGAGCTTGCCCTGACGGCCGATCGTCTGTCCGGCGCCATAACGCGTTCGGTTGGGGCCTTCCGCTCCAACTTCGAGCGTCTGCCCGAGCGCTTGATCGCAAGCACCTCAGGGCTCGATGGCATGCGCCATGCGCTCACACTTGCGAGCTCCCGTCTGGAGCATCAGGGGCGCACGATGCTCAGCAAGCCTGCGTCCGACTTAGGCCGAGCTGCCGCGTCGCTCGATGCCCTGTCGCCGCTCAAGGTGCTTGCCCGTGGCTATTCCATCGCGTACAGCGATGATGGGGTGGCTACGACCGCCAAGACCTTTAAGCCCGGCGACGCCATCCGCGTGCGCATGGCAGACGGCAATGTGGCGGCAACGGTCGATGCGGTCGAGTAGGCCGCGTTACATAGCGATAAGCCTTTAGGAAAGGAAACAGATATGGCAGAGAAGACCCCGGTCGAGCAGCTTACGTACAAGCAGGCTTCGCAGGAGTTGGAACTCATCATCCGCAGCTTGGAGTCGGGCGATATGGAGCTCGAGGAGTCACTCGAGAGCTATACCCGCGGCGTCGAGCTCCTCAAGAGCCTACGCACCCGCCTGTCCGATGCCGAGCAGAAGGTCTCGGTGCTCCTTAAGGACGTCGACGGCAACGACGTGCTCGCCGACGGCGAGGCCGCCAACACCGACGACAAGCTTTCGTTCTAACCATCCCGACCAAATATAATTACCTTGGTCTGTGAGAAAGGAACCAGCCATGTGTGATTGCATCTTCTGCAAAATCGCCAACCACGAGATTCCCTCAACCGTTGTCTATGAGGACGACCAGGTCATCGCCTTCGACGACCTCAACCCCCAGGCGCCGGTCCACACACTCGTGATCCCCAAGAAGCACTACAGCGACATCGCCGACAACGTGCCCGCCGAGACCATGGGCGCCATGGCTCACGCCATCCAGGAGGTCGCCAAGGTCAAGGGCCTGGAGGACGGTTTCCGCGTCATCTCCAACAAGGGCGTCAACGCCGGCCAGACCGTCATGCACTTCCACATGCACGTCCTCGGTGGCAAAAACCTGGGCGAGAACCTCATCTGAGGACGCGTAGCCCGTCGACTTGGCTGCCTTTGGAGTAGTCTATGCAGCTTTCTCAACTCGAATACCTTCAAGCGGTAGCGAACTATGGCGGCGTGCGCAAAGCAGCTCGCGCCGTTCATGTGAGTCCGCAGGCCGTTTCGTCGGCAATCAAAAAGTTGGAATCTGAGTATCAGATTGTTTTGCTTGACCGATCGGCGGGTGAGGCTGTTTTGTCTTCGGCGGGCAGAGAATTTGCGCGTCGTGCACGCGTGATCCTGGCACAAGTCGACGATCTCAAAAAGTACGCTCAATCGAGGGACGACGGCGTCTCGCCCGACGGCCACTTTCGTCTTTACGCCCCCTGCCTTCATGGGCGGGGGCGACTTTTTGCCGAAAACTGGTATGACTCGTTTGAAAGCTCGCACCCTCATATTCACCTTGATGTGTGGCATCAGCCAACGGCTACATGCTTTGAATCACTTGTGCTTGGCATTTCGGATGCGGCCATCTCATTTGAGGAACCAAGGGATAGTGTCCTTTCTTCGAAATACTTGGGTGAAAAGGAGCTCAAGGTTCTTTCCTGCCCAGCGGGTCATCAATCCGTGGGCGCTATGACCGTTCGTGAGTTACTGGGCGGCAGGCTCGCTGTTCCCATTAATTTGTCACCCTGTCTCAATGCGATCAACCAATGCCCTGAAGCCCAGCTCGTCAATTTTCGCTTCCGTGATGTTGAATACGGAAGCAGGGCTCAGGCTGAGTTTCTTCAAGCCGGGGGATTGATATTGAGTTTGTCCGGGTCCTCTCTCGCATCGGATGGATCAGAAGTGAGTGAGTGCTCCATTGAAGGCTCGCGTGATGTAACCTTGCCTATCTACTTTTGCTATCGGCAAAATTCCTGGACTGATCGACACCAGACGGTTTTTCTGCACCTATTGCGTCATCTTGCTTCGCGAAATTAATTGGCTTCGAGACGTCAAGTGATTATTGACGCCTTGCAACACATAGCTGACAGCTTTGCCCTCATGCTTTTCCAAGATTCCGATTTAGATTGCTGACTCTTGGAGGGCGGAGCATGAAAAAACCGTACGGTTTTGCTTTATATGACGTTCGTTTTTCTGTCGAACTTCAGCACCATTTTGTATTTTCTGACGGTTTACCTTGAATTCGTCGGATTCTCGATGGTGGCGATTTCTAGCATGATGATTGCATATCAAGTGAGCAAGTTCATCCTTGAAGTTCCTACTGGCTATATTGCTGATAGGTTTGGACGAAAGACAAGCGGTCTCGTTGGCGTCGTGGGGATGCTTGGATACTACGCCGCCCTGCTTCTCGTCCGTTCTCCTCTGCTTTTAATCGGTGCGTTCGCTCTCAAAGGTTTTGCCGTTGCATGTCTGAGCGGATCCATAGAAGCGATTTACATTGACAGCGTCTCTCAGGACCAGCTCGTAAGACTTAATGTCGTTGAGCGATTTGTTTTCTATGCCTCTTATGCCCTCTCCGCTTGTGTGGGCGGTTTCATTTCGTCCGCTGGCGCGTATCTCATTGGGCTTTCGGTCGATATCATCACAATGGTGCTGACATTGGTTGTCGTTGTCTGTATTCCTGAGGCGAGAAGAGAGGGCGCTGCGGTGACACCTGGGCATGGAATGAGCCCGAAGATGATCGGTGCTGCTATTGCGGGTAATGGCATTCTTCGGTCAGCGTTCATCATGGACTGTTCTCAGGCATTTGCCTTCGTCGCCCTGGAAGACTTCTTCTCACTGTTGCTTGCAGGCCGCGGAATGAATGCCGTCGCTTCGGGCGTGACCATTGCGGTCCAGCTCCTTGCCTCCGCCTCCATAGGATTTATTGTGCCCAGTGTGATTGCTCGTGTCGACAAGGGCCGTTTTACGCGTATTTGCGGCATCATTCGCTTAGTATTGACAGCTTTGTTTTTGATTCCCCTTACTCCGGCTAATTTGCTGCCCGTGTTCTATGTGCTGCAGACGGTTGCGTACTCGTTGTTTGCCCCAATCAAATACTCGATTTTTCAAAATGCTGCCGATTCTTCGATGCGCTGTTCACTGATTTCGGTTCAAAGCCAGATGGTGGCGGTGGGTGCCATCCTTTTCTACCTGTTCAATGCTGCGTTGAGCAGCATCGCGGATATTCGAGTCATATTGCTTGTTGCGCTCGGGATTTCTTCTCTGGTGTATATCCCCGCGCTCTTTCGTCTTACAAGCCAAAGGCCATGAGTATTTAGGCACCGATAACTTATATATCAACGCAATAAACCCGAGCGCGAGGGCGTTTGGGTTTATTATTGAAGCGTATGTAACCTGGCGGCGCCACACCGCCTGTTAGTAGGGAGACACATGAACGTTCTGGTCGTCAACGCAGGATCTTCGACCCTTAAGTATCAGGTCATCGATACCAAATCCCACAAGGTGTCCGCAAAGGGCTCCTGCGAGCGCGTTTGCTTTACCGGCGGTACCTTCACCCATGCTGCCAACGGCTCCAAGAAGGTGACCGAGAACATCGAGTTCCCCGACCACAAGGTCGCCATCGAGGTCGTCCTGAAGGACCTCGAGGCCAATGGCGTCAAGATCGAAGGCATTGGTCACCGCATCGTTCAGGGCGGTTGGTACTTTGGCGATTCCTCCCTCGTCGACGAGGACGTCCTCGCCAAGATTCGCGAGGTCGCCCCGCTGGCGCCGCTGCACAACAACCCCGAGGCCAACGTTATCGAGTTCTGCCTGGAGCAGTATCCCGATCTACCCAACGTTACGGTCTACGACACCGCTTTCCACTTCAACATGCCCGAGGTCGCCAAGACCTACGCCCTTCCCAAGGATGTTTGCGACAAGCTGCACATCCGTAAGTACGGCGCCCACGGCACCAGCTATCGTTACATCTCCAAGAAGGTCGCCGAGATGACCAACGGCGAGGCCCGCAAGGTTGTCGTGTGCCACATCGGCTCCGGTGCCTCCCTGTGCGCCATCGAGGACGGCAAGTGCATGGATACCACTATGGGCCTCACCCCGCTCGACGGCGTCATGATGGGCACCCGCTGCGGCTCCATCGACCCGGCTACCGTGTGCTACCTGCAGCGCGAGGGTGGCTACACCTTCGACGAGGTCGACGAGATGATGAACAAGAAGTCCGGTCTTTTGGCTGTGACCGGTGGCAAGACCAACGACTGCCGCAACGTCGAGGAGCTCGCCGCCGCTGGCGACCCCGAGGCTCAGCTCGCCTTCGATATGTTCGTCTACAAGATTGCCGCCAAGGCTGCCGAGATGGCCACTTCCATGTGCGGCATGGACACCCTGGTCTTTACCGCCGGCATCGGTGAGCACGCTCCGGCCGTTCGCGCCGGCGTTGCCGACCGTCTGGCCTTTATGGGCGTCAAAATGGACCATGCCCGTAACGCCCTGCGTGGCGACGGCGCTTGGTGCCTGTCTGCCAAGGATTCCAAGGTCAAGATCTTCGTCATCCCCACGGACGAGGAGTTCATGATCGCTTCTGACGTCGAGCGCATCGTCAACGGCAAGTAATTGCAAGAGGGGAGGGGCTGGACGACCAAGCGCCGTTCAGCCCCTCTTTCGCGCTCGTTGGGCGATATGATGATAGCTATTTATCAGGATATGATAACTTCTTATTAAAATGCGGCCGCTTTAAGGGGTCTGCGTCGACCGCATTGCACTTCAAAGGAGTCTCATGAACGTACTTGTTGTCAACGCCGGCAGCTCAAGCCTTAAATATCAGCTCTTGGATACCGATACCCGCGAGGTTTTCGCCAAGGGCAATTGCGAGCGTATCGGATCGGACATGGGCATCTTTGGCCACTCCGAGAACGGTGGCGCCAAGCAGACCGAGGAGGTTCCTTTCCCCGATCACCGCTCTGCTATCGCTCGCGTGCTCGAGGAGCTCGAGAAGACCGACTTTACGATTGATGGCATTGGACATCGTATCGTTCAGGGCGGCTGGCACTTCGATGATTCCGCAGTTGTCGACGACGAGGTCATGGCCAAGATTCTCGAGGTAGCCCCCTTGGCTCCTCTGCACAACTACGGCGAGGCCGCGGCGATTGAGTATTGTCGTGAGAAGTATCCGGAGCTGCCCAACGTCGCCGTCTTCGACACCTCGTTCCACATGACCATGCCCGAGGTCGCCTACACCTACGCCCTGCCCAAGGACGTGTGCGACAAGTACCACGTGCGCAAGTACGGCGCCCACGGTACGAGCCACCGCTACGAGTGGATGATGGCCAAGGAATCCTGGGCGGTCGTGGTTGCCACCGTCTGCTTTCGTGCCATCTGGGCAACGGTGCTTCGCTTGCCGCCATCGAGGACGGTGTGTGCCGCGATACCACGATGGGCCTCACGCCGCTCGACGGCCTGATGATGGGCACCCGTTGTGGCTCCATTGACCCGGCCACCGTGTGCTACCTCCAGCGCGAGGGCGGTTACAGCTACCAGGAAGTCGACGACATGATGAACAAGCAGTCTGGTCTGCTCGCCATCTCGGGCATCTCCAACGACGCCCGCGACATCCGCACGCGCGCTTCCGAGGGTGATGAGCGCTGCCTGCTCGCTTTCGATATGTTTGCCTATAAGGCCATGCAGCAGGCCGGCTCCATGATCGCTTCTATGGCGGGCGTCGATACCATTACCTTTACCGCCGGCATCGGCGAGAACGACTGGTCGATCCG